>MDTD01106311.1_pt1 | contig 12053 bp, 11 predicted proteins | sample 811221 | NCBI WGS metagenome assembly MDTD01 (sample SAMN05326646, study PRJNA326480) | marine metagenome | isolation source: seawater | place: Pacific Ocean: South West | collected 2011 | reverse complement strand
TTATTTTACTTGATTTCATCTAAATGGTATATAATGTTCATTCTATCAATCAAGTTAAAGAATTAACATATGGTGAGTAATAAAATTAGAGTAGGTGTAATTGGATTAGGCTATCTAGGTAAATTTCATTTTGAAAAGTATCAACTAAACAAGTCCGTTGATGTTACATCTGTTGTAGATATAAATCTAGAGAATTTAGATTATATTAGTTCAGGATGTATATTTAAAACGAATTCTTTTAAGAAAATTGTAGAAAGAGTAGACGCTGTATCTATTGTAACTCCGACAGTCACACATTTTCAAATAGCAAAGTTTTTTTTAGAAAATAAAGTTAATGTTTTGCTTGAAAAACCAATGACTAGGACAGTTTCTGAGGCAAAGATACTCAACAACATAGCAAAAAAAAATAAATGTGTATTACAGATTGGTCATTTGGAGCAATTTAATCCGGCTATTAAAAAGCTTAAATCACAACTTAAAAATCCAGAGTTTATTGAGGTCCATAGACTCTGCAAATTTAGTCCAAGAGCTACAGATGTAGATGTGGTACTTGATCTTATGATACATGACATTGATATAGTATTATCTTTAGTAAAAAAAGATATAAAAAAAATATCAGTATCCGGTAAAAAAGTAATAACAAGCTTAATTGATATAGCAAATGTAAGGATAGAATTTGCTGATAATGTTGTTGCTAATCTAACAGCAAGCAGGATTAGTACAAAGAATGAACGTAAAATGAGATTATTTTTGAAGAATGCATACTATTCAGTTGATTTTATTAATAATGAATTAAAAAAACTTAAAAAAAACAAAAAAGACACATTTAAAACTACAAGCTATAAATGTGAGAAAACAGATTCTCTAAATGAGGAGATAAAGAATTTTATCAATTCATGTTATGGAAAAGAAAAATCCGTGACAACAGGCGAATGCGGGCTAAAAGCACTTACTGTAGCAAAAAAAATAACAAAAAGTATAACAAAGAAATGAAGATATTTGATCTTAAAAAACAATATAAGTTTTTTGAAAAAGAGATTAATAAAAAGGTTACCAAGATACTTTCTTCGGGTTCATATATTTTAGGTGAAAACGTTAAAAACTTTGAGAAAAATAGTTCTAAATATCTCGGTACTAAATATTCGGTAAGTTGTAATTCTGGAACTGATGCATTAGTCATGTCACTGCGTGCAGCAGGAATTTGTGCAAATGATCATGTTATAACTACACCATTCACTTATTTTGCAACTTCAGAAGCAATATCACTTGTTGGTGCTAAACCTATTTTTGCAGATATTAATCCACATACATTCAACATAAATCATAAGAAAATTGAAAAATTAATCACAAAGAAAACAAAGGCAATATTATCTGTAAATCTCTTTGGACAAGCATGTGTACTTGATGAAATATCCCGAATTGCAAAACAATATGGCCTGTATCACATAGAAGATTGTGCGCAATCTTTCGGATCCTCATATAAAAAAAGACAGACAGGTGGATATGGTGATATGGGGTGTTTTAGTTTCTTTCCTACAAAAAATCTAGGCTGCTTTGGTGATGGTGGTCTTATCGTATTAAAAAATAAAAAAATGTATAACCTTCTGTTGAAGTTAAGGACACATGGGGGAATAAAAAGAAATCAACATGATTTAATTGGCTACAATAGCCGTTTAGACGAAATACAGGCAGCTATCTTAGATATAAAATTACAGCATCTTGATAGGCTAATTGATAAAAGAATCAAAGTCGCTAATTTATATTTTCAACTCATAAAAAATGATAAAATCAGACTCCCATTTGTTGACAAGAATGGAATCCATACATTCAACCAGTTCACAATTAGAGTGAAAAAGAGAAATAAGCTGGAAAATCATCTTAAAAAAAATAGAATTCCATATGGTATATATTACTCGATGCCAATTTATAAATATAAGGCTTATGCAGCTGATCAGTATAAATCTCTTCCCATGGTTGAAAAAATAACAAATGAATGTATGTCCCTGCCAATTTATCCAGAGATAAGTACAGAAGATATTAAAAAGATATGTAATGTTTTAAATGAATATGATTAAGAAAAAAAGAATATTTATTATTGCTGGCGAATCTTCTGGAGATCAGCATGCTGCAGCGTATATTAGAGAGCATCAAAAATTAAATCCAGAAATTATCTTTGATGCTTTTGGTCAAAAAGAACTCAAAGATTCTTCAGCTAACATAATCTATGATACAGAAAAGATTTCAGTGGTCGGGATATTTGAAGTTTTATCAAAATATAAAGAAATAAATAAGGCATTAAAAATAGCAAAAGATCACATTAAGAAAACTAGGCCAGATGTTATTGTTTTAGTTGATTATGTTGAATTCAATTTAAAGGTTGCGAAATATGCTAAAAGCATAGGTTTACGTGTAATATTCTATGTAGCTCCTCAACTATGGGCTTGGAGAGAAAGTAGAGCACGGACCCTCGTTGAAAATATTGATTACCTCGCAGTAATATTTCCATTTGAAGAAGTATTTTTTCAAAAATACACAAGTAATGTTGTCTATGTTGGACATCCATTAATTGAGAATCATCGTTTGCTAGAATCATTAAAGGATTATAATAATCGAGACATAGACCTTGGTATTTTTCCTGGAAGTCGTGAATCTGAAATAAAGAATAATATATATTCCATGCTTGATTGCATTCAAAAAAATAAAAAGGAAAATATTAAGATATTTTATGCTAACCAGACATCACAAGATTATCTTATTAAATTATTGCCCGAAGAGTATCACTCCATGCTTGAATCAGGTAGGAATCTTGAGAGAGTTAGTGCCTGCAAAAAAGCATTATGCGCATCAGGGACTGTAACGCTAGAATTAGCGATATTAGAAGTTCCGATAGTTATAATGTATACATTGTCATACCTGACATATTTCATAATGAAATCATTGGTAAAGCTAAAACATATAGGGTTAGTTAATCTTATCCTTGGTGAGAAAATTGGCTCAAGGCCTATTATTAAAGAGTACATACAGCCATCGTATTCAGATCAAGTAGATATAATGGTAGAGCTTAATAAAATAGATAATGATAAAACTTACAGAAGTAAACTTACAAATCATTTTAGAGAAATAAAAGATAAGCTATCGACAAAATCCAAATACAAATTAAAAGATATAGCTGAGAGTTTACTTAATACTAACGAGTAATACCGCGCTCACTCTCCAGGGTGAATTTAACAAATTTTTCGGTGTAAACATTAGATAAATTAGATTCATTATATATTTTCTCTCTTTCATTTTTTGTTTTTTTAGACTTCACGAATAATTTAAACGTTTTCTCTAAATCTGATATTACTTTTGCATCAAAGCCTTTTCTTTTTAATCCAATTGAATTTATTTTATATGCTTTAGCATGATTACCAGCTACTAATGTATAAGGAGTTACGTCTTGTGAAATTACAGTACCGAGGCCAGAAAAAGCATGCTCTCCTATGTGACAGAATTGATGGACTAGGGTAAAGCCACCTAAAGACACATTTGAGTCAAGGTTAACATGTCCTGCTAAACTAGCTCCGTTTGATAATATACAGCGATCTCCAATAGTACAATCATGAGCAACGTGTGTATATGCCATAAATAAGTTATCATTTCCTATTCTTGTATCAGATATGCCATCTGATGTCCCTCTGTGAATACTACAGTACTCTCTAAATATATTATTATCACCTATGGTGCAATTTGTATTTTCGTTGTTGAACTTTAAATCTTGTGGTGTTTCACCAATAGTTGCATATTGGAAAATTATGTTATGTTTTCCTATTGTAGTATTTTCCCTAATAAGAGCGTGCTCTTTAATAATTGTACCTGATCCTATACGAACATTTTTATCAATAATCGCATAAGGTCCAATTTCAACGTTATCAGCTATTTTAGCTGATGAGTGAACTATGGCTGTCTCATGTATCATTTTTAGGTCTTATTGCACCAATCAAATCGGCTTTACAAACAATCTCATCATCAACTTTACACTCTGCACTAAATTTATGGACTTCACTTTTACTTTGAATTAGTTTTGCATTTATTAGTATGATATCTCCTGGCACTACTTGTTTTTTGAATCTTGCATTATCAATACCTACAAAATAATATAATTGTTTTGACATATCTCGATTGTTGCTCTGCACATCCAGAATAGCTGTCGCTTGGGCCATTGCCTCAAGAAGAAGAACACCTGGAAAAACTGGATAACCTGGAAAGTGTCCTTGAAAAAAAGGTTCGTTATTACTAACATTTTTTTGAGCAGTGATTTCCTTACCTTTTTTGACATCGATTATTCTATCAATTAGAAGAAAAGGGTATCTATGCGGAAGATAGTTCTGAATAGTCATTTTTATGTTTCCCTCTTTTTATAAAGATTTCTGAATGATACTTGATTTCTTCTCCAATTACGAACAGTATCAGCTGGCATTCCTGAAGCATACTCTCCATGAACTTTTATTGATTTCGTAATCATGCTCATCCCATGTATATGAACGTCATCACATATCGTGATATGGCCATTTATACCTACCCCTCCACCAATAGTGCAATTGTTACCTACTTTGGTGCTACCTGCTATTCCAGTGCAAGCTGCAATTGCTGTGTTACGGCCAATAGTTACATTGTGGGCGATATGAACTAGATTATCAATTTTACAATTATTTTTTAGACATGTAGTATCAATCATTCCTCTATCAATAGTAGTTCCGCTACCTATTTCTACGTCATCCTCTATGATAACTTTGCCTATATGAGGTATTTTTCGCCATGAGCCTTGGTCTATGTATAGGCCAAATCCATCAGAGCCAATTACAGCATTTGGATGTATAATTACATTGTCGCCAATCACTGTATTATGATTAATGAATACCCCTGGATAAATAAGACAATTCTTTCCAATTTTCACATTTTCACCGATTGTTACATGTGAGTAATCATTAGATAAGGAGTAATTATGGTCCTTGGATGCCTCTTCGAGCAATCTTGCAACAGCCTTCATAACATTGGATGTTTTGAAAAGTATAGTATCTTCAATTTTTGTAGTAAATAATTCATCAACAATCAAAGCGCTGAATTTACTTATATCACAGGATGACTCTTTCGATATAAAACCTAAAGATCCATCAACAGGATTTGATAGAGTAGAAATCGTATCAAATTGTTGATTTGTATGCTTAGAACATTGTGCGTCCAGTAAACTCTCTAGTTCACTAGAATTATATGCTTTAGCTAGATTCATTTTAATTAAGTTTGTCAATAATATCTTGTGTTATATCAACATAAGTCTTAGCGTATAGTGTAGTTCCGTCAGCTCTAAGGATTAGATCATAATCATTATCTTTAGCATAATCATTTATCGCATCTTCAACTATTTTTCTTATTCGATTTAATTCAGAATTCTGCTTTGTTTGAAGTTCTTTTTGAAGTGTTTGTTGTTTTTCTCTGAATTCTTTTTCAACTTTATTAATTTCATTAATTTTGTTTTTCCGTTCATCTTTTGACATCACTCGCTCATTCTTTAAATAATCATCATTCAGCTTATTCCATGAAGTCTCTATTTTTTTAAGCTCGTCTGCCTTAGGTTTAAACTCATTTTTCATTTGATTCTGAGATTCTTTATAAATAGGTATTTCTTTAAAGAGAATATCCAACTTCACGACGCCTATTTTTACTTCTGCAAAAACAGACTGTGATGATAAAAGCAATATCATAGATAAAAAGATAAAATATTTTTTGTATGTCAAAATGCACCTCCAAGTGAGAATATTATAGGTTTTGTATCATCACCATCTTTTGACTTAAATGCATCTACAAAGCCAACTGATACTGCGCCTACAGGTGTTCGAAAATTTGCTTGAATTCCATAACTACCTCGTAGTTCACTATAACTAAAATCTCCGATATCTTCAAACACATTACCAAAATCTAGGAAAAGTGATGCCCTAAAGTTTCTCTGATCTTCACCTAGAAACGGCGGAGGAGGGAAAATCCAATTTGACTGTATAACAGAGAGGAAGTCACCTCCTATTGCATCACATGTTTTAGCCGTGCATGTGGTGTTATTTCTCAATGGCCCAAGACTATTTGAATCAAAACCTCTAATAGTTCTGTCACCTCCAGCATAGAATTTGTCATGAAATGGTAGCTTTGATATTTCTATAAGTCCAATACCAAGTCCAAGCTGAGGCTTAGTTTGAAGAACAGTGTTCCAATCAAACATATTAAAGAAATTTAGTTTTAAAGGTTTATTATACTCACCTAATAGTCGAATCGATAGATATGAATAATCTAAATCAGGCTGCAAATAGAGTGAAGAAACAAGACTTTGTCTTTTGCCCGAAGATGCATAAACTACTCTATCCCTGGTATCTTCAGTATAACTTCCAGTAAATCTTAATCCTAAATGAGTATTACCGAATTCATCTAGAAAGCTAGTTACATTTGATGGAGACCCAACTGTTGTAGAGTAGTCTGTGAGAATTAGTTCTGCGCCGTAGCCATAAGATTTTGTTTCAGAAATGGGGACGCTGTAATTCACTCCATAAGCAAATGTATCTGATAAATACGATGCTGTAGAAGTCCCTGAGACATCTGTTTCGCTGAAAACGAGACTTGTAGTTTTTGAAATACCATCTCTAGTAAAATATGGGTCTGTATTGCTGTACCTTAGAAGCTTTTTGTAGGAGGATTTCTCAAGTTCGAGGGCTACATTATTTCCTCTCCCCAAAAAGTTATCTTGTTGGACCTTGATGTTAAAGATAGTTCCTGATGAATCAGAATAGCCGGCCCCTACTTTAAACTCTCCTGATTGAGTTTCGTCTACTATAAAATCAATATCAATTAAACCTAGAGATTCGTCAACTATAGTCTTTTTTACTTCAACATTGTTTACAAATTTCAAACGTTGAAGCCTTATTTTAGATCTATCAATTTTATTTTCTGAATATAAGGATGATTCAAATTGTCTTAATTCTCTTCTGTATACTTCATCGTTTGTTTTAGTATTTCCTGTAATATTGATTCGTCTAACATAAGATTTTGATTTAGGATCGACACGAAAAGTTATATCTGCAAAAAAGGTATCTTGATCTAAATCAACATTATATACTATATCTGGAAATGCATATCCATTTTCGCCAAGAAAGAATTTGATGCTCTGCTCTGTGTTTTCAATACTAGCGAGTGAAAAAGAAGATCCAGGTTTGAGGTTGAAATTCAAGATATTTTTAATTGTTTGTGAATCAAAATCATCAATTCCATATACACTAGTTTTGCCAAATTTATATAAACCGCCCTCACTTATTGAAATAGTTATATAAATATCTCTTTTATCAGGCGATAAATTTACTTGCTTGGAAACTAACCTTACTTTGGCATAACCTCTATCTTGATAGTATTTTAATATTGCCTCAACGTCTTGGTCTAACAAAGAATTATTGTATACGTCTTTATCAGACCAAACTTGAAACCAATATTTTGGGCCAGACTTTATAATTGATTTAAGTTGTCGATTAGATATATTTTTATTACCGATTATCCTTACTTCTTTGATTGTCGATGCATCACCTTCATCAATATTGACTGAAAGTTCTATTAACCCATCATTGGATTTATCTTCTGAAATAATAATTGATGCTGAGTATCTTCCGTTATCATAATATAATCTAATCAACTCTTGTTGGACTTTATCTATAAGATTTTTGCTATAAGGCTTGCTTTGGGAGATACCAATTCCTTTCAGTGAAGATAATATTTGTTCAGTCTCTACTAACTTATTTCCATTAACGTTAATTCTTGAAATTATTGGAGTCTCAGATACTCTTATATATAGTGTATTTTGATCAAGCTTAACATCTATATCGACAAAAAGGCTGGTAGCAAATAAGTTTTTAACAATATTAGAAATTTTTTCATTGTTGTATATCTTGCCAACTTCAAATTTAGAATATTCTATAATCTCTTCATTTGTTACTCTACTATTTCCCTCAATAACAATGAAATTTGCTTGTTGATCCTCGGCAAGTGCTAAATTAAAAAAACAAAATAGTAAAAGTATTGAAGCTAATAGACGGTTCATGAAAATATTCTTACAAAATCATTATAGAAGGCTACTATCATTATGAAACCAAGAAGAGCTACTCCCACGAATTGCGCAGCTAATTGAAACTTGAGTGGTAACTCATGCCCAACTATCATCTCATATGTGTAGTAGACTAGGTGACCTCCATCAAGCATAGGAATTGGTAAAAGATTAAGCACGCCAAGACTTACGCTCAAAATTGCTAGTAAATAGAGAAAATATGAAAAACCCATTTCAAGAGATTTCCCAGAAAATTGTGCAATTGAAAGTGGTCCGCTGAGATTTTTCACATTTGCATTGCCTGTAACAAGCCTCCCAATCATTTTAAAAGTTAAAAGTGTATAGTCGGTTGTACTGCTAATAGCTTTTTCTAGTGAGTCAAATATCCCATAACTAACAACTACAAAACTAGATTCCTCGATTTGTTTTGAAATACCTAAAAAGCCTTGTCCATTTTTGTTTAATACTTTCCCGCTATACTCTATAACTTTTCCATTACGGTTAGCTAAAACACTAATACTAGTATTTGGATTATTCTGTATAAAAAAAACCAAGTCTCTCCATGACTCGATTTCAACATCGTTAACAGATAACACTCTATCACCTACTTCAAAATTACTATTATTGAATTGCTTATCAATCGTGCCAATAACTGCAGAGTTATCAGGATAAATAATATTAAGACCTATATTTTGTATAATGTCTCCCTCTTTATTAAGTATTGATTGATCATATGTAATTGCATGATTGAGGTTTACATTATTATCATTCTGTAATGATAAGTTAATCTTCTTATCATTTATCACATTATTTAGTATCTCTACTCTAACATCCTGCCACCGTTGAACTTCAGTCCCATTTATAGAAATTATCTGATAGGAAGCATCAGCTACTTCTATCTTAGGTTTGATTCCGCCGATACCATTCAGGTATGTCATGGTAAAAAAAATGATTGCTAAAATTAAGTTGAAAATAGGTCCAGCGGATACTATAGCAAATCTTTGATAAACATTTTTTTTATCAAAACAATATTTATGATCACTCTCTTTTATGTCGTTGGAATCACCTTCAGCATTTTTTGACTCTAGCATTTGAACATATCCACCGAGAGGTATCATACATAAAGAGTATTCAGTATTTGATGTTTTAGATAGGAAGGAGAAAATTGGTTTGCCAAACCCTACGCTAAATTTTAGAACTTTAACATTACATAATCTTGCGACTATAAAATGTCCATATTCATGGAAAGTAACCAGTATACCAATTGCAATTATAAATCCAATTAGACTATTAAGCAGTTCCATACTTTTCCTCTATTAAAGCTTTTGATTTAGTTCTCACTTCGATATCATTTTCTATAATTGATTCAATACTATCATTAGTAGAAAATTCTACTTTATCAAAAACATCTCGAATAATATTTGGTATATCTGTAAACATGATTTTATCTTTCAAGAAGTATTCTACACTAATTTCATTTGCAGCATTAAGGATTAATCCAGAATTTTTCCCATTTTTTGCAGCGAACCTTGCAAGCTCGTAGCATGGAAATTTTGAAATGGGAATATCCTCAAATGTTAGGCTATCGTATGAAGTTTTTTTTACTGCAGACTTGTAGATTCTATCTGGAAAAGTAAGGGCGTATGAAATTGGAATTTTCATATCTGGTTCTGCCATGTGAGCAATAGTTGATCCATCTAAAAATTCCACAAGGGCGTGCACTTTGCTTTGCCTGTGAATTATCGCATTAATATTCTCTAGATCTAAATTAAATAGTAGCTTTGCTTCAATAATCTCTAAACCTTTGTTCATCATGGTGGATGAATCAACAGAAATTTTCTTTCCCATATTCCATGTAGGATGTTTAATCGCATGTTTTGATTTAATATTTTTAAATTCCGAGATCTCAAGATCAAGAAATGGGCCACCAGATGCGGTGATAGTGAGATTATTTAATTTTGATTTATAGTAATTCTTATCATTTATTCTATATTCTAGACCTGAGGATAATATTACTTGAAGTAATGCGTTATGTTCACTATCAATAGGTAAAAGGCGTGCTTTAGACTTTTTAAGAGACGATATTATTAACTCTCCCGCAGAAACTAGGATCTCTTTATTAGCTATAATAATAGTTTTATTTGATGATATGGCATTGATTACAGGTCTGAGACATCTAAAGCCAACAATCGCTGCGACAACTATATCTACAACTTTTTGTGACGAAATCTCATTTAGGCCCTCTTCCCCATATAAAATATCTGTATTACCAATCCTAGTGCCATGTTGATTCACGAATTCAGTGTACTTTTTTTCATCTGTGATAACAGCGATTGCGGGTTTATATTCAGTTATCTGATTATGTAATAATAAAATATTTTGGTTACAAGATATTCCATATAATCTAAACTCTTTAGATAATGAGGTTAAAACCTCTAGAGTGTTTGTCCCAACGGACCCTGTAGATCCTAAGATGCTTACTAATCTCAAAACAGAAACCACAAGTAAAAGATTGGAAGTGACGTAAAGTAGCCGTCTAATCGATCTAGAAGACCACCATGGCCTGGTAATAATGATCCTGAATCTTTAACCTCAAATATTCTTTTTACAAGACTCATTAGGAGATCACCATAAAATACAGACACTATAAATAACAGAAGTATGAAAATATCTAAATAAGTGTATTGGTAGCTTAAATAATATGATACTAAAATAAAAAACATGAATGTAAATATTAAAGATCCAAAATATCCTTCATAGGTTTTATTTGGACTTATTGATGATGTAATACGATTTCTACCAATTAGTTTACCACATATATATGCTGACATATCAATAAATGATACCAAAGAAATAAGAATAATGTAGTAATGCTTGTTATCGATTAATTTAGCATGTGACTGGAGTGTATTATCATAAGGGTAAAGATTAATAAGGAATAAAAAAAATGAAACAGTAATAAATGTTCCGAAAAATGTTGAGTATTGTTTTATCTTAATTCTCAAGTAAGACTCATGGCTAAAGGTTAGAGAAGCAGTAATAACGACGAGCAATAAAACGAGGAGTGAGAGAAAATAAATATCTATTGTTTTAGAAAAATCTAATAATGCTAAAAGTATAAAAAAAGGGAAAATGAAATAAATAGGTTTAGATGTCAATCGAAGCCATTCATAAAATGATAAAACCGTTATCAAATAAATTATTACAATGAAAGATAAATTTGTACCATATATGAACAATAAGAATAGCAAACTCACAAGTGTAAATGTCGTAGCTATTCTTTTAAAAATTTCAGTCATTTATTAACTTGCCAAATTTCCTTTTAATTGACCTATAGTTATCAAGAATATCTGATACATTATCTGATGAGAATTCTGGCCATAATGTGTCTAGAAAAATCAATTCACTATACGCTGCCTGCCACAACATAAAATTGCTAAGTCTTTTATAGCCTCCGGTTCTTACAATTAAATCTGGAAAGTCACTGCCTGTAGAAAGATGACTGGATATGTTATCGAATGAAATTTCATCATTATTTTTTAATAATGTATGAATAGAGTTAAGAATATCCCATTTCCCTCCATAGTTATATGCAATATTTAACTTATATCTCTCATACTTTGAAGTTAAATGCTCTGCATGGGATATTGTGTCTAGAATGCTGCTTGATAGATGAGAGGTGTCCCCGATTACTTTAAACCTGATTTTATTTTCTATCAAATCTGGCAAATGCCGTTTGATCGAATTATCCAAGAGGATAGATATGAACTCTGTCTCTTCTTTTGGTCTGTTCATGTTCTCACTGCTCATAGCAAAGAATGTAGCGGTGTTGATATTTAGATTGATACAGGACAAGAAGATATCATATACATTTTCACTTCCCTTTTCATGGCCAAACTGACGAGTTTTACCATGATTATCTGCCCATCTTCCATTGCCATCC
>MDTD01090305.1_pt1 | contig 12053 bp, 9 predicted proteins | sample 811221 | NCBI WGS metagenome assembly MDTD01 (sample SAMN05326646, study PRJNA326480) | marine metagenome | isolation source: seawater | place: Pacific Ocean: South West | collected 2011 | reverse complement strand
GAAACTTGTGCAGGCGATTTTCTTTCTCCTCCTCCTCTAACATTAAGAGAACTGAAAATTTTTGAAAAAAAAATCTTAATTAACCATGTTTTAAATAAGCCTAACTTCGACAATATAGATGTTAGATTTATAATTAAAATTAATTTTCCTTGCGTAAAAAAGGTTGATTCTTCAGAGATATTTTTTACTCTAAAGAATTTATTAATTGAGCGTCTGTCAATTCAGGAAATTGAAGATTTGTACCAAGAATGGGTGTATTTAACTGGCCATAATCGTCGATAACTGTTCACTTCTGGATTATGAGGTTTTTTAGAAATTTTGTGATTGTAAACAAGAACAACCCTTTAGATACTAAAGAAAATTTTTCATATTCTTAGCAATTGCTTCTACTACATTAATTGGAACAGAATTGCCAAATTGCTTGTAGGCCTGAGCATTACTTACGGGTATTTTAAAATTTTTTGGAAACCCTTGAAGTCTTGAAGCTTCTTTTGGTGTTAACATTCTTGGGTTATTGTTTTGTTGTTCTATAAGAATTTCTGATCCATCTTTGTAGTACCTTGCTGAAATGGTGCTAGTGTACTCAGATTCTTCATTGAACAATGAATAACCGAATCCGTAACCTTTTTCTTTAGCTTTCTTTTTTCTAGATTTGTGGCTTTTCCATAACTTATCCGAAATCGTATATTTAATATCGATATCTTTTTCTAAAATATCTCCCAGTCTAGTTTTAATTTTAGTTTTTGGAGGAAATTGAAAATTCACCATTTCTTTGAAACCAACTATGAATATACGCTCTCTATTTTGAGGAAGTCCAAAGTGTTTTGCGTTAAGAACTTCTATAAACAAACTGTAATTCATTTTATGTAGAACTCTCTCAATAGTTTGCAGGGTCTTGCCTTGATCATGATTTTTCAGCCCTTTAACATTTTCCAATAAAAAGGCTTTAGGTTTATGGAAGTCTAAAATTCTTGCTACATCAAAAAACAGAGTACCCCTAGTATCTTCAAATCCTTCTCTCTTCCCGGCTTGGCTAAATGCTTGACAAGGAAACCCAGCTAGCAAAAGATCGTGGGGAGGAATTTCCTTTTCATGAATTTCTGTTATATCTCCTTCTGGAATTGATCCAAAGTTTTCTTTGTATGTTATTTGAGCATACTTATCCATTTCGGATGTAAAAATGCACTCACCACCAATTTTCTCAAAAGGTATCCTCATACCTCCTATCCCAGCAAACAAATCTATAAATTTGAACATCAATTATATTGTGGCAGAATGAATTCGAGAGGAAAGAATAATGTCAGAAAAAAGCGTCGTGTTATTTGCCTTGTGCATATGCGCAAAGGATGGGCTTATAAGTGAAATTGAAGAGAATGAGCTATTTATCCAATTTAACGACTCCGTCAAAGCAAAAAAATTACCATATAAGAAACTTACAAGAACGCAATATGAAGAGATTGTTGTTGATTTTTTTAATTCAAAAAACCAACTTGAGGACTATGTAAAAGATATTCAAGAACTTGAATATCTAGATGAAATTTTAAATATTGCAGAGACATCAGCAAGCTCAGATGGTTTCGACATACAAGAAAACATAGCTTTCCAAAAGACTCTTCAAATTCTTGAATCCGATTAATGGGCAAGTTTACTGATGCATCTCCTAAGGCCTCTTCTGAGATAGCCATGCTATCCAGTATCGGCTACAGTTTAAATTCAGCCATCTCAGATATTATTGATAATTCTATTCACGCCTTGCATCTCAAAAGGGAAACTAAACCCTTTATTAAAATAAATATACCTCCAGGAACTAATAATCCACAAATTTCAATTCAAGATAATGGTATAGGCATGAGTGAAAAGGAATTGCTTGAATCTATGGTCATAGGTTGCAAAAACCCCAATGACGAAAGGGGTGATAAAGATTTAGGAAGGTTTGGATCCGGATTAAAAACAGCAAGTTTCTCTCAAGCCTCAAAATTGACAGTTGTCTCAAAAAAATCAAATAAGATTTCTGCAGCGAGATTTGATAAAGAAAGGATCAATCAAACAGATAAATGGGACTTAGAGGTATTAGATAAAGAAGAATTAGAAAAGTCACATCTTGAAGAAATTAATGATCTTGAAAGCGGTACTACAGTAATTTGGGATGGTATATCGAAGTATCAATCAGAAAATCAGTCGCATGTAGACACAGAGTCGCAGATTGCTCAAGATATTATCAGTCTTAAAAAACATTTAAGTCATTTCTTCCACAAATTTATGGGTAAAGGTGGCATTACCTTTTATGTTAACGGAGAAAAACTTGTCCCCTTTGATCCGTTCCTAACAAAAAGTAAGGGCTACCAAGAAGGTTTGGAAGAAAAAGTAAGGATTTCAGGTAAAGAATATATAACCATTAAATACCATATCATCCCTCATATCTCCAAACTGACAAAAGAAGAGGAAGATAGTCTTGGGGGTAAAGAAGAAATTACTTCCAAACAAGGAATGTACATATATAGAGCAAATAGACTGATTATTGAAGGAGATTGGATGGGCATTGCACCCAAAACTGAAATGAATGGCCTTGTAAGAATAGAAATGCATGTCCCAACATCGCTTGATAAAGAATGGGATATTGATGTAAAAAAAACAAGCCTTAGACTTCCAAATACTATAAGAAATAAAATGAAAAGGCTTTCTGCTGAGCCGAGAAAAAGGTCAAAAAGAACTGTCATTTATAGGGGAGATGAGGAAAAAGCTAATAGCTACTGGGATATTATAGACAACAGAAGAGAAAAAATAATTACATATGGAATCAGCACAGAAAATAAAGAGATTAATGATTTGACTAAAAGTCTCAATAAAGATTCGCTTAATCTTTTTAATAAGTACCTGAAGAAATTATCATTGAGTTTGCCATTAAATCACATTGCAAATAGCATGAATGTTAATCCAAAGGAAATACAACCCGAATTGGTCGACTTTTCTTCATTAAAGAAAGATCTTGAAAAGATATGGAAAGACAACAAATAACCGAAGCTGTTACTGCAATAATTCGCTTGATTCCTCCAAACGAAAATAACAGTGCTACCAATCAGCAAATTTCCGAAACTGTAGATATTGCAAATTCTGCGTTTCCACATTTGATGGAAGGAGCAACTGATGAAGATATAAAAGAAATCATATGGAGAATTGGGAATCATTTTAATGTTCAAATAGGAAGCACAGTTATTTTGAATAATCCTGATGTTGAAAGATGGCTGGATTCCAAAAAAACAGAGATTGATTGGGCTTACTATGATGCTTATAAAGGTCTTCTCCAGAATCAAGAGAGGCCTGCAAAAGTAATAAGAGAAAATGAAAAAATTATTGATAGTGTTCTTGATCTTTCGGGTGATCCCACTACCGAAGGCAAGTGGGCAAGAAAAGGTCTTGTGATGGGAAATGTCCAATCAGGAAAAACCCAAAACTACATAGGCTTAATAAACAAGGCTGTTGATGCAGGTTACAAAGTAATAATACTTTTAGGTGGACATCAAAATGAACTTAGGAAGCAGACCCAAGAAAGAGTTGATGAAGGTTTCATAGGATTAGAGTCTCAGCATTTAGTAAAGATGAATCACACTGAAGCTGCAAGAATAGGCGTGGGTAAAATAAGGGATTCTGAAAAAAGTGTAGCAACTTACACATCAACTGCAGATGATTTTAGAAGGGATTATGCGGATCTTGGAATTAAACTCAATAATCTCAAGTCTCCTGCAATATTTACTGTGAAGAAACTCAAACCTATTTTATCTAACCTTTCTAACTGGATAACTAATGCTCACCTTTTAGATGAAAATACAAAATTGGATATGCCAATGCTTCTTATTGATGATGAAGCTGATTATGCAACAATCAATTCAAAAGCACACAGAGAAGAAATAACAGCAACAAATGGATTGATTAGGGAGATATTGTCTAAATTTAATAAGTCAACGTATGTTGGATATACCGCAACTCCTTTTGCTAATATTTTCATAGATCCTGAAAATAAAGATGAAATGCTTGGGGATGATTTATTTCCAAAAGATTTTATGATTAAAATCCCAGTATCCGATGAATATTCTGGGCAAGATTATTTTTTTGATGAAAATTACTTCAATGATAATGCAAATAATGAATCACCAGGACCCATTAGAATCATTAATGATCATGAAGAGACTTTACCTTCAAAGCATAATAAACATACGACTGTAGGTGAATTATGCCCTAGTCTCAAGGAAGCAATTAGGGTGTTTATCCTGAACATATCTGTACGAATTTTTAGAGGAGATGATTCAGCTCATAATAGTATGATTATTAATATGACGCACCTGAATGCTCTTCAGTCCCAAATTACTGATCTAGTTAGCGATTATGTAGAAGAAATAAGTTCAGCCGTTTCAGCTTTTCATAGCTTGGGTCACAAAGAAAGTCTAAAGAATATTCATATGCAAGACTTATCAGATACATATAAAAAGCGCTTTTCAGGCAAAGAACAATTCTCAAAAGTTTTTACTCACCTTAATAAAGCGGCTAATAAAGTAAAGGTCTTTAAAACTTTTAATAACAGTAAAACGGATACTGTTTTGGATTACTCTCTATATTCAAAAAATGGTCTAGCGGCAATTGTAATAGGCGGCCATAAACTTTCGAGAGGTCTTACCCTTGAAGGATTATCAGTTTCTTATTTTTCAAGAAACTCTAAAGCCTATGATACTTTGTTACAAATGTGCAGATGGTTTGGGTATAGGCCAAATTATAGAGATTTGTGTAAAGTTTATACTACTTCGGAATCAGTTGAATGGTACTGTCATATTAGTGGGGTAATAAAAGAACTCTATAAAGAACTTGAAAATATGTCCTTACAAGGTAAAACGCCAAGTGAATTTGGACTTAAAGTTAGAGATCACCCTGGATCAATGATAGTCACATCCAGAGCAAAAATGAATTATGCAGGCGATGCTATTCATTCGGTAGATATGTGGGGAACTACAATAAGACGATTTAGATTTAAATCTGGAGAGGATCATAACAACTTAGTGCATAAACTAACTAATAATTTTGTGAATGATATGTCAAAAAATTCTTCTGCGCTTGATAGATTTAATTCTTATGTTTATGAAGATGTGTCCCACAAAATGGTTAAAGAATTTATCAGAGATTTAAATATGATTCCTGACGACTATGGCGATGAAGCACTGTTTAATCAATTGGATGCACTTCAAAATGAGGAAATTCCTAATTTTAAAGTTGGTATCTTTAATGTAAAAAAACCTGGCAAGGTGAAATGGGAAGATAATATCGTTAATAAAAATGAAATACACGATACTTTCACGTTAGGGCCTCATGAACTAAACATAGGTAAAAGGCAGGTGAACTCAAATGGAATGATTATTTATCCTCAAGCAGGTGATTTGTCTGGATCAGATGATGAAAAAATTTTTTTAAATGAACATCAAATTCAAGAGGTTTTGAATGGGAACCAAAGAGCATACAGTAGGGATTACTTAAGATATGAAGGAAGAGATTTTCCAAGTTTAACAATTTACCTCTTCAATTTAGGTATATTGAAACCTTACCCTAATAATATTGATGAAGATGAGTACGAAGTTCTTATCGCTCATGAGAAACCAAGCATAGGATTTACAATATCTTTCCCTCTTACAGAGAATTTGCGAGGTAAATCTTCGCAGGAAATAAGAGCTTTGAATAGAAAAACTGCCTATTCATACAAAACAAATAGAATTTGGGAACAGATGGGTTTAGAACTAATGGAAGAAGAATAAGGTATCCCTGTGAGTGAGTTTGATAATTTCTTTAATGAAGATCCTTGGAGTGGTATCGAGGGACCGATCTACCCTCTTGGAAGACAATTATATGTTAGAGATCAGAGGTTTTGGGTTTCAATTAACTCAGATGGAGAATACATTTTTTTTATTCATGAGGAAGAGTCACACGAATTAAATAAAAGCAAAGACTTGGGAGATTTAAAAGTAGAGGCACAATCTTCTAATGAAGGTACAAGATTAATTTATACCTTAACTGATGCCTCTCTGAAGGATAAATTTTCTACAATCATTAAGTCGGTTGCCTTCAATACAAGCCCGTATCACGGTAAGAAATTATTTGAAGAAGTTTCTAAAGAAATTATCTCTTGGGCTGATTTCTTGAGGCCAACAAGAAAAGGGCTAACCAGATCAGAATTAATTGGCTTATGGGGTGAAATGTATTTTCTTCTGGATGTTCTTCCGTCTAAGTTTTCTCTATACGATTCAGTAAGATTTTGGATAGGTCCAGAAGGCAAAAAGCAAGACTTCACCCTAAATAATATGGCATTAGAAACCAAAACTACTCTTTCAGGAGACGGCGACGCAATAAAAATAAGCTCACTAGAACAGCTAACAAAAATTACTGATTATTTATATTTAATTCATATATTTTTAAATCTGTCCGATGAAGAGACCGGTAATTCTTTAAGAAAGATATATGAAAAAATCGTTTTAGAAATAGGAGATGATACACGACTAAAAAATCTCTTTGAGGTTAAGATGAGCTCCCTGTATGGGAAGGCTACCGAAGATCAACTTGATGAAAAATTTGATTTTCTTAAATATGATATTTACGAAGTAGATGAGAATTTTCCAAAATTAACTCACCACAATACACCATCAGGAATAACAAAATTAAAGTACACCATAAATACCGCATCCATAGCTCAATTCAAAATTGACAACGAAATTGAGGACGTTTTAGATGAGTAACAGTGAATATAGAAATGAATTTCTAAATAAAATAAGAGCAGCAGCTGAATCTCAGGGCACATATCTAGAAGAGGAATTTTTTCGTTTTACAACCTCTATGCTAGCTGAAGCTGGGCTTTTAGATGATGTCGAATATAAAGACTACAGAGATACAAGGCAAGGTTTAAGAATTGACGGTTACAATTACAATATATTGGAAAGACAAGTTTCAGCTATCGTAGTACATTTCGATGGAGAAGATGATCAGAAAACAATTACCAAAAGTGAATTAGAGAAAATAGGAAAAAGAGCAGCACGTTTTCTAGAAAAAATTGATGATCAGAAATTTTTAGATCGTCTTGATGAAACTGATCCCGGGAAACAAATTGCTAGCGCATTGAATGTCTATCTTGAAAATATTTCTAAGTTCAGGGTGGTCTTACTGACAGACTATAAAAGCACTGCATCCAAAATTAATATAGATAATATTTTTGATAAAAAATCCTCTATAGAAGTTTGGGATATCAGCAAATTTCAAGAACTAGAAGAGTCAGATTCCGAATCAATTCCCTTCACTGTAGATTTCAATTCAATGTGTAAAGGAATTTCAGCCCTTCCCGCTAATTTTAAAGGCGCTAAAACAGACTCATATTTGTGTATTTTACCAGGAGAAGTGCTCAGACAATTGTACGAAGAGTATGGGCAAAGGTTACTAGAGAGCAATGTAAGAACATTCTTAGGGACTAGGGGTAAAGTTAATAGGGGTATGAGAAATACTCTTTTAACAAATCCTGAAGATTTCTTTGCATACAATAATGGCCTCACTTTGACCGCCTCTTCCTTAAAAAAGAAACAAACATCTGAAGGTTTAAAAATAACTGAACTAGAAAACCTGCAAATTGTTAATGGAGGCCAGACAACTTCATCGATCTACTTTTCTCCACAAGAGAAAGGTGGCTTACCAAGTGGCGAACGATTTTCCGACATAAATCTCAACAAAGTGTTCGTTCAAGCAAAACTGACCATAATTGGAGATAAAAATCCTAATGAAGCAGAACACTTAAAAAGTAAAATTTCTGAATTTGCAAATACTCAAAATGCGGTTAACAGTGCAGATCTTGTTTCAAACCACCCCCTTCACTTAAGAATAGAAATGCTCTCAAGAAATACTATGATGCCTGCTGGAGAAATGGGAGTTTCTACTAAATGGTTTTATGAACGAGCAAGAGGAGCTTATCAAACAACCATGAGAGGACTCACCGCAGCAGCATCAAGAACATGGCAAGCCGAATATCCTAAACACCAAGTATTTGTTAAAACAGACATGGCGAAGTATGAAAATACGTGGAGAATGAATCCGCATCAAGTAAAAGGTGGTGCGCAAAAGAATTTAACCGAGCTAGGAGCATCATTAGTAAAAGAATTTGAAAAGGATGATAATAGATTTAGAGAACCTTTTTACAAAGACTTGATTGCTAAGATGATCTTATTCAGATCAGCTGAAAAGGCTATCTCTTCGTCTGATTGGTATATTGCAGAAAGAGGTTTAAGAGCTGAAACCGTAACGTATACTTTAGCCCTACTTCGGCATCTTTTGATCAAGCAAAATGAAGACATAAACTTAACTAGGATTTTTCAAAATCAATCACTTTCCGAATCACTGACCATGCAGATAACTGAACTTGCAAAACAAGTCAGAGAAAAAATAAATGACTCGGACTTCCGAGATGGGATTATAAATGTATCCGAATTTTGTAAACGTCAAAAAACTTGGGAAAAATTTCAACAATTAGATTTTGATCTATCTCTTTTAGAAAAATCAGATAAATTAACGGAAAGCGAACTTGTTGAGCAAGAGGAAGTAGCCATTGAGACGGGAAGAGCCGGTGAAACCGTCAATGTATTCGATGAAGTCATGAATGTGATAAGTTCTGAAGAATGGCAAATGATAGCAAGGCACTTTCAATTAGAGGGCTTTCCAGACGATCATAAAAAAGTAAGCATTCCAATGCAATGCTCAAGAATTGATCAAAGAAATGATCGAACTATTCCCAGCGAGAAGCAGATGAAAGCTGCTCTAGAAATAAGAGAATCTGCTCTTGAAGATGGTTTTGCTTTTATTGCGAAGACTTGAGATCAGCTCCAAGACTACTATTTACTTCCTTGTTTTCTTCAAGGGCCAATAACTTATCGTCAGAAAGCTCTTCAATGATATCTTGTTGACCACTAAAGCTCTCAACTCTCCTTATCGATGGAAGAACATTATGGTTATAAGACCCAATAGCATCTCGTACCTTGGCACCAGCTTTACCCAACTCTTTTGAAATATCATCTATATGTTTCATAAAAACTTTAAGCCTAGTATGTAGATTTGAAACTTCATTAGTTACATTCTGCATCTCTGCCATCATCCTGTGCTCTTTCCACTGAGTCATGACACCCGATAGAAGAGGGATAATAATCTCTGGAGTAGCGACCACAATCCTAAGTTTCCTAGCTTGCTCAACAAAGTCAGGTATTAACCTAAGGGCATGATAATAATAAATTACGCTATTTAGATATAGAACTGTGTAGTCAGGTGAGCTATTAAGATAAGAAAAATAATTTTTCTTGGATAAGCTTTTTACATGCCCTAGTACTGCATTTGCATGATTTTTGTAGTGCTCCTCTTGTCTTGCCGAATCTTCTTCTTCAACAGCCTTTTTGAAATCGTTATAGGGAAATTTTGAGTCAATGACCATATTACCGCCATTTGCCAACTCAATGACTACATCTGGTTTAACTATAACTCCATCTACTTTCTCATGTTTTTGCAGATAATAATTTTTGCCTTCGATTAAACCTGAATCTGTTAATATTTTTTCAAGTGCCTCTTCTCCAAGATCTCCTCTGACCTTATTTGATGCCATTGCTTGATTCCAGGCTTGTAAGTTACTGGATAGGTTGTGAATATGTTCATTCAAATTGCTTCCTGATTTATTTATGCCACCAACAGCCTCTTTAAGCCCCAAGGTAAGATTATTCATCTTATCTTTTAAATCTTTTACATCCTTTTCGACTTTATTGGAATTTTCAGAAAAAATTTGTTTAGCCTTATCATTATGATTTTGAAAGTTTTGATCTGCTAAATCTAGAAAACTTTTGTTGGAACTATTCAGATGTTCTTGAAATTTCTCTGTTAAGTCAGATTCAATTTGAAGTCTTATTTTTTCTTCATCAAGGGTTGACTTGTTTAATTTATATATCAAGAAACCTAAACTTATTAAAATGCCAACTAGGACTATTGTTGTAATGTCAATCATTTCTCTTTATATCTAAGCTTCTCATCATAGAACTTTAATTTATATAAATCTCTTTCACGAATACCTTCTCTGAGCTGAGTATTTTTCACGTGATTCTCCATGCGTAGTAGAAAATTATGTGACAGACTTCCTTCAAGATAATGATGTAATTTAACTCTATCATCTAAAAGCTTGTCTACAAAAATAATGATCCATCTAAGATTGTGTCCTCGGACATTGAAAAACACATCATCTTCATCAATATAGCTCATTGCCGGTTCTAACAAATGACTTCTCTTTACTCCCTTTAATTCGATACATATTGCATTAATTAAATTGCTTAGTATGAAAATATCCAGTGAATTAATTTGCTTCACCTTAAATGTGTTCTTGGTATCAAAATGTTGATCTAAAAATTCTCTATAAATATGTATTTGTATTTCAGACCAATAACCAGGCCCATAACTCAGCCTGTAAGAATGCCCTTTTTCTAGCGAAATCCGATTTAAAATGCTAGCAATCTTATTTACTTTTGTTTTGTCATTCACCTTCATAGGTATCAATTAGATTTTTGAATTTGTGAATAAACTCTTGACGCAGCTTCAAGGGTCTCAAGATTTCAACTTGGTCCCCGAAACCGAGTAACCACCACCTTAATTGAGAGGTATCCGGTAATTGAGCTTTTAATAAATATTTTCCTTCTTCAGTCTTAATAAGCTTTTGATCTTTCGAAATAGGCGTTTCTGTTAGATGAAAACCCGCCATTGGCTGAAAGAGAGCTTCAATATTAATCGGTTTAGAAGAAATTAAATAACCAATATTTTGGCCTTCGACAAATTTGTCAATATCAAATTGAGTCGATTTTTTGATCTTGTTACCATTTGGCAAAGCCTTTTTAAATCTATGAATAGGCAAGTGTCTTGGATTATCGCTACCGTCCATAGTACAAATTAAACGATGCACTACTCCTTGTAAAACAATTCCTAAGGGGTTTACAACTCTCTTCTCTGGTTTTTTATTTCCTCTTTTTAAGTAGTCAACATCTAGCTGATGACCATGTAAAAGTGCATCATATATTTGTGCTTCGACATCTTCATTTATCTCTGGAGGAATTAAAGACTGCCACTGCGGAACTACTCTCACATTATCTCTCCATCTTTTAATAGAGCTTTTATCCATTTCTTTCAAAACGCTATTTGCTCTTTCAAAGAAAATATTCATTCTTTTAAAGCTTTTACTGGGCATTATTGGCTCTAGGTATTCTTGTGCTAGGGAGAAGGTTAATGCCTCAATGGGATCCATTGCTGGATTAAGTCCTGAGGCATCTTTATGCCAAGACCAGCCGTAGGGTTTATCTCGCTCATCACTAATTAACGGTAGAATGCTCGATAAGTTCTTTAAATCTCTTTGAATTGTTCGAGTGGAGACTTCGAAACCAATTTCTGAAAGGTTATTCTTAAGAGTTTGTGTAGATTTCTTATAAGGCTGTCTTGGTAGCAACTCTAATAGTTTAATTTGGCGTAAAGTTGTATCGCTCATTTATTAATCATACTACATCAACACGACACAATTTGTCGCAAGGATGTTTAAACTATAAATAAGTTTAATTATGCCCTGCTCATGGGAGTAAATGAGATGATGCCAGCAGAAGGTGTGTCACATAGAAAAACATCTGCAGTAAGAGCTCAGAGCCTCCAAAAAAAATCTTAGTGATCTTACTGACAGTCCGGAAAGACGGACTTTTTAGAGATATTGACTATATTTCTAATCTTCTGGATTCATACCCTAAACTTTGTAGATTATCCTCGTGGATTGATTTGTTGATTTTATATTTGGAAATGAAATACAAAGAGATTGGGGCAATTATAAAAAGAAGAGAGGTAGAAAATATTGCAAGGGAGGTTACAGCCTCTCTCTTCTCTTCTAATGAACTCTCCTCACCAAAACCTACTAAAGATAAAAGTACTCCTGATAATAATATACCAACGCCTCCTAGTATTTTCCCTGAGAGCCCATTCACAGAAAT
>MDTD01195752.1_pt1 | contig 12054 bp, 6 predicted proteins | sample 811221 | NCBI WGS metagenome assembly MDTD01 (sample SAMN05326646, study PRJNA326480) | marine metagenome | isolation source: seawater | place: Pacific Ocean: South West | collected 2011 | reverse complement strand
GGGTGTGTGGAAAAATAGAGTCATTGACCGGTCCATGCATGAGACCGGATTCCGCAACGACCATGATCCCCAGTTCATCGGCAGCATCCAGAAAATCGTCCGGCAACTGCTGACCGTGGTAACGCAGGGTGTTGAGATTATGTGCCTTCAGGACGCGAATGGTATCACGGATATTGTTCGGCTTGCCATAATACCACTCTCCTGAATGCCCCCATCCACCTTTCAGCAGGACCTTCTTGCCATTTAGCCTGAATGAAGGTCCGTCGATGGTAAACTCACGAAAGCCGAAACGGGTCCGCATACCATCAATAATTTTCCCATCCCGCTCCAGGTAAGATTCCAGGAAGTAGAGATACGGGTCATCTGGTGACCACAATCTGGCATCTGTCCACGTTACCTGCTGAGTTGCCTGTTTCAGATCTGCATGCAGACGCGTCGCGGGCAGGGCCAGAACTTCATCACCATCGACCGTTACCACCCGGTGCCGGAGGGTGAGATTTTCCTGAGCTGAAGTCACGGTAAAGTCAGTGCGCACAGTCAATTCTCCCTTGCTGACACTCGGCACTACCAGCAAAGACGACAGATAGTCCGCACTTGTCGCAATCAGGTCCACCCGTTGCCAGATACCGGCATGATATTTACCCATTGCTCCATTAGCCCGCTTTTTCTCCAGAGCGGCCAGAACACTCCGACACCCGACAAGCAGTGTATTGGTTCCTGCGACGGCGGCACTGTTCAGTTCCACTTCAAAAGGTGTCAATCCACCTTCATGGTGACCAATCTTCTGGCCATTCAACCAGACTTCTGCTTCAGAATGCACCGCTGCAAATCGCACCACCAGACGCTTCGACAGGCTCTCTTCGTTCAGTTTGAATTGTTTCCGATACCAGGCACAAGTCACATTTTTCCAGGCAGGATTGTACTTGCTCCAATGAACTTTTCGCCATGGTTCATCTTCATCCAGGACAATAGTCTGCCAGTCAGCATCGGTGGATAAATCATCGGTAATGGAATCGGCAGGCATGAATCCCCATGGACCACAGAGAGAAGCCGATTCACGACCGAGCCGAGATTCAAACACAATCGGTGGATTCAGCAAATCATCGAGTTCCTGCGGCACCCGGTCTGGATGATCAGTCAGCACAACACCATCAATATCAAGAGAAACGGGTACTGCCAGATTTGAAACTCTGATCTGAAACATGGTCAGCTCGTTGATGGAAAGCTTACGAGGATCGCCCTTTTTCCAATAGGTCATGTTGTCCAGAGGTATGACTTTCAGTTGCCACTCCTTTGTTGCCTCAACGTCAAAGGACCACCGGTCTTCACCCGAATGACACAAGGTGACTTCAAACGTGATCGGGCCATCCTCGCTGCGACACCAAAGCGCCAGGTGCGTGGCATTTTCGAACGCACGCATAGCTCTGGCTGAGAGCTGCCAGTACCCGTATTTGCAAGCCGGAACGTTCAACCGCACGGCCTGCTTTCCCGATGCTCCCGGAATGGCTTCTTCCTGTATTGTCCCGGCAGGATGGTAGGTCTGGTTATTAGGCCCAAACGAAACCTGTTCCTCAAAATCCTGCAGCACAACAGTCCTGGCCTGGAGTGCCGACTGGCAGGTCAGCATCAGCAAAATAAGTACTAACCGAATCCTCATACTCATATTAATAATTCACCTTCCAGGCTTTGAGGAAATCGGGAGAGCTGGAATCGGTCAACCCGAGTGGTTCATCGGTAGCTGCAGCGTGGACATCAAAATAGAGCATGTTTGCTTTGCCTTCGTGCCGTATGGTATTGACGAGTCGTCCCATCTTCCATGAATTAGCCGGATAAGGATACATCCGCCAGGACCAGCGACTTCCATCCTTGGTCGGGTTGGCATCAGCGACATGATATTTACGTTCAGGATCGGGTACCTGAGTCGTCTTTCCCATGTAGTCTGATGACGGTTTCCCGGCTGCATTAATAGAACCCAGATAGATGTTCATCGCATAGCCTTTTTCATAAGTCGCCTCCTGAGGACAGACCAGAGGGGTATTGTCCTCGTAGATTCTTGGCATCTGAGCATGGTAAACGCCGATCTGTGAGATCCACCAACTGCTGTTCACATTGGGATCTCCCATAAAGGGAGGCAGGTAATAGTCCTCCATATCATCTGCATAAAGCGCCAGTGCCATCCCGATCTGCTTCTGATTGCTCAGGCAATTGATCTGCCGGGCTCGATTCCTGGCCTTACTGAGCGCCGGAAGCAAGAGCGAAGCGAGAATGGCAATAATAGCTACAACGACTAAAAGCTCTATGAGGGTGAAGTGTCGATGGTGTGGAGTACGCATGATTGGAGTCCTTTCGGTTTGGTTGTTTTACATTGGAAAACGTTTTCCAACATAGGTTATGGAGCGATATGGAAAAGGATAGCTGGTCCTTATGTAAGGACGGGTGCTGTCGATTCTCTGACGATCAGAGATTCTGGAAGAATCAGGGTGACAGGTTTGGTGTCTTCATTTCTGAGCATGGCCAATAACTTGTCCGCCGCCGCCGCTCCCATATCCTGGGAAGGTACATCCACCGCCGTCAGATTTGGGAAGACGTACTCTGTCGGATAGGCATTATTAAAGCAGAGGATGCTCAGTTGGTCGGGTACAGAAATATCCAGATGGCGACACTCGCGAAGCATTTCGATCGCTTCATAATGCGAAAAACAGATGACCGCCGTGATATGCTGCAAGTCGCCATGTTTCATTTTCTGGCAGAACGCATCACAGGAAAGCCCATTCGAAATCAGACAGGTATCCAGACAGCCGGCCCCTCGGGCAACATCTTCAAACGCCCGGAAACGCTCAGAATAACTGAAATGTGCAGAGTCCTGGCGATAAGGTGTCTTGCTGAAAAAGGCAATCCTGCGATGTCCAAGCTCAATCAGGTGGCGAGTCGCCAGAGTCGAGCCCAGATAATCATCAGGTAAGACGCAGGATGAGCCAGGATGCCGATGGTTCAGAAAGACATGGGGCAGACCAGATTGATGAATCTGATCAGAAATGTCATCAGGCAGTTGCCCGACAGTCACATAACCATCGACCCGCTGATTGTAATCCATGATGTTGCCGCGGGTCAGTTCCGGCACCAGCGGATAAGACGCCAGTAGATATTCTGCTTTGACCAAACGCCGGTTCAACTCCAGATACATCTCCTCGTAAATACCATGCATGAGCAGGCAGAGTGGTGACTGTACCAGAGCAATCGTCTGAGTCTGCTTGCTGGCCAGGGAACGTGCCCGCCAGTTTGGCTGAAAGCCGAGATTCTTAGCCACCTCAATAATCCGCTTGCGGGTCTCTTCCTTCAGCGTGCACTTGTCAGGATCCATGTTCAGGGCTTTGCTGACTGATGAGATGGCAACGCCACAGGCATCTGCGACTTCCCGGATCGTAGGTTTGCTGTGCGGCTTGTTCATATCGTCTTTCTTAAGGCTTTTGGAAAACGCTTTCCAACAGTATAGAAATGGACACCATGAATTGCAAGATGGTCTGGCTGGAATCTTTCAATTCCAGCCAGAAATAAATCAGAATGGCATGTACCGACGGTAGCAATCAAGAATTGCTGATGGAGCCAATGCCCGGTCATGAATCACGGTTTCGTCAAGTTCACCATTAAAGGATGCTGATCCGGGTGATGTCTGCTGCCCTCGCCCTCCAATTCCCAGACTGTCGCCTGAAGAATTGATCAGACCTGACCCGACATCATCGGTAACGACCACCTGCCCGTTAATGAAAAGCCGGACAAAGCTGCCATCAAAAGTGGCAGCAACATGAGCCCAATTTCCCTGATAAGCGGAAAAATCAGTCGAGGTAAAGTGCCAAGTACCGTTGGTATCCAGCCACTTGAGTTCCAGACTGCCGGAGTTGGTAATCCAGAGCGCATAGCGCTCCCAACCTTGAGATGCAATGACCTGATAACCACCAGTGCTCCCCAGCCAGTTTACCCAGGCCTGCACCGTCATGCCTTCCCTGAGTCTCAATGTCACATCCGCAGGTACCGTTACGTAGCTGTTGGTGCCGTTGCAGGACAGAGCCAGGGCCAGACCGGATACCGAGGTTGTTTCAGAAAGGTTATGAGCGGTACCATCATTGAGCAATCCACACTGATCAAGGACTGCAGGTAAGACCGACTCGTCCATGGTAAAATGAAGCACCTGCGTATCCACGGCAAAGATGCGTTGAATCTCACCATCTGACAGTGCCACATCATGGATGCTGAAGGCATCAAGCTGCCCATTAAAGCAGGCCGAACCGGGATTGGCGTCGAACCCACGTCCCCCGATACCGAAATCATCTCCATTCCCTTTGAAGACATGGCTGCCCTCATCTTCTTCCGCCACAAGCTGACCGTTGATATAAAGCCGCGCATACTGCCCATCGTAGGAACCGGCGACATGGGTCCAATTACCCTGATAGGCGGCAAATGGCGTACTGGTAAAATGCCAGACATTGGACTCATCCTGCCATTTCAATTGCAGTGCATCCGTATTGGTAATCCACAACGCTGCTTTCTCCCAACCTTTGGAGGCAATAACCTGAAAAGAACCATTGTTGCCTTGCCAGTTGACCCAGGAACTGATGGTGATTTCGCGATCCAGGCTCAGGTTTGCATCGGCGGCAACATTAATAAAGCCATACGCACCATCAAAATCGATCGCCCCATCCATTCCGGGCTTGGATGATACTCGCGTACCACCGTTCAAATCGCCATCATGATGATAAGTGGTTGCATCCACCAGTGTGGAACCGGAAGTTTCATCCATATTCAGCTGCACTTTCCGTGGAGATCTCATAAACGCAGCCTGTCCCCGCGACCCGATCAGCAAACGGGTTTCGTCCTGAGGATCAACGGCAATAGCACGAATCGAGCCCATGGAAATAAGGTCCGGCGCCAGATTGTCGACCATTTCGACCGTCTCAAAGGCATCATTGGTTTTGAGTAACGCCCCCGGATTACCGTTGTACCAATAGTTGGCTGCTGCCGCATAGATAGTTGAGGTGGAGGTCGTGGTAATCGCTGTGACATTGAAGCCGACAGCCTTCTGTTCCCAGGTATCGCCTCCGTTATTGCTTCTGTAAACACCGTAGACGTCACTGCCGATGTACAGCACCTCTTCATTTACTGCATCGATTTCCAATTTTGAGAGTTTGTAGCTGGAGCCAACTTTCATCAATTGGTTATTACGGGCAGAAAAACTAAGGCCTCTATCGGTGCTCTTGTACACGCCACCTGATGATACAACGTACATCGTATTGCCAAAGTGGCGGTCAACTGTCAGCCGACCGTTGATGATGGCAGGATCATTATTTTGTAGGCTCCAGGTGAGGCCGACATTCTCTGAGATATATAACCCGGTATCAGCAACCATGGCAAACAGGCGTTGCGGCTGTATGGAGCAGACATGCAGATCCTTGATCGCTTTATTGGGAAGGTTCACCGATGAACTGGAAAAACTGGCGCAGCCATCCGTACTCTTGTGGACGTGCCCGGTCCTGGAAAAATAAACCGTGCTCGGATTCGTGGAACCATCTACTGCCACCGAATCAACCTGCCCATGATAGGATTGATTGACACTCTGTCCGCCATCTACCGACCAGAAAAAACCGATATCTGCCATACCAAGATAAATACGACTTGGATCATTCGGATCAATGGCTATCCCCCGGATGCTGGTGTTGCGCAATCCCTGGTGGCAACTACTCCAGCTCGTGCCTCCATCAAGCGAACGATACACACTATACCAGTCGGTGAAGAACATCCGTAGAGGATCGACCGGATCAATGGCGATGCTCCTAATGTTAAAACCAAACCAATTACTGGCTAACCAGCTCCCATTCATGTTCACATTTCTCTCGACTACCTGCCAGCTATCTCCCCCATTCACACTAAGGAACATGGAAGGATTGCGGTCAGCAGCAGTATCCTCTTTGAATCCAATCACCAGATTCTGTGCATTGCTTTCACATGCAGCAATGAAATTGCCGGTTCGGTCGCCAAGATAATTCTGCAGACCGTTATTCTTTAGAAACCAGCTTGTCCCGGTGTCATTCGTCCGGTAAACCCCTGATCTTGCCGTAAGGGCCCAGACCTGCTGGACATCCACCGGATCGATCACCAGGCTTCGAACATCCTGATTCGCCAGTACGCAAGTCCAGTTTGTGCCCCCATCGGTTGAACAATACACCCCTGCATAATCACCCTCATCCTGAACGCCGACGTAGATGTACTGATTGTTAGCCGGATGCACAAAGACACTACGGATGTAATGACCCTGAAGTCCCAGGCACGTCCAACTCCCCCCAGTACTCCGGCGAAACAAGCCATCCTTAAAGCTGCCAGCATAGAGCCTGCCCTGATTGTCAAAATCCAGTAGATGCCCAATCTGTCTGATCGATCCCATTCCTGAAAACTTGACCATGGAAGTCTCGTTGGTCCAGGTCATCCCTCCGTTATCACTGCGGTACAGCGCGCCCCAGTTGCCATTTGAGACATTGAAGTTGCTGCCCGTTGCCAGGTAAAGAACCTGATTATTGTTGGGATCAATAATCAGTGATGCTCCAGCCAGATCAGCATCTGAATCCAGACCACTTATAATGGATGACCAGGAATCTCCACCATCCGTTGACTTAAATACACCAGCAACATCACTAAGTGCATATACAACGTCCCTATCTGAAGGATCGATCAGTACGTACTGAAAGGCTCCACCTGAATCAAGGTTGACTGGATCAAAGCGGAAAGTTTCGCTCCGTACAGCACTTCCAGTGAGGATCAACAACAGCAACATTGTCACCACGAATGATTTCAATTCAAACATGATACACTCTCCTTTCAAGAGGCTTGGGGTCATCTTAAATTTAAATATGCTGTCCCTTATTTAGGGAAGTTAACTTAAGAACGCAATCCAGGTAGAAACGAAGCTCAATAGACGACTTTCCATGCTTTAAGAAACTCATCGGTACTGGAGTCCGTCAGATTGAGAGGCTCATTCGTTAACTCAACATGAACATCGAAGAAGAGCATATTAGCTTTACCACCGTGACGAATGGTATTGACCAGTCGGCCTTGCTTCCAGGAATCCGCCGGATATGGATACAGCCGCCAGGACCAGCGACTCCCATCACTGGTCGGGTTAGCATCAGCCACATGATATTTACGCTCGGGTTCTGGTACCTGAGTCACTTTTCCCACGTAATCCGCCGAAGGCTGCCACGCGGCATTAATCGAACCAAAGTAGAAGTTCATGGCATAGCTTTTCTGGTAGCTCAGATCCTGAGGGCATACCAGAGGCGTGTTGTTCTCATACACTCTGGGAATCTGCGAATGGTAACCCCCCAATCTGGAAATCCACCAACTGCCGTTCACATTCGGATCTCCCATATAGGGAGGAAGATAGTTATCATCCATATCGTCTGCATATAGCGCAAGTCCCATACCGATCTGCTTGAAATTACTCATGCATTTAATTTGCCGTGCACGATTCCTGGCTTGAGCCAACGCAGGCAGAAGAAGCGAAGCGATAACGGCAATTATCGCCACCACCACAAGAAGCTCGATTAGCGTAAAAGAGGTTCTGGTATTGACTTTCATCGTGGGTTCCTTCTCTCAACAACCGAAAAGGAAAACGCTTTCCTTTTCTTGGCAAAATTTCGAATAATGAATGCTGTTGAAACTGAGTTGGCGAAATGTCCCGGTTTTCCTGCTTCATATCGCCATTTGAAATGGCTTCCCAATCCAGAATCCACCATCTTGGAAAGCGCTTTCCTAATCAGTATATAAAAGTCAGGATTCCATTGCAAGATCCCTTTTGCTGAAAAGAAATCCCCAACTTAGTGCAGGCGGGTCCGACGATATTCGGCAGGTGGCATTTTGACCTGCTCCTTAAATTGCCGGGTAAAGAAGAAAACATCCCGATAACCCAGGCTGTCCGCAATTTCCTTGATAGGCATGTCCGTCCGAATCAGCAGGTCCCGGGCTTCAGCAATGCGCGTCTGCACCAGAAACTGATGCATCGATGTTCCCGTCGCTTCCTTGAACTTGCGCCGCAGGGTACTGAGCGCCATTCCGCACTTCTGCGCCAGAGAGTCATAATCAGGTTCATACAGAGTCGGTTCTTCCAGATAAGCAAGAGCGGTATCCAGCCACTTCTCTTCAATAATCGGTGCAAGGCGCTGATCAGCCAACTCGATCAAAATCCGCTCCAACAGGTTAACCGCCAGTTTCCGGCTCCAGATCGTATCCCGCCGCACCGCGGCATAAAGCTCACGAAACGGTTCCTCATATCCCGACTGACTTGGTTGCGGCGGAAAGGGAAAAAGACCTTCCTTCTGCCACATCGCGACCTGCGGACCATTAAAGGCAATATAAAAGTGGTGCCAGCGTACCGTGCCGGGAGTATTATGGAAGCGGATTCGAGGCCCCGGATACGCCGTCCAGAACCAGCATCCCTGCAGAGATTGCCAGACCCCATCATATGCCAGTTCCAGGTCGCAGTCAGGCGAATACTGCAACGTGAAGTAGCCGTCAAAGTGCTTGTCGACCGCAGCGATACAGACCGGACTTTCCTGTCCGTGCAAAAAATGGAGTGTTTCCATCACGCCCCCAAATTGATCGTATTCTGCAAAGAGTAGGCTGTTTCATCCATAGGGTATCCTCAAGTCAGCCACTATGCTATAACCATAAGCTGCAAAATCTGCATCAAGGGGAGAAATTGAATATGACAACTGCAAGCTTTACCACCACACAATCAGCATCCATTGACGAGCGCGCCGAAACCCTTCTGGAAGATCTGATACCCCATTTAAAACCGGACCAGTCCTGGCTGGCTGAACATGCAGGTTTCTGGGATGCCCTCTGGCACAATCGTCCCCCGGAAACTTTGATGATTGTGCTGGCAGGCAAGCCTTTACCCGGCCATGATATCGCCATCTTCAATCTGGCCGAACAATGGCATCATCCCAAGGCCATGCTCTATGAACATTTGCGCGGCATGGTCGCCACTGCCAGGCGTTCCGACGGTCTCGCAGTCCCTCGCCTTCGCGCCAATCTCGGCACCGGATTCATCCCCTCCGTCTTTGGTATCGAACAGCTCATTTTTACCGACAAAATGCCCTGGCCGCAGGGACACCTGTCCAAAGAGGCCATCGCCGCCCTGGAACCGGATGACTTTGATGACGTTGCCGACAAAGGCCTGATGCCCTACGCTCTGGAAATCTACCGCACCTACCATCACTATCTTGGCACCCATGCCTGGAGCTACCTGCCGGATACTCAGGGTATTCTGGATATCGCCCATCTGGTGCGTGGTGATGATATTTTCCTCGATCCCTATGACGATCCGGCATTCATGCACCACCTGATGGAATGCTGCCTGCACGCCTATATCGCTATCTCCAGAACCATCAAAGATGCAATCGGCGAACCGCTCGATCAAAGCAAACACGGTTGCATGGTTCAGACCAATGGTGGCGTCCGCTACTGCATGGATGCATCGGTGCTGTGCCGGGGAGATATGCTGGAAACCTACGAACTCCCCTATCTGCATCGCGTTCTGGAAGCTTTTGGTGGTGGCTGGATACACTTCTGCGGCTATGCCCCGCAACTGACGCCCATGCTCTGTGCCGAACCGTTGGTCCGTGGCATCAACCCCAACTACATGCATAATCATCATTACGATTACGTCGATGATATGCGTCAGATCCAGGCTGCCGACAAGTTCTTTATCGGAGCGCCGTTCCGCACCAAAGGACAAACCCTTGAAGCCTATTTCGACGAGGTCCTGGCACCGCTGGAACAACCAGCCAACCTTGCCCTGCAGCCACGGGGTGAAGGCATGACGGAATCCGTTTCAGAAATCAAGAAAACCTGGCAGCTAACCGTAAAGCGCAGATTCGGTTAACTGCCATTCCAGCGGTTTTCGAGGATACTCTCCCGAAAGTCGCTAAGGTTGCCAGTTCTCCAGCGTAGCGTACTCGCCGGACTCTCCCGTCACGCTGCTGGTCATTTCCAGGAAGTGTTGGGTATAGGAACCATAGCTGCTCAGCGTATTGCCGGAAACAAAGTTGATTCCCTGTGTCTGAGTCACCCAGATCACCGCATAGGGGTCAGCCCCATATGCATTTGTTTCGGAAATGGCCGCGGGATGCGTATTGCTGAACGCATTTCCCCGCACAATCACATTGCTTGCTGAGGCCAAGAGCAGGTTGACGGTCCGGCATCCGTCAAACGTATTGTACTCAATGGAAATCCCGTCATGTCCGCCCGGCAGTGCATAAATCCCATTGCCGAAATAGCCGTATTCCACATTTGCCGACTGACCGCTGCCACAGATGGAAACGGCCCCGACCGTCGAGTAGTTAAAAAGCCCGGCTTCGAAGCCAATATCGGCAAAGGTATTGTATCTGATCGCGATATTCAGACTATATCCTGCTTCATTCCAGAACATATCCGGGGTGAAGGCAATCGCGCAGCGTGATGATCCCTCAATGATATTCTTCTCGATCACACCTGAAGAAGCACGCAGCATCAGCCCTCTGCCCCGATTATAGCTGATATGGTTCCGTCGGATGATAAAGCCATCTCCACAACGGTCACGGTTGCTGATACGATCTCCAGGCAAGACACTCACCGGGATATTCACATCAATAAGAGCAAGCTTGGTATACAAGCCATATTGACCGGTGGGGATAAAGTCCGCACGTACCTGATTCAGGTCAGGATGGCTGCTCATCGTCGTCACATTTGTAACCGTCGCTCCATCCACCGTGACTGAGCCATCCGGCGAGATGATATCCAGATGATCACCAATTCCAAAAGCATCATCCTCATCGGCAGCTGCATAAAAAGACATGCTGCTATTCTGTTCAAGCACAAGCTGAAGTCTGCCGTGGATCGCAATTCCGTCATCCGCATTATCGGCAATGAAAGAATCTTCCACCAACGGCCCCTGAGCGACTCCCGACAAGTGGATGCCATCAGCAATGACTGACCGCAATCGAGATTCTGTAGCCAGAGCCGGTAGAGGTCCCGGGGCAATCGTAAGTCGACGATAGGTATTGCCTCCTTCGCCATTGGTTTCGATGATCCCCATGACCGGTCCGGACCAGATCGTCACATCTTCAAATACCAGATCTTCGCACCGTGCCAGGTGAATGACCTGCGGCGAATTTTCGTAATAGCCAAGCACAAACAGGTCACCAACTTCTATCGGTGCCCGGACCGGATTGGACGGAACCGGCACTTTCAGAATCCCTCCTCCTTCGTTCACAATCGCCCCAGTACCACTGGTCGTCGTGTAAACCGGATACGTCCCTGCCTTACGATGCCTGGTGGTGGCATCCACCACCCCGCAACGACGGAACGAAGTCGTCACCGGATAGCCCTCATCAAGCTCTACCCGAATGTAATCCGTCCCCTTGGCAATCACCGTTCCCTGGGTAAATGGCAGCGGATCATAATCAAAAGTCAGCCCCCGAAAGTCCATTCCTGAGCACTCTATCAGCGTCAGGCTGGAGGTATAGGCACTGGAAATGAGTCTGGCCCCATATCCCTTTACGGTCATCGCCCCATAACCTCCACCGGTATTATCACAAACCAGTCCATTGACAGGCAACCAGTATTCGCCCGGAGGAATGATTACCGTATTTCCGGTGGCAGTCAGAGTATCGGCATTGGTTGCATGCTGCCAGAGAGTCCAGAAATCTCCAGAAGCAACCGGTTCCACTGCCGTGACCCAGAACTTGAGATCCGTCCCCCCCACAGACACCGGGCCTGAACCCGTATGTGAATCCTGAAACGCCGCCCCGTCAGTAAAGGGATTGGTGTTGTAGGAGAACAGGATGACCTGACGATTCGCACCGGCATCAGGCAGCCCAAGCAGAACGAGATAGTAGTGGTCCTTGAGCAGAGCCACTGGTTGCAGCTCAAAGGTCAGCAGCTTGCCGCCCCCGGTCCCGGAAAATGGGACCAGTTCCGGGACCACGCCGGACTGAACGCTGATTGCAGCTTGCGAAGGAGCAGAAG
>MDTD01101823.1_pt1 | contig 12054 bp, 4 predicted proteins | sample 811221 | NCBI WGS metagenome assembly MDTD01 (sample SAMN05326646, study PRJNA326480) | marine metagenome | isolation source: seawater | place: Pacific Ocean: South West | collected 2011 | reverse complement strand
CCGCATTCCATTCCCGCAGGGTTTTGCCATAGGGATAATATCCGGCGGCATAGTTAAGCCATAAGGCTTGTATTTTTGGCTCGCCACAATTTACCTTGGGGGTATATACCACACGGGTATTGCCCAAGTGGTCGGTATTGTAGTAGGCTATGCTGTCAAACATTGTATTGCCAAAGTATTTATAGCGTATGCCACCTACCGGATAGCGGGCAGTAAGGGTGTCTTTAAGGTTTGTTTGTGTGCTGTCGGGGTTCACATAGGCAATATACGTTTTTTGTGCATTTTGTGCAAGTGTTGCTTGGTTTATTTGGGCGGTTACCATGGTTACGGTATAAGTGCTGTCGGGCACGGTATCGGTATAGGTTGTGTAGTTTTGCGCACTAAGCCAAAGAGTTTTGCCGTTGGTTTGTTGTATTTGGTACAAGGTAGTTTTTGTTGCTGTTTGCAATTGGCCGGTCAACGGGTTTAAATTATTACTGATGGCCGTATCTTTTGGCGCAGCTGCCGGCAGCATGCGGGCATTGAGGGGTTGCTGCGTACTGTCGGGATTTATGCGTGCTACACGGTTTAGTCCGTAAGCATACCATGTCCATTTGTTTTGCGTAGTATGATGTATGCCTAGCACATTGCCGGCAACATCGTACAGGTAATATTCTGCATTGAGCACTATACCTGTTTTACCGGGTTGGTAGCTTAGGTTTTTGTATATGCGGCGGTTATTAATGTCGTAATAATACAATACGGTGCTGTCGGTATGCAATTGTTGTTTGTAGGGTAAATTGCTGTGACCGTATAGCGATAAATTTATTTTTCTGAAATCGTCGGTCAGCAGGTTTCCGTTGCCGTCGTAAGTATATTGTCTGTCGGCAGTTGTGGGGTTAAGCCCCACAATTTTTTGCAGTCGGTTGTTATTGTTTGGGTAATGGTATTGCATCCGTTGCCAATTGCCGTTGGGCAAACGCCGGTTTAGGGTTTTGATGTTCCCCACTATATCATAGGTAAATATGGCATCGCCGGTAAGTGCCTGCGGAGGCAACGGCGGATTGGCAATGTTCTCGCTCCAGTAGCAATCGGCTTCGGTAAGGCGGTTTAATCCATCGTATTTATAACCATAATACTCGGGTTGATCAAAATTTTGACCGGTAGCATAATTGCTCATCGCACCAAAATGATACGCCGAAACAGTTGCATTGATATTGCCGTTAAAATTGTGCTGTGCCAATACTTGTGTGGGTTGGTTATTATCGTAATACAGGTTTTGCGAATAATAATTTCCGCTGATGGCTGTTAATCGCCGGCGCAAATCATATTGATAGTTTATATCATCAACCGGAATACTGACAGTATCGGCACATAATTTGGCATATTGCATACGGATAACATTTCCGGTAGCATAATTATATGTATAATGTACCAAGGTATCGGTAACAATACCGTTGTTTCGCGATATTCCCATCCATTTTAAGTTTCCGCGATAATCATACCCGTAATGATATTGAATATCCAAAAAATAATCGTTATTAATATCAACGGTTTCTACCAATGGTTTTCCGCTCAATGTATAAGTGTTGTAATCTATGCGGTGTGTAACTCCTTTATCGGTTGGTGTAATGCCGTTGGGATTAAACTGTTGGGTTTGCCACCACAGTTGCCCTTTTTTATTGTAGCTGTACAATTCTATGGTATTTATATCGGGCATAAGGCAAGAGTCGTATTGAGCATAAGTTAGCGTATAACTCAAATTGCCTTTTAAATACCGTTGCAATGAACTTGACATACTTTGCGAATTATTATCGAGCAAGTTATATACCGAGGCATTTGTACCAGCTGCAAAGTGATAAAACCATTTTTTCTCAAAAAACGGCTGATATAATGCGGCAAAGCTTGTAACAGGTACTTCATAAAATCCATAATTAGGCGGGTAATTGTTTCCGGGGTTATCGTACCATTGCACTTTGGCTTTCCAAAAATAGGTGCTGTTATTTGTAAAAGTATATACATAAGCGCCTTCTGAAGGATTCAACCTTTGGTTTAGGTTAAAATCAAAATTAAAGGTGTCGGTATGATACAAAAACAAATTGAACGTATCCATTACAGCATCCCCTCCGGACTGTGGTAAAACTTTACTTTGAGCTATCAAACGATTAAATTTGTCGTATTGATAAAAGCGGTAATAGGGTATTCGGTTATCATTACATTTCATTCCCTCGCGTGCATTTTCATCTTGCATCAGCACGACGTTACCCGAGCGGTCGTACATATAGCGTGTAATTCCTTTATCAGGGTGTTCTTCTTCGTATAGTTTTCCCAACATATTGAAACGGTAGTGCGTTGCTTGTTTTTTAGGATTAATAACTGTTTTGATATTTCCGTAGCTGTCGTAAGCAAAAATTGTTAATGCCGGAGAGAGTGCATCGGCATATTGCAATACTGCTACTTTTTGCCCCAGTGCATTATAGAAAACTTTAATGGTTTTTCCGTCCTCATCTTCTGTTTCTTCCCATCGCAAAACTACATCTTTATCATTCAAAAATCCACCATCGGGGTTGCTGCCAAACACCAAATCGGATTCTTGAGCCGAGAGCTGCATTTCACAACCGGCACATACATAATTACTCAACCCATATCGATATTTTTTATTATGAGAATTATTAACTGTCAACACTTCGCCGGCTTCTGCTTGACGCAGCATACGTCCAAAGGGATTATCTTCGTATGCCATTCTTATTGATGCATTGGGATATAAAACAGGATTTGTACTTTGTATCAACGGCTGAGGAATACCGGAAGTTTGTGTTTCAACAAAATTATAATATTGTTTTACCGGGCGATCTAAATTGTCATACACAACGCGTCCACTATGTAAAACACTTAACGGATACTGTAAGTTTTGATGTGTAACCCCATAACTCAAACTATGATAAGCACGCCCTAACGGATCAATATATGCTTTTTCATATAACGCATGAGCCGTATCATTTAAATAGGTATATGTTTGTATAAAGTTTTGCAAGGTACGTTGTTCAAAATTCAGCGAATGGTTATTGCGCCATTGATGATAAGTAACTTGAGATATCAAATTCCCATTGGCAAATGATTTATTTAATCGCCCGAATTGATCGTAAACATAATTACTGTACTGACCGTTGGGTAATGTTATTTTTTCAATACTTCCGTCAGGAAAATAAGTATAAGTAGTATGCAATGAATCGGGCAATCCATAACCAACTGTCATAGCAGAAGGCAGTCCTATGTTACGTCTTATTTTAGAAGAAAAGTTCTCATAAAAACAGTCCTTATTCAAATGCCATACATATTGAACTGTATCGTTGTAATATATTCTTGTTTTAAGGTGTTTTTCATCTTCCAATAAGGTAATGAGTCCGTTGACGTTACGTTTCAAAACCTTTCCTGCAGATAAAGTATCAAAAGGATAAATGGGAGCATAATACCCGTAAAGAGTAGAGTCCGGTGTATATAAAAATTCCACTAATCCGTCTGAAGGGAATGGTAAAGAATCGTTTTGAAATACTTGTAAATATCGCTTGGAGGGAATAGTGTCAATTTGCACAACAACTTCTTTCAGCCAAAGAACATTATTTATTACTTGATAAGGCTGCATCCGTAAATTTGAGTTCGGCACAGTATCAACATCATACGGATAAGGATTACTGTAGAGCACTATTACATTCAACCCGTTTGTATCCAATGAGTTTATAGGACAAACATAAGCCAATCCATCTGCTGTTAAATAAGCTATTGTTCCCACCGGAATAAAGCTAAAATCCTTTCCCGGAAAATACTTTTCGGAATAACAACCAACCGAATCAAACACATTTGCATAAGAAGGATAAGAAAAACAAGTATCCGGTCCTATGCCGCTATATTGAGTTATATATGATGAATATTCATTTACTTCCCACCTTGCAGAATAATCGTAATATGAAGATCGCCTAACCGGATTAGGTTCAGAAACTGATTTGGAAATAACATCTTGTTGATAAACCAAACCTCTTAATTTATTGCGATAAGTCAGGCGAAGTCCTTCGGGTTGGTATTCACTTAATCGGCTACCGAAAAATGGTGAATTATAATTACTGAATATTATATCACCAAAACCTGTACCGTTTGGACCTATCCCGCTACTGTCAAGCATTGTAGAATCAATAAAAGCATAATTGATATTATTAGGCATATATTCCGGCATTCGCAGGTACTTATTTTTTAAGTCATAAAAATAAAAGTATTCTTTTTGCTCATACGCTCCACGTAATTGCGGTGAATACTGTTTAACCTTATATAACTGCCACGACGGGAAAAAGCGTAATTGAATTGTATCTTCCCATATATTCATCAATTTCTTAAATCCTTCCGATGTTGTCCTTCCTCTATAATCGGCATCAAAATACTCAAAGTTTTGAATTGTTTGCAAAGCTAATGGCTGAGAAGATTGGCTGTTACCACAATATACAGACCATGAAGGGCGCATTTGTAGAGCATTTAAAATTGAAAGTTTAATAAATTGAGGCATTTTTGCTTGCTCTAAAGTAGCTATCACTTGCTAGGAAGGCATATAAGGTAAGTACTTAAAGATATATGATATAACGCCCGAAGGTAATGCCGGTTTGCGGCGCAATAATGCTTGTAATACACTTTCTTGTGGAGGATTATTAGAAGTAAGTATTTGTTTAATAACATAAGGGCGTAAGCGTTTGTTTGAAACAACGCTTAAATAAACTTCTTCCGGTATGTTAGTTTTACCTGTTAATGCTTGTTTTAAGAAACTTTGATAACGATTGGTATAAGGATGTGTTAAAATTAACTGATAAATGTTTTCGGGTAATGCATTAAACAACTGCAATTCTTTTATCAACACTGATTTTGTTAATGCCGGCCTTTGCAATAATAACTTTTGGAGAGTATGCACGGATATATTTTCACGGTTTTTAGTTAATACTATCCGTAAAAATTGATTTTTTTGTTTTCGATTTATTTTTGGGCTTTCTAATATTTTCATAAGTATTTTATCAGAAATGTATGGTTGTGCCCAAAATAATTTTCTGAAAAATGACGGCCCATAAAAAGCCCTTCTATCAAGCAATGTTATCATTACAGAATCGCTTAATTGTGAAAGACTCAATAATGAATCAAGCATAAATTTTGGCTTAATATTTTGGCCCAATAAGCGTAAAGGAGATAAATCGGAAACAGGGTTCACAATATTAGAATCATTCGGGGCTGTCCCTTCAGGTAAAAAATTTCCTTTACCTAGAATAGTATCATGAATTACTGTAATATCAGGTATATTACAATTTGTATAATCGAAAACAGTAGAAGTTTGTTTTTTTATTCCTGTAAAATGTGCATTTAAATAATTTGCTCCAAACATATCGGGAAACAAACTTTCCATAAACCTTGTTGAATCATAAAAGAAACTGTTGCCAATTGACATGGGCATAAAGGGTGAGTGCTCAATTTTTGAGATACTATCTGTAAGAAAATATGAATCATAATCGGAAATCCACTTGCGCGAATTCCCATTATGATATGCTTCCTGACTATATCCCCCGGGTAATAACATTGCATTTTTAAATGCTAGATAATCATTATACTGATAAACTTCTTCTTTGACTTTTTTGCCATTAGCGTCAAAAGTTTCTGTTTTTATCGGTTTGCCATGCAAATGAAGTGACGTTGTATTATAAGTATATTTAGTTTTATTTCTTTCCCCATTAATTTCGGTTGTCAAAACTATTGCTGTATCAAAACCGATAGAAGCATAACGTTTATCAGCCGAATAAAAATAACCCGGAGATTGGGGTATAAAATAACCAAATGCCGGCTCCAATATATAACTTGTATTACCATAATTATAATCCCACCTTCGAGGTAATGATGTATCCGTTTTAACCTCAACGGATTTAACCGGTATAGTTGTAGATACAGCAAACGGCTCTTTGAATTCCGGTGGGTTGACACTTACTGAGAATGGAAAACGGTAATTGGTTAAAGGAAATTGTAATATTTTTGTTGAATCAAAGCTATAGTAATCAATGCTTACTTCTTTTCCAATTTCATCGGTAATATCTGTTAATAAAAACAATGATTTTAATGAATATAAACTGTCATAGTTTACGTTAGGGTCAATTCTAAGGTTATAATCAAAGAAAGTTGTAGGCAATGCTGTAATAGTATCTGCAACAGTTAGGTTTTGAGTGGGATTTACGGGAATATGTTCAATGGCTTTTAATAAATACACATTATGAACATAGGGGGCGTAAACAATGGTATTTGGAGTGTTTGATAGTTGATAATTGAAATTTTGTGCAACATAAGCAGTATCCCTTTTATATTTGAAATTATATTGATTTATTAAAACACGTCCGTAAACACTGTCTGTAGTTTGATAATATTCACCGTTATGAACATATTTTTTTACACTATGCAGCATATAAGGATTTTTAGAGTACCTGATTAATTCTACATTTTTCAAGTACACTTTATCATTGGCTAAAGTTGGTTCATTACTTCGTTGAGGAGGAGTGCCTGCATAAGTATGATTATTCCACCAAAAATCAAAAACCTGAGAAGTTTCATTGTATACGCCATCAGCCAATTGATTATAATAGGGAACCATCATATGCCAAGGTAAACCAACTCCAAAGTTATTCGGAACAGATTCAAAATGATATTTTATCTTACTATTTACAACACCTGGAGAATGAGTGTAAACGTAATCATAATATGTTTGAAAAGCGTTTAATGATGGTCTTATGTAAGAAGGATCATTAGGATCTATACTAAAATGATTATCCGATGTTCCGGGCCCCACTTGTATATATAATCCTTGATAATAATCTGACGGCAAATTGGGTAAGACAAAATAATTTGAAGTTTCTATATGACTGGAATTGTTGCCTGCCGTATTCCATTTTACCGCATTACCAAAAGTAGAAAATACACTTGTTCTACGTTTTGAATATCTGGGGGCATCAATTTTATTCCCCCCAACAACATAATCAGGAAATCTATTATCTACTGCTGCAACATTAATATCGAAATTACAGAAATTGTAATGATTGGTCTCATTATTGGCAATTGTGGTTTTTATTTCATAAATATCTCCCGGCACAATATCATTTGAAACAATATGTTCAGATTCTAAAAACCCATGATCAAATGCCAGCATTTGCCCATTAACCGCTGATGTTTGAAAATATCCATTGTAATGAATATTACTATTAATGATATATGGATTGTCATCATTTATCACCCATTGAGATGAACTATCAGCGAATCTTTTTCCATGGTAATATCTTCTCCATCCGGAAAAAGGATTTTGATCGTTTGCGCTATAAATCACTTTATAATTATATAACGAATCTTTTCTAAAAACCGAATTATCATAGTAATTTAACATATTCAATCCGTATGATTCAAATGTTCTATATTCCAATTCCAATTCTTCAACGATAGAATATGCATCATTTGCTACAAGGCGCTTTAGAAATGCATCTTTATAAACGGTTAAATCCGGTAACCCGTCAAAGAATGAATTTTGAGCCGAAGCTAAAATTAATGATAGACTTTTTTGGTATTCGGAAGAAAACTCTTTGAAAAAATTAAATTCACCAAAACTTTCATATTCAAACCGGATTGTTTGAGTTGGTTTATTTGCATTTCTAATAGCTGTACATTTCCATTCCAAAACTTCTTCTTTTGGCAAAATGCTTTGCCGAACGAAAGCTTCTTCCATTAAACTATAATAACTACCATTATTAAATATATCATATAAAGGAGTATCATACTTCAAACATCGTTGATTCACACCCGAACGATAGCTTATTGTAGGCGTATTAAAAACATATTGAGTACCATCCGTTAAATAAACTGTCCAAGTACTCTGACACATTACTATTTTTATATAATTCTGATCAAATGAATATAAAGCAAATTCAGCCCCATCATCACAACCTTCTAATGTTCTTACAAATATTGCTCTACCTGAAGCAACTCCCGGTATATTTATTTGTGGTGAAAACCAATATAAATCGCCTGTCCTCTTATCAAATGATTCGAGGTCCAACAATTCTTGATTAATTTGTGGGGATGATTGATTTGCCTGTTTAACCAAATATGCTAAATATTGCTCATGGTATTTTTTATAATCAGTTGTTCGTACAGAAATTGTTGGTATATTTAAACTCCACCCTTCGCCATAAGGTATTCCGGAAGCTATAGGAACATTATTACCTCCGGTAAGAGTTGAGTTATACATCAACGACAGACTATATGACAATCCTCCTGTTGTGCTCACACTGCCAATATTATAAGACCCTGTATAAGCTCCCGTAAAGGTATTCACATTACCTGCATACACCCCTCCATTTAACTTTGAAGATGTAGCTTCTTTAGGTAAGGACTGCTCATTTGAAATATTTCCTATTATTTGTGTTACCCCCTTTAAAGGTAAAAATATAAATACGACGTATAAGTAGCACAGATTTAACTTCATCAATTTGTTTTTTGATTAGATAACGACAAATATATCGTTTTAGCACTATAATTATTATATATTTTATTAACAACAACAATCTCTAACTGTTAAAACAAAACCATTCCACACGTAAGTTGTTAATTTTCAATACTTTTCAAGTAAACCTTATGTTAATAAGTAATATAACATAAATATTTAAGTAAATTACTTTATATTCTTTTAGTGCAACTAAATAAAAGCAAAAGATCAAAGTATACTCTGTTAGCTTTCCACTCCTTTAAACACAATATATTCTTGTTTTTTATCAACAAAAGAACAAAGGAAGAAAATAGGTAATCTTGATAGAGTTTTATATAATTCCTATGCTATTAAATAAAGAGAAAACGAGAAAAGTAACGAAGAAACCAAAGAAAAAACACTCCAAAGTAAGGTAAAGCAAGAGGTAGAACGGAAAAAGGCTAATTGTTAATAACTTTTTTGGATTACATGGGCAGGAAGCAGGTTTTGAGAAGGATTTATTTGGATCTACTCTGTAAAAACTTTGTATGCCACTCAAATAAATTTCGTCCTTTTCTATCTATCCAATCATTTATGTATGAATCGTCTATTTGACAATTGTTATTGACCAATCCACCATTTACGACTTCTTTCCTTGCAATTTCTGATAGCTGCTCAAATGTGTACTTCTGATTTCCGTTATCTTCTCTATCAGCCAAAATTTTAGGCATGTTGTGTAGATAAAAAAACCATTGACCATTTTTGTTTTCGCCCGAATAAAATTTGACGTAATCAAGAGCGTCCTTGCTGTCGTCATTGTCTATTTGTAGAATCCAACCAAATAGTTTATCTGAACTACTATTTATAATCAATGCGTCAATTTTCCATGTGCTTTCGCTTGGACTGAATCGAGACATGCTTTTTAATCTCCTTCTTGACCAACTTTGTATGCTATCTTGAAGCGTGCTTGTAAGTTCTTTATTTTCTGTTTTTAAAGCCTCATTTAAGCATTTCATTTTTTCATCTTGCCTCATGCAGCTTTGCACACTTAGCATCAAAAAAATGAGTGTTACGGATATTAACTTAACTCCCTCCATTTGAACCGTCTTTTCTAGGAGCTACATAGCCGTCCTCTCCCTCTTTTATATCAAAAATGTTATCGTAGTTCTCTAACATGTGTCCATCAACCGCACCATCTTTTTTGGGGCCACCTCCCTGTTCTACATCTCCCTTCATTGGCGATTGCGGAGCAATCTTATCTTGGGCGCTTCCGTATTGTACTCTTCTGTTAGCATCTGTTTCGGGAATATCTTCGGGCTGCTTTGGAGCTATGTAATATTCTACTTCAACCGTATATCCAGCATCTGTTAATACTTTAGACATACCCGCAGCATAAGTCCCCCCTTGACTATGGCTAACTATCTTAATGGATTCCGTTACCTTCCCATTTTCATCAGTTTTCAACTTAATTTCTCCGTCATTTATCATTTTCAACATTACTTCTCCTGCTTCTTGACCTCTATTGTATCTGTAACTTGCGGAAGATAAAGCGTGACTACTTGCATTTGCATAAACGGCATTATTGTCACCAATTCTCTCCATGAAATTATCAGCCATGCTTCCCCAATAGCCATTATCAGACCTTGATAAATTCTCTTTTGTGAATGACCTAATAATAGACCTTTTAATACCTGTGGGGTCGTTGAAATCTGTCCCCGCAGCTTTGCCACCTTGATATCCGCTTACAAACACTACAACTTTACCATCAGGGTCAACAGCACTAATAGGCATATTTGCAACAAAAACATAAGGACTAATATTAGGATATTTAGCAGCTAATGGATCTAAACTCAACCACCTACCTGTTCTGCTGTCATAAATGCGAGCTCCAAAATCAAGGCTATTTCCAACACCTTTAATCTCATTATCTGTTTCTTTACCGTTAAAGGAATACTCATAAACCCCGCCAACACGCTCTTTGCTCCCAAAACCCCATAAAAAGTTTGGGATGAGACGTGTGGTACTATGTTTTGGTGGGGAGGGCATATCATTTTATCAAGTTTAAAGTTAATGTTTTTTATCTTAACCGAAGGTTCAATTGTTGGGGAGTATTACAGTTTTATCAATCTTTACTTATAATAAGGATATTTATTGGTAAAAACCAGATGTATTGTTGAGTCTACATAAATAATTCTTAAGTATTTAAATTTCTTAATCATCCATAATGTTTTTATATAATGATTATCTATCTTTAAATTAAGATAACTTGTGTCTTTAACATTTGATACCCCCCTAACAGCAACAGGAGAATAATTTGTAGTTGAAGATAAATTCTTACTTTCTATCAGTACTGTGTCAACATATATTGTAAAGTTGCTTTGATAAAAAATCCCCTCAATAAAAACTCTATTTAAAGTATCTTTTACATTTTTACTTTTATTGACAGATAAATACATATATTTAGGACTATAAATTGCACTACGATTTTCTAATGTATCATAAAAAAGATAGAATCTTTCATCTTTATAATTTGCTTTCTGAAAGTAATGATTTTGATTGTTATAATGATTTGTGTCTTTTTCTTTTTTCTTTATTATAACCTCAATATCTTCACTAGAGTCAGAATAATAAATGTATGCTAGTATAATTATAATACCCAATAATATAATTGATACATATATAAAATTATTAAATATGTTTTTCATCATTTATGTTATTTTAAAGGTAAACTAACATCAGTATTGTCATTTTTTGTTTTTAACACCGAAGTTTCCACATTTTTATTTTTATTAGGTATATTTTTATCAATAAGATCTAGTTGCTCTTGTATCAATTGAGGATCACTCCCATAGTTATACATTAAATTTAGTAATTTCGACACCTCTCTCATTTGCTTCATCTTTTTCCCAATGATAGATAATGGCATTACCTTACTCGTTATTAAGCGCCCTTTTTCATCATATGTCATGCTATTTTTGTCCATCTCGCCTTCGTTGTCAAAAAGTCCACCAGTATGTCCTAATTCGTGAACAATGGTGTTTACATCTTCATCTATATCTCCCGTTAATTCAACCTCTATGACATTAACTTCTGTATTCCCTTCTTCTTTTACTGTTCCTGCCACTTCACCTTCATTTTTTATTACTTTATTTTTAATAACTAAAGAAAAATCTTTATCTGGGTCATATGTTGAAGTATAAATAGGAATAATCTCTCCAGAGCCCTTTTCATTTGCTGACTTTATAGAAGTGTTGAAATATTCTGAAGCTTTAAGCATAACTAGTGCGACATAATCTTGTTTTACATTGCTTTCGTTGACAACTTTAATTTTAACCCTATATTGAAAAGTTAAATCAGTTAAATTAATTGTTTTATACCACTCCAACCCCTCCAGTTCAACACCATCGATTACTCTATTCTCACTAAAGGCGTAAGGAGAGTTCCAAGGGTATTTTGCAGCGAGTGGATCAACGGCAAAGAAACGCCCTAAGCGGGTATCGTGCATGCGGTATTTGTAATTGATGCTGTTGCCCGGGCCTTTTATCTCGTCGTCGTGTTCT
>MDTD01047065.1_pt1 | contig 12054 bp, 10 predicted proteins | sample 811221 | NCBI WGS metagenome assembly MDTD01 (sample SAMN05326646, study PRJNA326480) | marine metagenome | isolation source: seawater | place: Pacific Ocean: South West | collected 2011 | reverse complement strand
TTCACTGACAGTCGCGCTGCTTCAGGCACGAGCTGTGCTGGCGTGGCTCCGTGATGCGCAGGCAGCCGGCATTAGCCTTGAGAACATCGAGATCGTCGCCCGCCCCGATGCCGATGCTGCCCTTGAAGCTATCGGCGGTGCAAACGGTATCGGCCTGCAGCGTCGCGCCAGAGAAATGGAAACTGCGATTTACGAAATCTCTGCCGCCCTTGTTCCTCCAGACATAGATGAGGTCGAACAGAATGCGGCGGCGGCAGCGTATCGACCACTGGATGTCATAGACGCGTTCCGGGTCAAGGATGGGTCTGGCGACCTCGAACTCATACCGTTGGTTGTCTTCGACGATGCACATTTCTTACACCCAAACCAATTGCTTGCGCTCCAACGGTGGCTTGCCCGCAGGGAATTGCGGGTGGCCCGGTGGATACTGACCCGCTTGGATGCGTTGGCCCCCGCGGATGTCCTTATTGAGGGACAGAATGTCTTTGACGAGAGCGAACCCGGCCTAAAGCGTGCACGTGAGATCACCACCATCTGGATGCAAAGCAGCGAGGGGAGATCGAGTCAACGGCGAGCCTTCCGCAAGATGGCGAAGGACATGGCCGGCCGATATCTCAGTCAGATGGACGTCTTCAACCGTCGGGGCCTGAACACGCTTGGCGATCTCCTCTCGACGCATGTCGACGATCTTCCACCTTCTAAGGCTGACAGGCTTGCGAAAAAAGTCGACACAATTCAGCGACGAAATTCGATTACTGCTGAGCGTCGAGAGGCGCTCGAACGGGAGGTTTCGGAATACCTGGCGAAAAGTGGCGAGCCTTCCAACGACCTAAGGCTGGCGATGCTCGCCATACTTCTCGAACGATATGCAAACCGAGTCCCCCAACGCGGTCTCTTCGAAGAAGCGACCGATCTCGAGCCTTCTCGACCTGTGACAGCCAGCGCGGCGATCGCTGACGGCGCCAAGATTCATCTGCTGCATCAATTCGACCGACCATATTACTATGGCATCGACACGCTCTGTGACGCGAGTTCGGAGAACGCAGAGCAGTTCCTTCACCTCGCAGCAAGGCTCGTCGCGCAGTCGGAAACTCAGTTGATCCGGTCGAAGGCGCCGACACTTACCAGTCAGGTCCAACATAACCTGCTGCGCGATCGCGCGGAGGAGATGATCCGCGAATGGGATTTCCCTCTCCATCATCTTGTGAAACGGCTGTCACAGGGGATCGCCGACCAGTGCATTGAAAAAAGCTTGGAGGGCAACGCGTCGCTGAATGGAGGCGCCAACGCCTTCGGGATTCCTCAGGAAGAATTCGATCAGATCCCAAAGTTGCGCCCTGACCTTGCAAAGGTGCTTCAGTTCGGTGTGGCCTACAACGCCTTTGTCCTAATTCCGAACCATGGTGCGAAAAACAAGATCTGGTGTCTCATCGAACTATCCGGGGTTGTTCTCATCAAGAGCGGGTTGACCCTGAAAAGGGGAGGGTTCCTTGAACGACGCGTGGAAGACCTCACCCGTTTGCTGGGCGAGGCCAAATAATGGCGCATGGATGGCGATGGGATCCGTGCGTATCGCACGATGGCTCAGAAGCTGAAAGCTTCGCGTCCGAGTACTTCTCGCAGACCGGCAGGAAAGCGTTGTTAATCGCAGGTGGTGGATTTGATCCACGCGCAACCCAGATCGCTGAACGTCTGGCTGCGGCCGGTGCCGATGCTCAAGCATTGTTCATCAGAGAGAACAGGCCCAATCCAGACGCCGAACTCACCCGCCGCGCCGAGAAGAATATTGAGAAGCTTCAGACGCTGCTCCCCTCGAATGATATCCTTGCCGTCGAAATCTTCGGCGCTGATGGCGCTGTTGTCGGTGGGCGCAATGTTACACTGGGCGTGTCGCGTCACGATCTGAGCACAGTAACGGACGTGATCGTCGACATCAGCGCCCTTTCGGTGGGCACAGCGTTCCCTTTGATCAGATTGTTCGTTGAGCGGATTAATCGAGGCAAGGATCCGCAGAACCTTCATCTGTTTGTGTCGCATGATCCCAATCTTGACGCGCAAATATCCTCTGTGGCGAGTGACGTCCCGGGCTATGTTCATGGGTTCAAGGGAGGGCTGACGCTAGACGCTGCCTCCCGGGCAGCGAAGTTGTGGCTGCCACAGCTTGCAATGGGGCGCCAGCAGGCTCTTTCTCGAGTCCACGATTTCGTTGCCCCGCACGACACATGCCCGATCCTGCCTTTTCCGGCGCGAGACCCACGCCTCGGTGACTTGCTGGCAGAGGAATATTTGGGAGAGTTCGAAAGCGGCTGGTCAGTCGATGCCCGCGACGTCGTATACGCTGATGAACAGGACCCTCTGCACCTTTATCGCACTATTCTGCGCTTGGATGATTTGCGCAAGCCGGTGTTCCGCGATGCGGGAGGATCGATCTTGGTTCTCTCTCCATTAGGGAGCAAAGTGATGTCCCTCGGTGCATTGATGGCTGCACTCGAGCGAGATTTACCAGTCGCTTACCTCGAATCGATAGGGTATGGTTTCGATGCGTCCGCGGACCTCGCTTCGCCGACGCCCCATATTATTCATGTCTGGTTGGAGGGAGAGGTCTACCCGCAGCCGCGCCCCAGGCTGAAGAAAGGACACACCCCATGAATCACTCGGGCGAAAGGCCGAAGATCTTTGGCACGGGTTTGATCGCCCTCGATCTTGTCATCGGACTCGACAGTGACGCGCCAGTGCATTCGTGGGCTGGCGGGACGTGTGGCAACGTTCTTACCATCATGCGGTACTTGGGCTGGGATGCCTACCCGATCGCTCGAATGAATGGTGATCCTGCATCCGAACGTGTTCGGGCTGACCTGGTCAGGTGGGGAGTGAGCCTGGATCATACCAATTGCGCTCCGACGGGCCACACTCCGATTATCATTCAGCAAATTAAGCGAGCTCGCGATGGTTCGCCGACACATCGGTTCCTTTGGACGTGTCCACATTGCGGAAAACGTCTGCCCAGCTATAGGCCCGTGACGCAGCATGCAGTGGAAGAAGTCGCTCGGGACCTACCTGGCTCTTCGGTGTTTTTTATGGACCGGCTGTCAAGGGCAGCGCTTTCGCTCGCGGCGGAGGCCGCACATGCCGGGGCCGTGGTTGTGTTTGAACCGTCGGGCAAATCTGACGAAAAGCAGTTTGCGGAGGCGATGAAGATCGCGCATGTCGTGAAGTACTCCGATCAGCGCCTTTCCGAGGCGGGTGGCGCTATGACCGACTCAAGTGCCACACTCCTCGAAATTCAGACGCTTGGTTCGCAAGGGCTGCGATACAGGCACCGTCTCGCCGGTCAGATTTCCGATTGGAGTCTCTGCCCCTCTGTCCCTGCGCCGCGCGTCATTGATACCTGTGGCTCGGGAGACTGGTGCACGGCCGGCATTCTGGCTCGTGCAGCTTCGCGAGGACTTTCGGGATTAAGGGAGATGGATGCTCAAGGATTGTCCGAGGCACTTCGCTTCGGGCAGGTTCTCGCCGCATGGAACTGCGGCTTCGAGGGTGCGCGAGGCGGCATGTATTCAGTCGAGGCGTGGGAGTTCCAAAATCAAATCAATGCAATTATGAAAGGTCGGCCAGTCCTACGCACCGTGGCCCGTCAAGAGCGCTCCGCACCATCGATTGCATGTCCCGCTTGCCCGCCGGCTCTCGGGGCTACCGCGTCCGCATCAAATTAGTCTTCGGCGTCGCAGGGAATGAGGTCAAGACTTCTTTCGACGTTTTTCCGTTGCCGCAATCATCGATTCTGGCCGAGACACGTCCAAAACGACTACGGTCAACTTGTCCTTCATCTCAACAGGCAGGTCCTCGGTAAGCATTTCCTCCAGCGCCTCAGCACTCTCTGGGACGTCGGCGCCGTCGCCTCTGGCCGGAGTTCTGAACTCCGTCCCGAACCAGAAGACCAGGTAGATTCCAAAGCCGCACGCTTGGGCATCTGAAGCATAGCCTGCAAGCTGGCTGGTAGCTGCCGTCCAGAGTTCAGCGTTGTAGTGTCGCTTGGCCTCGATCGGGAGGTTATTTCCGGCGTGACTGAGCAGAAGAACATCCGCTCTCGTATTCTCGCCGCGACGGGCCTCGGGGAGGCTCGCTGCAACTCCATACTTTTCGAACTGCGGCCGAAGCAGTTCGAGCAGACGGTCTCGGTCTTCATTTTCAATTTGGGGTTCGGTCGCTGCTCCATAGCCATCGGTATTCCAGAACCGCTTCCATGGCACCTCGCTTCCAGTTCTGAGCGTCGTCTTGTATCTCTCGACTTCTTCGAGAACGATAGCGGCGAGGTCGGAAGGACTTGCCGGCGGACCATTTGCAAGCGCGTCCATGAGCTGGCCGACGGACGGCGCGCTGTAGTGGTCGTCGCGAAGCTTGCGAGCGTGTTCCGCAGCCGCATGAGCGATATGAGGATGCCAGCTTTCGTGGATATGTGGAGCGAGCGTCTTCAAGCGTTCTCCCGCGTGGGTCGACTTCGAAGTACTAAGGCGTCGGATTGCGGCCCTGACAATTCCACTTATGGTATTTGACCGCCGCCAGTCGTCATCCCTCGCGGGGTGTCTCTTGCCGAGAACCTTGATCCTCAGGCAATCTAGGAAATCGATGTCCGGGCAAAGGTCGTTAAATGCCTTGGCAATATCCCCGCCGGGAGCCAACAGAGCTGCTTCCTGCTCGTCCTCGGACAGTTGGTTCGCGAGGTCCGCGGGCATCAGGGCCAGGCCGGCGAAATTCCACAAATTTCGTTGCTCCGCTTCGAGGTCGTCGCGATCGATCGCGCGACCGACGATACGGGACAGTTCGCTGGTGCTCAGCGCGGTCGCGCACGCGCTCAGCGCCTGCCTGAGTGCCTGTATCGGCAGATTCGGTCTTTCGTCGAGCAGGCTGGCCAGACTTTTACGAACCAGCGCCGGTTCACCTGCGCTTGTAAGATGATGGAGGCCATCAAGGCCATCGTCGCCCGCATCGAGGGCGGCATTCCAATATTTAAACATCAAGTCAACGCCTTGATCCGCGTCCCGAGCCAGGCGACTGACGGCCCATGCTGCAATCGAAGGAGCCTCGTCGCGACTGAAATACGATTCCCGGAGTCCGACCAAAGCGATGATCAGGGGCGCGGTAGAGAGGTCGTTTTCCCGACCATGCAAAAGCGCCTGGTGCAAACCTGCGGCGACTACGTGCTCCTGTGGGTAGGTGCCGTTCCTAGCTGCGGCTTTCCCGAGATCTTCGACACCAACCTTGATGTCGGTATGAATTGCGAACTGGACGAAGCCTTCCGCAATCGCGGCGGCGATTTCGTCATTGGTGTATTTTATGATCTTTTCGAGTGGCTGCTGGTCTTCGCGAATCCTCGAGTTCCGGTAGTGCTCTGCTGCCCAGCTCAAGACACCGAACTGACCCGGCGCGCCACTCGCAATAGTATCGACATTTGGAGACAGCTCGGTGATGTTTTTCTCCCGCGAGCTTGCTGTTTCCCTTTCCTGCTTCGCTTTCCGCGTCGCTTCCCGTTTCTTCCAGGCCGCGTTTGGATCTGAGAGGAGAGACTTGATGAAGCCCTTGAAGCGGCCCTCCTGCTTGAGCTGCGAAACGATCGTGTCTTGCCAACTTGGCCAGTGCGTTTCGCTGCGCGCCGCATAGGCCACGATCTGGAACATTCGTTTACGCTGTCTCCCCGTCTTCTCCGTCTTGGCGAGCTCCAGCAGACCCTTGATCAATGCGTCCGATGGGAGCCGCCGGGCAGTCGAGATATACTGATTGCTGACCATCCATGGACCCTCGTCGGAGGGGCTGTCATCCATGATGGCGACAAAGAGTTCCAACTCCCGACGATCCGTATCGCGATCAATCCAACCTCGAATTGCCTCGACGACGTCGCTATCAAGCATGTCCCAACGGTGTTCGCGGACATTGTCGAGCCACGACCAAAGCCGTGCAGCGGTAATCTCGGGATTGGCACGGATTGCGGCGACAAGTGCCTGATTGAGTAACGACTGCACCTCAGACTTGTGCTGACCTTGATTTAGGACACTTCCAATCCCATCGTCGAACAGGTCGGCTCGGGGGGATCGCCGCAATGCGATGCTCAGGGGCACGAGTGACCCGGTATCGTCTATGTCGTCATCATCTCGCGATCGCGCCGGCAGGGCATCGAAATCCAACAGGAGCTGGCGCAGTTCTGCTGTTCGAATCTCATTCGTCGGAATGCCGGCCAGGACACGGGCTCGTATCGCCAACTGGCTTCGGTCCGGCGAAAGGGCGCAGAGATCATCAATCAACGCCCGGCGCACAGCGTTCTGATCGGCAGGCTTCGCTACGAGCACTTCCGCGGCTCTTTCCCGCATCCAAAGTGGGCGGTCCTTGGCGAGTGCGATCTCGCGCAGTTTTTCCGACACTCTTGCGACCGGCGGCCCGTCAGCGAGAGCCTGGAGAACGGTGACTTGCAGATGACTGCGTACGTCGGCGTCGAGAATGGCAATGAAGTCGTCTGCAAGATCATCGGCGGCAAGTCCGCCCAAGACCGTCGCATCGTCCTGGGATGCCAGAAAATAGGGGTCTTCCCGATCCAAGTTGACGAGAATCTGCTTGCGTCCGGCCGTGTCGAACACCGCGGCATCACCATATACCAGCACCGTCGCAGCGTCGCGCTCGATGAGTCGTCTCGCCCCGCTTGGATCCCCCTGGTTGTGAAGATGGGCAGCGAACCACGCGTACAGCCCCCTGAGCTCGCTTGGCGCTTTGTGGTCGTTCCCCGTTATCAGCGCCGTCGCCCGACGTAGCGGAAACGCCGGAGCGCCTGCGCCGACCACCCTTCTTGCCAGGAATCTCGCAGCCAGAAATTCCGCGACCGTCCTGTGAAAAGGCTGAAACGCGTGCCCCTCGCCCCTGAACAGGGCAGTATCCAGCGTGGCTTCGGCGATAGTCGATCCAAGTCGTAGGGCATGGATTCTGACATATTCGGTGTCGGCTGAACCTGGCGGCAAGCTGTTTGAGCGCCACAATGCTCGCGCCCCCGAGGCCAGAAAGTGGAAGCATATGGCGGAGGCGGCCTCGATGATTTCATCAGCGCTCGGTCGCGGATCTGTTTCTCGTTCAAGGTCATGCTCATGAGCGAGTGCCCAGATGGCCTTGTCGAACAACTCAAAGCGTGTCGTCGGCCAGTTTCCATTCGAAACGACGACGGATTGGAGCAATCTCAGACTTAGCGGGTTCTCAAGAAACGCGTCGGCGCCTCGAACACGCGCTTCTTGGACGAACTTCTTCGGATCGGGTTGCCCCAGCGCTTCCAATATAGTTTGCGCCTCGTCTTCCTCCAGTGGAAGGAGATGCGCCACCGTGATCGGCTCGTTGTTTGCAGCGCGCCGCATGGCTTTGATGTCGGCGGCGTCACGCCAATCCTCGGCTCGACAGGTGAGGCGCCATCGGCGGATGTTTCTTGTTGAGATCGCACTGGCGAGCTGCAGGAGCTTGTCCTTGGCGCCATCGCCCGAACGGTACTCATCGAGTGCATCGAGGTAAGCAGTGCCGGAGCTGCTCAACGGTGTTCCGTTCATCACCTCTCGGCAGGTCACGGCCTCTCCGCCTTCGGCAGCCGCTTCGTACCGTAATGCCGTCGATTTTCCCGCTCCAGGCTCGCCGAGCAAGACGACATACGGTCTGTCGCGCAGATGGCTCAGAGGGTGAACCATTGTTTCGCCCTTGGTTTGAACGGCGACTCGCCTGTCTAAAGATGCGCTTTCCATGGTCGGAAAGTAGTAGCGATATCTTTTCGACGAAACACAGACATTATTGAGAGCGGCTCCCGGACAGCAGTTTTACCCTGGTTTGTGGCGAATCTCGCCTCGCGGATGCTGAAAGCGACACGTATCCTGTGCCCTTGATTGTCAGAAAAAGATATCCTATTTTCTGACACATGACGACAGCCACAACACCAGTTTCCGATCGTATCATGCGTCGCGCCCGCGCTGGCGGGCGTGGCAGTGTTTTCACGCCCAGTGACTTTCTGGATGTGGCAGGGCGCGCCGCCGTCGATCAGGCCCTCTCCCGCTTGGTCAAAAGTGGGAAGCTGCGCCGCTTGGCGCGCGGTCTTTATGACTACCCGAAGGTCCATCCGAAGCTGGGGCCGCTTTCGCCGGCACCCGACGACGTTGCGCGTGCACTTGCCCGGGAGACCGGTTCGCGCGCGCAGATCGCAGGTGCGCACGCAGCGAATGCACTCGGCCTCTCGACCCAGGTTCCTGCTAAGAGCCTTTACCTGACCGACGGGCCCTCACGCCGGATCGTGCTGGGCAAGCGCGTGATCGATCTGCGACACGCGTCACCCAAGCATCTGATTGCTCCGGGCAGTCCCGCCGGGACCGTTGTTCAAGCCCTCCGCCATGTCGGACCGGTTCGCGCTGCTGATGTGGCCCGGGTTGCAGCCCGTCGGCTATCGGCCAGCGACAAGAGGCTGCTCGCGTCCAACGCCGTCCAGGCCCCGACTTGGATGCGCCCCACGCTGATCTCGATCGGCAACACAGCATCGGAAGCAATAAATGGATAAGGTCGCTCGTCTTCCGGCAGGTGATCGTGCAGCGCTTTTTGGCGAAACCGGCGCCGGCCGTGGCGTTGCCAACACGATCATCGAAAAGGACTTTTGGGTCTGCTGGACCTTGAAGCGATTGTTCGGTCTTCCGAAGAACGCGGCCGCCAGCCTAGTTTTCAAGGGCGGAACGTCTCTGTCCAAAGCCTTTGGCATCATTCGCCGCTTCTCCGAGGACATCGATCTGTCCTTCGATCGGGCGGATCTCGGCTACACTGGCGATCGTGATCCGGAGCAGGAGGGCATCAGCCGGAAGAAGGCAGGGCGGCTCATCGATGACCTGGTGGAGGATGTCGAGAGACATATCGCCGACAGGTTGCTTCCTGCCCTTCGCGCCGCGATCGTCGATGAGCTCGGCGAACCGCAAAACAATGAGTGGACACTTTCGATCGATGAAGCCGATGCGCAGACGTTGAATTTCCACTACCCGATCGCGCTTCCAGCGGCCGAATATCAAGGCATGGCGTACATCACGCCACGGGTGAAGCTCGAACTCGGTGCCCGCGGCGACCCTTGGCCGATTGAGACGAAGGACATCCACCCTTACGCGGCCGAGGATTTTCCTGACTTCTTCGAGGATCCGGACACGGCCGTCACAGTACTCTCGGCACGACGTACATTTTGGGAAAAAGCCACGGCCTTGCACGCGGAGGCCAATCGTCCTGCCGCGTCCGCGACACCGCAATATTTCTCGCGCCACTATTATGATCTCGCCATGCTGCTTGGCTCCGACGAGGGCAAGGCCGCTGCCGCTGATCTTGAGCTTCTGGCAACAGTGGCGAAGCACAAGGCAACCTTCTTTCGCTCGGGCTGGGCAAACTACGATGCGGCGCGTCCAGGCACCTTGCGGCTGATGCCCAACGAGGTGCGGATCAAGGATCTTAGAGCCGACTACGGTGAAATGGCGCCCATGATGTTCGACGACAGCCCGCCGTCCTTTGACGACATTCTCTCCAGGATCGAAAAGCTGCAGGAGTCCATCAACAGCTAGGGATACGACCTGCCGAGAATTTGGAACTGACGATGCGCGAGATGCCTTTCACCCGATCCACGGTCATCGATGCCAACGAACTCGTCGCCGCGGAAGTGCGCACGCACACGCAGATCAACAAGATTGTGCTCCGAATAGGCTGGAGTCGGAGGTCCCGGACGACAATTCCCTGGGCATGGAGAAGAAGCTCGATCGCCTACTGGCAGGAGTGGTCATGATCACGATGTGCGTCGCCATGATGACGGGATATCTCTCCGCGTTCGCCTTCAGGCTCCCGGAAACGTTTCCGGTGCTGTCTTCGATCGGCTGAATTCGACGCTCGTTGAAGAGACCGTGATTTAACCTTCCTGGCGCTGGAAGGCGCAGGCTTGACCTCTGTAGGCCTTAGGGAGGTAGCAGCGATGGCCTCTAAAACCGAAATATTGGAGCGGATATCCTGCGCGTATTCAGATGTGCCTGCCGGCAAAACCGGCCGGACATCGCCGAATTCATGTTCACAGCAGTGGAGAAACTGGATAGCGAACGCTCGAATTCCGCTGCAGGAAAACGCCCCTTGATGGACGCCTATCGCGATTTGGCTGCTTCCTGTGGATGTGAAAAGGCGTGAAATTCGCAGGCGCCATCACGATGCCAGCGCCTCCAGCACTGGGCATTCCGGCACGTCCTCGCCGGAGCACTGAGCCAGCGTTCTAGCCAGGAGCCGTTCGATGCGCCGAAGGTCGGCGATCTTGGCCCTGATTTCCGCCAGATGCGGTTTCGTCCGTTCCTGGATCTCGGCGCAGGTCTGAGCCTTGCGGTCGACGAGATCCAACAGGCCGCGGATCTCATCGATGCCGAAGCCGAGTTCCCGGCTGCGCAGGATAAAGCGCAGGCGCCGCACGTGCGTCTCGTCATACAGCCGATATCCCTTGGCACTACGCGGCGGCTCCGGCATCAGGCCGATATTTTCATAGTAGCGGATGGTCTCAATGTTGCACCCGGTGCGCTTGGAAAGTTGGCTGCGCTGCAGCCCCTTCACCGGAACGTGTTCTATCATGGCGCAATTTTCCCCTTGAGCCTGTAGTGACTACAGGAGCTATGTACCATGGGACCGAATAGCTGTCATGAGGGTTTTGGATGATGAATGGTGCACGTGAAGCGTCCCTGGATCCGGCGCGCGGAATCGACGGTGGCGAAGCGGATTTGGCGGATTCTCCCGAGTCCGACCGCACGGCCTGGGCAACAACCGGGCTCGGCATACTGGGCGCGCTGGCCATGACCTCGTGCTGCATCCTGCCGCTGGTCCTGGTGAGTTTCGGCGTTACCGGCGTGTTCATCGCCCAGCTCGGTGCGCTCTATGAATACAAATGGATCACCTTCACGCTGAGCGCTGCCTTTATCGGCTACGGGTTCTGGAAGGCGTACCGGCCGATCCCGGCCGTGGCCTGCGCCGACGGAAGCTGCGCGCGGCCGATGAACCGCACATTGATGCGCGCCATCCTCTGGATCGCCACAGCCATCGTCGCGGTTGCGGTGCTGTTTCCCTACGTATCGCCCTACTTTCTGACCTTCTGAAAGGAACCTCGAACATGAAGAAATATCTCGTTCCCGCTGCCATATGTGCCTGGATTGTCGCGTCTCCGGCTCTGGCCGGAGAAAAGCGGATCGACGTCAATGTCGGCGAGCTGACCTGTCCATCCTGTTCGTATATTGCGGCCTCCTCCATGAAGGCTGTGCCAAGTGTCGAGATCGTCGATTTCAAGCAGGGCAGCAAATGGGGTGAAGGCGTGTTCACAGTCACATTCGACGATCAGTTGGCCGATGCGGATATGATCGTTGATGCCGTCAAGGCCAATGGCTATCCGGCTGAGGTTCTTCTGGCCAGCAACTAACCCGAAGCAACACCATGGGCGACGACCGCAAGAGTGACGGGGGCAATATAGGCCTCGGCGCAGTCGCTTTGGTGCTGTGTTGTGTCGCCCCGCTGCTCTTGCTTACGGCCGGCGGCGGAGTGTTGACCGCAATCGCCAGCTATTTCGGTTACGCCTGGATTTTGGTTCCGGTGCTCTTGGCGGTGCTGGCAATATACGTCTTGCGGCGACGGTAACGGCCGGTGACTTTTGAGAAAAAGTAGAAATATGAGTGATAAGACCGGCAACAAGCTCTTAACGACTGGCATCATAGGCACCGTAGTCGCCGCACTGTGCTGTTTCACGCCGGTTCTTGCCATTCTATTGGGCGCGGTCGGTCTCTCGGCTTTGCTTGGCTGGATCGATTACGTGCTGCTTCCGGCCCTGATGATTTTCATTGCATTGACCGGTTACGCCGTCTGGCGCCGCCAACGGCGCATACGGCAGACCTGAGAGGATTTCTTAAATGACGGACGATTGCTGCATACCCAAGGGCAACTACGATCTCGCGGTTATCGGGGCTGGTTCCGCCGGCTTCTCGGCCGCCATCACGGCCGCCGAAGAGGGTGCTAATG
>MDTD01181074.1_pt1 | contig 12055 bp, 6 predicted proteins | sample 811221 | NCBI WGS metagenome assembly MDTD01 (sample SAMN05326646, study PRJNA326480) | marine metagenome | isolation source: seawater | place: Pacific Ocean: South West | collected 2011 | reverse complement strand
GATTTCTGCGAGAAATTCATCATCAAGAATTGAAATATCTGGCTGCTTTAATCCAGCCGCTTCGAACACATCAATTACTTCACCTGGCTGAATCGCATCAGATACCAATTGGCGTATTGCTGAATCAATTTCTCCAGGATCACGTGCAGCAGCCGAACGAGTATTCAATCTACCGTGAACATCGCGGAAGAAGACGATATCATCACGCAAATCTTCTGCCTCATCGGTTGTCTTTGCAATCGCATAGGCTTTGTTCAACAAATAAATTGACTCATTATATCTGTTCTTACCATCTTCTAGTCCAAGAATATGGTTTTGCGCATTCAACAGACATTGCAAACGAGCTGTTCGGTCTGAACCAGAATAATCCGACCAATCAAATCCATGGAACATTGTTGAAATTACACCGTGCTTTTCGACAAGAACAGCAGCAGCCTTACTGATATCAAGAGCAATTTCTCCTTTACCTCCACTGTCTGTGTAAGTTAGAACCGCCTTTCTCAACGGGTCAGCCAAACCTATGTAATCAACAATCAACCCACCTGGTTTATCCTTGAACACACGATTTACGCGAGCAATTGCTTGCATTAATCCATGTCCCCTCATCGGTTTGTCAACATACATAGTGTTGAGGCTTGAAGCAGAGAAACCCGTCAACCACATATCCCGAACAATCACGATTTGTAAGTCGTCCTTTGGATCTCGGAATCTGTTTGCCAATCGATCTCTACGCGCTTTATTGCGAATATGTCCTTGCCAGTCTTCGGGGTCGGATGCTGAACCAGTCATTACAACCTTGATTCTACCTTGATCATCATCATCTGAATGCCAATCTGGATTTCTCGCACAAATCGCCTTGTACATATCAACACATATTCGGCGACTCATACAAACAATCATTGCCTTGCCATCAATAATCTCTAAGCGAGAATTCCAATGTGAAAGTAAGTCATCAACTACGTTTGCAATTCTATCATCTGAGCCGACAAGGGCTTCAAGTGTGGCCCATTTTGTCTTGAGCTTCTCTTTGTCAGTGATTTCTTCTCCTTCTGTAACTTCCTCAAAATCTTCATCGATGGTTGCCATAGCATCATCATCAAGATTCAACAACGCAATCCGACTCTCAAAGTGAATAGGAACTACAGCCCCATCTGCTTGTGCTCGCTTCATATCATAGACACTGACATAATCACCGAACACTGCTTGGGTATTTCTGTCATCAACCTCAATTGGCGTTCCTGTAAACCCAATGAATGAGGCGTTTGGGAGTGCATCCCGCAAATGTCGGGCAAATCCGTCAATGAAATCATATTGAGAACGGTGAGCTTCATCGGCGATAATGATGAGATTCTTTCGAGCACATAATTCAGGCATTCTGTTCTCATCCTTGCTAGGCATAAATTTCTGAACAGTTGTGAAGACTACGCCTCCTGAATCTCGAGTAAGCAATTCACGAAGTCCAGTGGGTGAACCATAGCGTTCAGTAGCTTGCTTCGGTGTCTGTCTCAACAAATCTTTACTGTCTGAAAATGTAGCGAATAATTGGTTGTCCAAATCTTGACGATCTGTAAGGACAACAATTGTAGGATTCTTCATTGATTTGTGCAAGGCAATTGCCCTTGCATAGAATACCATTGTTAGGCTCTTGCCAGAGCCCTGGGTATGCCAAATGACACCAATGCGCCCATCTCCTTGTTCTCCCGAAGCATAGACGGTAGCGTCAACCGCCTCAAGCGTAGCATGGTATTGGTGATAACCAGCAATAATCTTGACTAAATCCTCGCCATTTTGATGATAAACGATGAAATCACGTAAGAAAGAAAGTAACCGATTTTTATCGAACAGTCCATTCACAAGAGTTGGCAATTCCAGCTCAAGCGGCGGGCGCAAATCATTCTCATCTTCAACAACACGCCAAGGCATGAACCTGTCCCAACCTGAAGTAAGAGAGCCAACACGAGCTTCAACTCCGTCGGCAATCACCAGTAATTCATTGAATGTGAATAGACTTGAAATTTGATTCTTGTAAGTCTGCAATTGATTGTAAGCACTACGAAGTGTAGCGTCAGGGTCGGTCGGATTCTTCAACTCAATAACTGCAATCGGAAGTCCATTGATGAAACAAACGATGTCTGGGCGGCGTTCTTGGTCACCAACAACTGTGAATTGATTCACTGCCAACCAATCATTGTTTGAGGGGTTATCAAAATCAATAATCCAAACAATCTTTCGTTCTGTTTCACCATCCGAATTCGCATATTCTACTGTCACACCGTCAATTAACATCTTATGGAAATGACGATTATTCCGAGTAAGGGAAGGATGTGGTTCGTGCATGATTTGGCGTACTGCTTCATCGATGCCAGCAACAGGAACATTACGATTGATTCGAGTTAACGAATCAATTAATCGATGAACCAATACAACTTCTGAATATGATTCTCGCTCAGGTATTGAACCTCCTGGTGATATATCGGGCCCATGGGCAATAGCCCAGCCCAAATCGCGGTACCAATCAAGTGCGGCCTGCTCAACAGTATCCTCGATAATTCGTTGCGTCATAGTGTAACCTCTAGCTCAGTAAAACTTCATCTGAATCTAGCAAAACAGAAAATATAAGATTCCGTTGTTTTTCTAAGTATTCTAGATTCAGTATGCTATTCTTGAAAAGATCCATATTTATTTTAAACAATTTTGAAATTTTCTCTGATAGTGAATATGGAGGTATAGCAACTCGATATCTTTCAATATCGAATTTACGTATGCCAATTTGAACACTCCCCACTGCATGTTCTTCACAATAGTTTTTGAATCTATCAGAATTCAAAATGCGATACAACAGATATTCAGAAATAATTTCCTTATTTGCTCTAAGTGAATAAATAGATTCGTTGATATTCCAGTTATGAGGATTTTTGTAAAGCATAAATGTTTCACCGATACTACCTACTCCCGTCAATAGAGTTTCGCCAATTTGTAATTTTGAGCGTTTGTTAATCTTATCTAAGGCGATCGAATCTACTAAATCACAACTATCGTCGAAGAATATTCTACCTTGTGAGATATTCTTTGTTGTGACATAGTAGTTTTCACCAGTACCTAGTATGAAATTTTTCCTTGGATTTAATCCAGTGGTTATCTTTGAGGTAAGTTCTCCGAGAGTGCGGACCTCCCATCCATTTGGAATTGGTCCTATCTCTGAATCTTTCATTGTTTTGGGATACAAACTTGATATTTCTCCAATTAATCCAGTCAGATGCTTATCAGTGGCAACCATATTTTTTGGCTCAAATAACCGAAATAATGATTCAAAGTATAATTTCGAAAGATTATCTATTAAATTAGCCCGATTAGAGTTCAATTGTATAGCTTCATTGTAAGTCTTAAGGATTTCGCCAATCGAATTTTGCCGAGGTAGCGGAATTTCAGGAACGGGAATTTTCAGTAAGTCTGAAGATCTAATCCCAGATGACGCTGTTTTTTCCATAATTGTTCTGATAATTGATTTTCCCAATTTAGAGTTGAAAAAACCGTATAAAAACCAAGAGTTGCCTTTGTTTGTGTCAATTTTTGCCCTAATTACATCACCTGAAAAGGTAGCACAATTGTCATTCCCATTATACAAAACACATCTTCCTGCATTTTCAGTTAAATCTTTTCGAGCAAAAAGAAGATCGCCGTTATTCAATGCGAATCTTTCCACTTCGGATTCAGTTAGCGGTACTTTATCGTGGCTACAATTCTCATCAAGAACATCATAGGAAAATACCTCTTTTGTATCGATTAAAGGTATGCCCTCTCCACGCATATTTGCGGGTACATATACTCCAGATCGTAATTTATCAACGAGTAAATCGGAAAGTGGAATCCACTGGAATTTTTCCCAATGTTGAGGTCCAAGATATGATGAAATTTTTTCACAGGATTCATTGAACATTTTACCAACTCTAATATTACATTCCGATATTCTTCCAAACGTCATTTAAGGAGCGTTGTATTTCTTCGGTTCGTTTGAAATTTAGTCTCAAATCGTTTACAATTTGTGAGCATTCATTCTTTGTAAAATCTCTATCTTCAGAACCAGATTTTACATCTACATAACGAGCCGGGGAAATTACAAAATCTCGTTGTTCAATCTCTTTGGTACTAGCTGAACGACAAAAACCTGGTATGTCCTGATAATCCACTTTGAGATCTTTATCGCCCCTCCATGCAGTATATGTACTGGATATTTTTTCTATATCTTCCATCGAAAGTTCACGTTGCTTTCGAGAAATCATCCGGCCCATTTTTCTACAATCTATGAAGAGCGTCTCACCTACTCTGTTTCTCTGACCAGAGTTTGCTTTATTCTTGGATAGAAACCACAGCGAAGCAGGAATTGCGGTGTTGTAAAACAATTTGTCAGGAAGTGCTACAACACAGTCTAACAAATCATCTTCAATTACTGCTTGACGAATTGCCCCCTCTCCCTTAGGTTTGACTGAAAGCGAACCATTTGCGAGAACAAAACCAGCACTACCATTATTTGAAAGGTGGTGAATAATATGTTGCACCCAGGCGAAATTAGCATTTTTTTCAGGGGGTACACCATACATCCATCGAGGATCCTGAAGAAGATTTGGTTGCCCCCAATCCTTAATGTTGAATGGTGGATTTGCAATGATGTAATCTGCTCGTAAGTCAGGGTGTAAATCTTTGGAAAATGTATCCTTAGCCTCAGAGCCAATATTTGCAGAAATTTTTCGCAATGCAAGGTTCATCTTGAACATTCTCCATGTAGTGGGGTTGCTTTCCTGACCATAGATTGAAAGTTGGCTAATTTGTCCACCATGTTCTCTAATAAACTTCTCTGACTGAACAAACATCCCCCCACTTCCACAACAAGGATCGTAAATTCTACCCTTAAACGGACGAAGCATTTTGACGAGCAATTCAACTACTGATTTAGGGGTATAGAATTGCCCTCCTTTCTTTCCCTCTGCGCTTGCAAATTGTCCTAGAAAGTATTCGTAGACCCTTCCGAGAATATCTTTGCTTCGGTTTTCTTCATCGCCCAGTCCAATGCCTCCGATTAGGTCGACTAATTCTCCAAGTTTTACTTTGTCAAGGTCCGGTCTTGCGTAGTCCTTTTGCAATACTCCTTTGAGTGCAGTGTTACGCTTTTCGATTGCTCGCATTGCATCATCGATTATTTGACCAATTTCGGGTTGACGGGCATTATCCTTTAGATTGGACCATCTTGCTATTTTGGGCACCCAGAATACCTTCTGTGCAATGTATTCATCTTCATCTTCTTCGTCAGCCACAGGATCTGCTTTGAGCTCCTCATATAACTCCTCAAATGAGTCAGAAATATATTTCAGGAATATTAGGCCGAGCACAACGTGCTTGTAAACAGCAGCATCCATGTTGGAGCGTAGCTTATCAGCCGCTTCCCAGAGTTTTTTCTCAAATCCTAGTGCATCGCTTCCAGCCATATACAGTCTGTAATGGTAGAAGCATAAGAGATATGCGATTTCCGAGTTGACAAATTTGCGGTGGGTTTTATAGAGAACGAACTAGAGGGTACCCTTTGCTTACCCGTCCCATCAAAGGACGCCCTCTGATTTTCGAACCTAACCAGAGAGATTTTTGAGCGATTCTCCTTGTGAAAAATAAATCATAATTCCATAACAAATGATGGTCGCAATGACCCCAACGCTCAACGCTGGGAGAAACTCCCAATCCCTTCGTAAAAGGAACGTTAAAACAACAAATAGTGCTGTTGATGGGAGAATCAAATACAGTATATCCTTTGATAAATCGGCAACTTGCGTAGTATCGCCTGTATCGAGATAGAGGTATGTTAATGCCAGAATACTTGTTATCGGGAGAGATACAATCAAGGCACCGATAATCGTTGATTGCTTAGCAATTTCACTTGCTGCGACAACGATAATTCCACTGAACAAAACCTTGGCCACTGTTGCTAATACTGACACATTGTACAAATCGCTATTCGGGTTATAATTAATCCGTTCTTTGTTACATTATTGTCTTGGGTATGGTGGCTTTCAAACAAAATCAAAGGGTGAATGCACAAACCCACTGATTCGTTTTGGGCCAATCAAAGGGTCGCAGTGGGTCGAATCACTCGCTACCCATTATACTATCTTCAAATCTAATATCTTGATTAAGCAGTAGCCATTAAGAAACCGTGCACCATATAATCAAACTCATCTGCGCCAGCCTCAACAATATTTACTTCAATAGTACAGCTCGCCGTACAGTCATCACCATTACCTTCTGTGATGGTAATTCCTTCACCGACTTGCCATAGATAAGGATCATGCATATTGCCAGAATCATCGTCGTACTTTTCGTAGGTACAATCAGCATCGTCGTAAGCTATACTTGCATCTTCACAAGTCATCCAAGCACCGCCGTCAATCATGATGTAGACTCTAAGAGCACTCCAGTTGAGGCCCGAATCATGATCATGCTCATCTCCTGAAACACTTTGCATAGAGACTCTTACAAGAGCATCGACATCAGTAGATGGGTCTGCGTTAGGGTTTGCATCTTCTGCAGTGAATACGTAAAGATTGTTAGACGGACCGGTGTCATCCATTGGTTCCTCATAGCCAAGTAATTGCACTAAGTCTGCACTAGCAATTGTTCCATCATTGGCAATAAGTGCAATGCTGCTGTAAAGCAATCCTTCACCGTCTAATGTGAATGCCGAAAACTCATTTTGGGAAATACTCAGATTTGTGACCCCACTATTGCTGCTAAGCGTAACATCAATTCCTCCATCTAAATCTGTATCCCATCCAATTGTCAATGCATCTCCATCTACATCGACAACCGAGTGCATAACAGAGCCGTTGCACATGTTTCCATCACAGATAAACATGGTATCGTATTCAAGGTGTATGTCCGATGTTGTCATTCCTTCTACAACCGGTGCTTGATTTGGTGAAGCACTTGTCGTTGTTCCACCCTCATCAGAGGGGGTTTGTCCCTCAGCATCATCGATGGGGTCATCCTCATCATCGATGAGTCCAAAACATCCAGTTAAAATCAAAAGCAGGCTTAATGTAATCACGTTCAATGTACGAACTAGGTTCATATTTTGGATTCAATAATTCAGCATAATAACTTTTGGACTAAAGCAAGCATACGGCCTCAGTACTCTCGTTATTCATGTTGACCCATTTCAAAGCCACTCCAACCCGCCATCAAACCGAACTGAAAGGCTTCGAAACCGGTGATTTACCTATATCTTGTGAATGAGTTATAGAAAAATATTACTAATTCAAATCCTTAACCAATTGATTAACGTCAATGTTTCCATTATACACCAAGAATCCAACGACCACTACCGTAACCGTTGCAAAAAGAAGTATTCTATTGATGAGACCTTTGAGGAATAAACCTACTCCTCCTAATGCCTCTTTACTTGATTTGCCCACAACTGCAGCTGATTTCCCCACCATGTTTGCAGCACCAGCTGCTTTTTTTGCAACTTCATCCATGGATGGTAGATTAATTTTAGTAGATTTATCTATGGTTGTAGATTGGTCGATATTTGTGGTGTTATGCTGGATATCTCCAACATGTAAGTCCCCTGCAACAACAGAATCTTGCAAGTTAGCTCCATCCTGCATCAGTCATTCTTACAGCGACATTGATTAGAATTTTTCGTATCCGTATGAAAATAGAAAGTTACACTTTTTGGCCTGATTTTTGATAGATTCTATCAATTTGCGATTTTTCGAGATCTTGAGAATACCTTCGAAATTTGTGTAATTTTTTACACACGTAAGTGCCTTTTAGTCAATCGAAAAATGGGTGAGTGCGGATGGCTCTTTCCGCATCCAAGTCAGAAAAAGGCCACTGAGAACCAACTACATGTAGAATAAATACCTCAAATTTGAGCCTAATTCCTACAAAAATTGATTTACATCGAATTGATAGATTCCGTCAAAAAATACGGAAAAAGTAGCATTTTATCTATATTTGAAATTCGTACATTTATTACATATAAACTGATATAATTTGCAGGATTTGGGTTTAGTTATGAGAATCCAATCTAGTAGAATTCTTGCCACGGGTTTGCTATTTTTTCTTCTCTTCATGCCTCTATTTTCCTTAATTGGAGATTTGGCATTGGAGTGTCGAATAGAAAATACTTCAGGTTGTGAGGAATACAACTTAATGCAAGGAGTAATTTCTGCAGGTTTGTTGTTTGGTTTGCTTCTCTCAGTAGGAGGCGCATACCAAATGAGAAAACCAAGTTCCAGAACAGTAACAGGTGTATACTCTTTGGTAGAGCAACATAACCTGAAGACTGATGATGACTATCTTCTTGTTGCTAGAGAATTAGATAAGATAAAAGATCAACATGAGAGCAATATTAGAGAATTGCTTTCAATTATGGAGAATCAAGACAATGCTTCACCGACGCTTATTGAGGAATTAAGAGACAAACAAAATGAATTGATTCATAAGATCGATGACATCGAGAAAGCGAAGAAAGAAATGAGGAAACAAATAGATACTTACAACGACAAAATAGTTACAAATCAAGGTCTTGAAATAAAAGATTCTGCAGTTGCTGGAGATATTAACATTCATAAAGCACCAGATTATGAAAAAATAGCTAAAATGGCAGTACAAGCATACAAATCAGGTTTAGAAGACAAATAATTGTAAAATAACAATTACTTTCCAAAGTTTTCCGGTAAATCACTGGTTTCGAAGCCTTTCAGGTCGGTTTGATGGCGGGTTGAAGTAGGGTTGGTGCCTACATCTTACGTCGAGTCACGCAAAGCGCCAGAATAATGCCCAGGAATAGGATTTTTGCTTCAAATCCAGAAATTCCCTCACTTTCGGTAGTCTCTTCGGAAATGAATTTTTCCTCCTTAGTCTGATCATTCTTTTCGATGTTGTTATTATTCTCAACTGTGGTATTTTCCCCGTCTATTATTTCGACCAAGGTGAAGGTGATTGATGTATTTGCAATATTTGAGATCTTTCCATTTGTAGATGCCATTGGCCCTTCTGATTGAGAGATATTGTAATCCCAAATTCCTTCCAAAAACATTGGATCTTCATAGAAGAAACCAAGTCCTGTTGTTAGCCAACCAGGTTGCGCAATTCTGAGTCTCATTCCAATTCCTCCATAAATCTCAACTGATGAATCCAATGTTGAATAAGAGTAATAATCAATACCCTGATTTATCGATTGTGTTAGATTTAAATCGATTTGTTGGATATTTTGCTGTGATATACTATCCCTGAAGATCTCTGAAAGTTTGCCAACATTGGTTATTTGAAATTTCAAATTGATGTCAAGGTACAAGTTGTAGTCAACGGCAATTCCTAGTGTGAGTAGAGGAATTTGTGAGCCTGGAATATTGCTTGCCATTGTTGCGATATATTCCATCAAATCAAGAGTAGGTATATCTATTTCAAAGGACGCGTTGTTTGAAGACTCTGTTGTGGGTCCAGATGTGTCGACGACAGCTAAATCACCCCAGTAATAAACTCGGTCAAATAATCCCACTGGGAACCACGGTTGGCCATCATAGATCTGTTCAGTCATTGGCATTGGCAAATCATAAATGGTTTCATTTCCAGAATCAAGATTTACGAGGAATAGTGCTAAATTAACTTTCATTGCAGTCTCTGTTGAAACTAATTCTGTGCTTCTAGAAACTGTTGTTTGGCCTCCTGAATGTTCAATCAACAAATCATATTCAATTACTTGTGTTATACGACTTTCAATGTTCAATCCAACCCCTATTTGTGTTCCAATGACTCCAAAGTTAAGCCATTGAGGAGTAACTGATGTATTATCATACAGTATATTCTCAATTTTGACAGAACTGTAAGTCGAACTTGAGAAATTTGTATCCTTATTATTTGAATAAGCAGTAAATGGAAAAGGCTCGACGTTGATTGAAGTTTGAACTTTGTCAACAAGCCCTAATTCATCAACAACAGTCAATTCTATTGAATGAGTACCTTCACTAAAAGTCATTTCGAATGATTCTGTCGATGTGACCATGGCATTATCAATTTCCCAACTATATGATAAGTCATCATTATCAAAGTCGGAGGAACATGATGCATCCATTCTTACAGGGATGTTTTCGGTTATTATCCCTGCTAAGGAACCATCTAGGCTCAAACAAGCATCTGGCCTTGTGTTTGTTATTTCGAATGTGGAGTTAGTGATGATTTCACCGGTGGTAGAATCTTGTATAATTAATCGGTATAAGGTGGATGAGCCTTCAGCTTCAACATATGTTGAATCAGAACTCCATCCTCCGGCAGGGGGATTAATTTGACCATCGGTTGTTGTACCTGAATCTACATGAATCCATTGTGAGGATTCAAATTTATGAACCTCGTAATATTCAGAAATTTGGACTGAATTTATCACACTGATAGAGAGGAAAACACTAGCAGTATCAACTTCGGAATTAGAGGGTGGGTTTTTCAAATAATCTGTATAGTCTGCTACTAATACCAATGTTGGAGACCAGGAAATAATCTGATTGACATCATGACTTTCTGAGGGTTTTGCATTCATTAAGCCAACCTTATCCGAAGAAAGAATAAATGAAATGGAGCATACTAAACAGTCTTCCTCGGCAAGTAGTTCTGAGGGAGATGTCGTTTCATTGTTCACCACTTCATTGCGGTAGTTTTCAAATTCAGAATTATTATACAGAAGGACGTCAAGATCATTTGGAGTATCGGTTCTAATTGCTTGCACACGTATTTCATCTCCGATTTTCAACTCTGGAAATGCAACCCAATGGTAATCGTCTTCGATAACATCTACCCAAGTGCCAGAACTTATTGACAAATTATAGATTACATCATCAGGTTGGTTAGTATATACTCGAACATAAATTTCCATTACATCAGTAGTATTGAACCATGCTCGAACACTATAGTCTTGTAATCCACCAGCACTTCCACCATGGTACTCATATTCAAAAGAATTTAAGTTGCCTGAATCTAAAGTAAATAATTCGAAATCAAGATGAGTAAACCAAGTTAGTTCCTCTGCAACAATACCAATACTTTGGTTAGATGTAGTTGTGAACTTGAACCAATCCTCGGAGTCGATGATGCCCTCTGGGCAATCAGAGATACAAACTACGTCTTCATCTAAAAATGAACCTACTTCAACATCTGTAGCACTAGTCCAAAAATTGTCGTACTGAATCTGTAAAGATATCGAGTAATTTGTTCCGTCATCATACCAACCATCATTTGTTGTTATGCTGACATAATACTTTTCATTAGTAGATCTATTATTAGAAAAGATGTAACTTTCATTATTTCCGGAATCTACTTCAAAAAAATCAAGTAAAACCATATTGCTCTCATATATTTCCACAAGAATAGTCACGGACGAAAAATCTCCTGAATTATCTATGAATAATTGTCCGACGTCATCGGTTTCTAGTGTCAGCTTATACCAATCATATTCATCGACGGGTTCGGCACCACAATCAGGGGAGCATATCCAACTGTTATGTGTCTGCAAACCATCAATTTCAGTTGCATTATATGATTGGTCATCTGCTTCTACGGTTGGTATAGTAAGAATCCATATATTTGAAATGAAAATGAACCCCACCAAGAAAGCGGAATACGGACGCATGACCTCAGGTCATGATAACCCCACTTCAACCTAACTCATGCTGAAATATCTGAAAAACTTCTGAGAGTTTTTAGTATAATTATTTGGACTCAAAACCGAAAGATTTTGTTAGAATAGTAATTTGATAGAAAGTGTCTATTATTCCACATCGTACTTGGGGAAAAAAAGTGGATGCAGATAGCGCTATCCGCACTTTTTCTCTTGAATCTGAATGTGGATTTTTTGAAACCTTCTATCAATTTCAACCAAGAAGAACAAGGCTAAGTTGCATCACAGCGGCTCCAAAGACTACACCAACGAACAGATGTTTAGGGCGATTTTGTTCTCTTGCTTGTGGAATCAACTCATTGTACGCCACTACCGTCATGATTCCTCCGACAAATG
>MDTD01169740.1_pt1 | contig 12055 bp, 10 predicted proteins | sample 811221 | NCBI WGS metagenome assembly MDTD01 (sample SAMN05326646, study PRJNA326480) | marine metagenome | isolation source: seawater | place: Pacific Ocean: South West | collected 2011 | reverse complement strand
GGCACCGTCGCCGCTTTCCGTTCGTCTCGTCACCGTTATGTACGCATGTCGACGCTTTTTCCTTATGAGTTTCGTCTACAATATGTACGAGTTATGCATTGGGCAATGCCCGCACAGGTTCAAATCCTGTAGGTACCGTATATCGTCCGAAAACACGGACGAATGATACATAGTTGGGTACTTTGTCCGAGTGGTTAAGGAGATGCACTTGAAACTGACGGGTCGACGCTCTCTTTTGGTCCGCCGATCGACCTCGACCTCGACGCGACGACGCGACGACGCGACTCGACGACGGACGATGGACGTGACGTGGGAGGACCAACAGCGAATATGCGCGTTTTCGCGCATGAACGCGCGGAGTCACGAGCTCGACGCGGAGATCTCGGCGAAAACGCGCGCGATCGATGACTTGGACGAGGCATCCACCGAGCTCGCGTTCGCGGACGAGGAGGAGTCGCGAGGGGTGCTCTTGGGGGAGTGTTTCGTCGTCGTCGACGCGGAGGAGGCGGAGAAGAGGGTGGAGGCGATGTTGACGCGCGAGCGGGAGGGATTGGAGAGGCTCAAGGAGGAGAGAAAGGTGCTGAGAGAGGGATTGGCGGAGCTCAAGACGGTGCGTTGACTCGAACGAAACCAAACGAAACGAAACGGAAGGACTGACCGCGCGCGCGGCCTCGCGACTCGGCGCAGAAATTATACGAAAAGTTGGGGGACACGATCAACTTGGAAGAATAGGTGGGTGGGAACGACGAGAGAGATGTAATCGATCGTTACAGGAATAGTAGTGGAGCCACGTTCGTCGACTCGACTCACCGCCACCTATCGCACGCGCTCGCGCACTCCTCCGCCGTGTGTTCTAAACACCCCTCAAACCTTTTACGATTATCCTCGCTCGTCGGTGGAAAGGCGCGATCGCACGCCCCCGCGATGGCGTCCTGACACGCCGCTCGACACGCGTACTTTTTATCGGCGTCGCCGCGAGGCGCGCACTTGGTTCGACAAAACTGCGAATCCTCCCCGAATTCCGCGCACACGTCCACGCACGCCAGACCGTCGACATTTTTTCCGTTCGCGCAATCGTTCACCAATCGTCCACTCGACATCGTCGCGTAATCGTTCGCCTGCGCGCGTCTCGTCCGTCGGTCAGTCTTCGCGCGCGTCGAAAGACGACGAAAGATCTCGAATCACCACGCCTCGTACGCACCTCGGCGTACGCCGACCGAACCGACGCATCGACCGAACCCGTGCGATTGCTCCACCCGTTCGCCGTCGTCCATCGTTTCACCCCCTCGCGCGTCGCCTCGTCGAATCTTCCGCTCGGCGCGACGTTTGAAAATTCGCCTCGTCTGAGCGCGCGCTGCAGACAGTGCACGTCACCGCCGACGTCACCGACCGAGAGATCGCGCGGGAGGTGACAAAAATCATCCACGCTCGACGCCGTCATGCCCTCTCGCGTCGCGACCGCGCTCGCTCGGTCGCGTCGCTCCGCGTTCTGCCGGTCGGTCGGTCGAGTCCATCGCGCGCGCGGGAGGCGGACCCACTCGCGTTTGAGTCATGACTCGTCAAATGGACACATCCGACACCGATCCGACACCCGTCCGACGCGAATCCGACGCGAATCCGACGACGCGTCCTCGACGGACGGCGATCGACGTCCACTCGTCGCCCGTCGCCGCGCCCTCGTCCTCGCGTCGGCGTCGTCGCGTCGACGACGCCGAGATGTCGGCGCCGATGTGTGATTTTTTCATAGGGTATTTCTGTCACTGTTTACCCATAGAGTGAAACCGTTGCTTTTTCTTGTCGACACGTCAGCGTCGTCGTCGTCGTCGTCGTCGTCGTTCGTCGACGCGCCGCGCTCGTCCGCGCGAGGGTCATGCAGACCGCGACGTGTTCGAATCCCACCGCGACGTCGCTGACGGCGTGCGCGCTGCGCGGCGACGTCGGGTGCACGACGAGGGCGTCGGGCGCGCTCTCGTACGCGCACGAAATCAGCGAAACCGCGGGGTCGACGATCGCGAGCAACGCGCACATCTACGGGCCGTTCGAGGCTGGGTTCTCCGCTCAACAGGACAACATCATCTCGAACTGGGGGTGCTCGCCGGCGAGCCTGGCGTACGACACCGCGGGTGGATTGGATCTCGGGACGGCGACGGCCAAGGTGGCGTCGGCGTGCGGGGTCGCGCTTCCGAGAATCTCTGGCGGGGAATACGTCGGCATCGTCGGGTCGTGCGGTGGACACACCGGAGATTATCACTTTCACGGTGGGTTCGAGTGCTTCGAGAGTGGTTCGGGGACGCACTCGACCAAGGTGGGCGAGGCGGGTCGCTGGAACGTGTACGGGCGATTCGAGGACTACGCCGGAGGGAAGTACCCGTATCTCGACGCGTGCGGTGGGCACTTCGGGACGACGCCGGATTCGCCCTCGACGTCGGTGTATCACTATCACATCCAGAGGGACGCGCCGTTCACGCTCGGATGTCACGGTCCGAACAACTCGGGCGGTTTGGTCACCGTCGCGCAGTGCCGGGCGCTCTATCCCGCGTGCTCGGGGACGACGTCCACGTTCACCATCAACGGCACCACGGTGACGTATATGCGCGATTGCCCGTGCTTTGACGCGCAAGGGAAGAACTACGGCACCCCGACGGAGCTTCCCGCCATCGCGCAGGCGGCGAACGGCGTGACCTCTTACGATGTCTCCGCTTGGAGCTGCAGATTCATCAATAACGGTTACGACGGGTGCATACCGACGCTCGCCGAGCTCGCCGCGACGCCTTCTTCCGGAACGCCTTCTTCCGGAACGCCTTCTTCCGGAACGTCGCGCACGCGTTCGAGAGTGATCGTCGCGCTCAGCCTGATTCTCGCCACCGCCGGCGCGACATTGGCGTAGACGGCGAGCCTCTCGCGCGCGACCATCGACTTGGAGTGCGGCGAGGCGATGTACGCTCTAATGTTGGGTTTCAACTTTTGGTTTCCTGAATAATCCGTCCCGCATCTATTAAAATCTCACACACTAACAATACGCAGATTCGACTTCGTCTCCTCTCTCTCTCTCTACGCGAGTTTCGTCCCGCACTCGTAACAAAATTTCAGAATGTTGGACGACGGACGCTGAAGCACGCGCGCGCAGCCCGGACACACGATCTCAGCGGACACCACGTCGTCGAAACGTTGTTGCGAGAGGGAAGCCGTCGGTTCCTTTAAACGACGATGATCCATCCGCTGAGCACTCTCCTTGTTCGATGAAGACGAGAGCGGTCTTCGAATACCCAAAGCCAAGAACGTTTTCTCTCGTTTCTCTTCAATCTGTCGTATGCGCTCGGCCCTTCGTTGATTTCTCGTGTTTTCATCCGTCTCGCAGATGAGCTGGTGGAACGTTTTCGCTGCCTCCTCGACCGCGCTCTCGGCTCCGATTCCACCGACTTCGCGACCATCATCGTCCTGTAGAATGGTACATTGCGCGACGTTTTGATCCAGTTCAGACAGAGCGATATCGATCGACTTGGCAAACGTCTCCGTGTAAAAGCCTTCGACGCCGTCGACGTGGCCTCCCAGGCGGCTCGAGACGTTGGTGTCGTTGAATTCCATCAAACGATCGACGATATCGTCAAGCTTGAACGAGTACGCGTCCGCTGAATTGATGGTCGAACCGCTCTTTTGCCCCACGCCGTCGACGTCGGTGGGACACAGAAAGCGGTGACGTGCCTCGCATCTCGTCCACAACTGCGCGTACTCTGCGCACGCGTCGGAGACGGCGTTCGACCTCGCGCCGCGAGACGCAGCCGTGACCGCAGAGTGCAACTTTGAACTTTTCACGGCACCGATTTCCGGCGAAAAATTCGCATCCATCGGTTCTAAATTTGCCTCGGCGTCCTCAAAGATCTCGTCGTCCGCGTCTCTAGCGGAGACGTCGTCTCGAGCGATGACGTCATCTAACTTTACGCTTTGACGATCGCTGAGTCTATTCAGAGCTTCGTCTGCCTCTTCCAACGCCCTGATTCGAGCTAATCTACTCATATTGTCGATGTTGACGTTCGACCTGTTCAATCCGCTCGCGCCCGCTCCGACGGATAAGCGGCGCACCAGTTCGGGCACCGACGCGAGGGGCCGCAGATGAAATTCCATCGCGGTCGTTCCCTCGTCGTCTCGGCGTTGCCTGACGGGGTAAAGCAACAGCGGCGTTGAAAACTCATCGTCGGCAAAGTCGCGGTAGTTTCCGGACGCTTTCATTCGCCATTGACTCTTCACCACCATGGCGGGCGCGTCGCCCGGCGTCTGCGCTCGCGCCGCAGCTTCGCTCCACGACGAAAACAAAGATTCTCGAAGAGCTCGCGATTGGGGCACGTCGTCCATTCGTAATCGAAGCGGCGGGACCGCACTCAAGTACACGCTCGGAATATCTCCCGCGCGAACGATCTCAACCACGCGCAGAGCACTCGAGAGCGGCGTCTCGTCAGCGTTCGTTCGATGTCCGCCGAACGCGGCGTCGTTCGTCGCGACGCGCTCCGAGCCGTACGAGAGATCCAATTCCATCGCCGACAAACGTAAACCTTCTATTTCTATCCGCTCGTTTCCTTTCGCCGGCGCGAACACCAATGATCCTCGCCATCGCTCCGCCAAATCCACCGTCTCGTCGCCGTCTAACGTTGTCACCGACACGCCAGCCGCCTCCGCCACCGCCCTCGCGCCTCGCGACACTCTCCCTCTCCCGCACGACACCACTCGCGCGCGCGCAAATTCACCAAACAAACTTTTCGCTCGACGAAACACTCCGTACGCCGCCACCATGGCCGGCGTCCACTCCCCCGCGTCGGCGTATCGCGTCTCTTCGCCGCTCGACGCGTCTCGGCCCGCCGACGGAGCGAACCACACCACGTCCACCACCGCGCGTGCGCTCGCGCTCGCGCTCGCGCTCGACGACACAGAATTCAGTGTCTCGCACGCCAACGCCGCCGCCTCTTCCGCGCCTCGCGTGACCGTCATGTTCGCCGACTCGCTCTTCGCCGAAGACGTCGCCGAAGACGACGCAGCCGAGCCCCACGCGAACGTCTCCCAACGAACGTCCGATCGTCCTCCGTCCCCGCATCTCGCGCGTATACCACACGCCGCGTATCCATCTCGCATCGATCCGCGCGTCGCCGCGCGCGTCGCCGCCTCCTCGCGCGCGTCGGCGTCGGTCTCCTTCTCGTCTGACGATTTTGAAAAAATCAAATCTTTCGTCATCCTCGACGCAGTCGCCGCGCGCGCCACCGTCGCCGCGCGCGCGCGCGCGAGATCCATCCAATCATCTTCCTCGACCTCATCTCCGTCCTCGCTTTGTCCCGCGAGCGCGACGACGGCGACGACGCTCGTCATCGTCCCGATTGTGGCGCCAGACTTTGGCCTCGCGTCGGTATTTCTACGCGCATTGAAATGTAATTATAACAAGGTGCAAAAGCGTCGAGGGAACGGCGCGCACGTGACGTTGACTGTGCCGATCGTCTCGTCTCGATTTTTCTGACGGCGCGACGGCGCGACGCCGACGAATCACCCAAAATGGCTAAAAAATTCATAATCTGGATGCACAGTCTTCCGCATGCGCAACCACGTGTACGCGCCGTCCATGAGTTTATTCATCCACGCCGTCACCTCGTCGTTCGCCGCCCAGACGTCCCCTTGCATCTTGTACATGGATAAACCGAAGGGTCGGAGCACGCGCGCGCATCCGCCCGCGCCGCCGTCCGCGCCGTCTCGCTCCAGCGCGCGCGTCACTCTCTCATCGATCAACGCCTCCTGCGCATCCGTCATTCGCGGAGGCAACGGACACGCGATGTCACCGTCTTGCAATTCCCCCACGTACAGCGCGTGATACGTCAAGAAGCATCCCTGCACATCGTGCAACATCGTCCCCTGCGGTATGCGATAAATCGGATACCACGCCACGCTCATCCAACTGCTCGGCGCCAGATCCCTCGTCGTCATCCCTCGCAATCTCGGGTTCTCCTCCACGATCAATGCAATGGTCTCGCTCATGGACGCTCGCGCGTACGGCGACGACTTTTCAAAGAATTCAAAAATCAACTCCGCCTTTTCCGTCGTCCCGCTCCGCGCGCGTTCGCCCTCGCCCTCGCCGCTTTCGCCCCTCTCCCCTCGCACGAAGAGTTGCACCCCGGACAAAAACGGCACGTAATACTGCGACACGTCTTGCCCTTCCTGTAATCGCAGCGGCACCTCGGCACCGAACGCGCTCGACTCCGCGAACGCGTCCCAAAGCTCGGATAAGACGTAGGCGTCGTCGTCATCCGCCACCGACGCCGAGGTGGTCTCGCCGTTCGTCTCGTCGTTCTCGACGCGTCGTCGAGCGATGAACACGGGGGTGGTGAAGGCGACGAAGGCCTCTATGTTCGACGCGTCGGTCGCGGGCGCGGGCGTCGACGCGGACGCGGGCGTCGACGCGGACGTCATGGATGATGATTTGGCGAATCGCGCGCGAGGCGACGAGTGCGGCGGCGTTCGAGACGCGTACTCGTGTCACAATACAATCGAACCATCGAGCGATGGACGGAAAGAGAGGGGAAGAGTGAAGATGAACGTACCGCGCGTCGGCGCATCCCGTCGTTTACGCGCGCGGAGACGCGGTGACGTTCGGTGAGAGTAATAATCGAAGTTTGGCGTACGAACTCGCCGCGCGAAAGAAAAACGAAGCCACGCGCAAGAGCTTGGGTAAACCGCTCGTCGTTCCCTGACGACGCTCCTCGCGTCCCGCCCATATGCGAACCTCACTGTGCGCGACGAGAAGGGCGAGATTCCCCGCGCTGCTCGAGCTTCTCGGTAATCGCACGCCTCGTCGGCGCAAGAGCGCGTTCGCCGCGCTCTGAAACCACGCGCGCGAGTACTCGTTCAATCGATCCTTCGCTCGAAGCGAGAACCACGCGAGATCGTCCCTGCGTCGACCGATTCTCGACGATTTGTACGAGAACTTGACGTGACACACGCGACACGTCGTCTCCCTCTGCCCTCGCGTGTGATAACTCACCCTCCACCACCGCCGCAGACACTTTTCGTGCACGAATCGTTGCGACCCCGCGCACGCGCACGGTTCGATGAGCGTCCCGCACTCCGATCCCGTGAAACAAAACCGACACGTTCGCGTTCGCTCGTCCTCCTCGACACCATCCGCGTCGACGTCGTCGTCCCCCGTCTCGTTCGTCGTCCGCGGCGTCCGCGGCGTCCGCGGCTCCGCGCGCGCCGCGCGCGCGTCGACGCCGTCCTCCGTCGTCCCCGACCTCGACCTCCACCTTGACCCATCCCTCGCGACGTCCTCGCGCGTCTCCCTCCACGCATTCGATCTCCCATCGGTCGACGACCGATCGCGCGCGTCACCCGTCCCGTCGTCCTCCTCATCCTCGTCATCATCCCAATCATCCACCGAATCCACATCCACATCCGAATTCGACACCGCCGACGACGACGCCGACGCCGACGCGTCCCGTCCCGTCCCCCCCCCCGCCGTCTCCCCTCCTCGTTCGCGCGTCGACGAAGATCCAAGAGCGCGAGTCCGCTCAGGATCACCGGCGAACTCATTCGTCGTCGTCGGCGTCCTCCCAGTGGTGCCGTCCGTCGCCTCGGCGCGCCGTCTCGGTCGGGTCGGGTCGGGTCGGGTCGGGTCGGGTCGGTGACGACCGATCGATCGGACCGTTCGGACCGTTCGGGTCGGGGCGTCGACCGCGCGAGGGGACGCGGGTGGTGGTCCGCGTGTGACCCGTGAGACCTGACGCGGACCATTCATTCGGATGGGATTCGGGATTCGAATGGATGGAATGGATGCGTTCGATTCGATTGGATTCGGTGCGGGAGAGCGCGACGGGAGAGGACGCGTCGAGCGATCGATCGAGCGAGCGCGCGGACGCGATGATGGAGACGGGGGCGATGGAGACGGGTGGTGGAGGCGAGGATGCGAGGGATGGGGACGTGCGGGACGAGGACGTGAACGAAGACGGGGACGTGAGAGAAGACGACGACGACGGTGCGGATGGGGAAGAGGGACCGCGCGTGGGCGTCGTGAAGGAGACGATGGTGAATCCAGCGTCGGTGGTGACGCCGGATGAGGCGACGCGACCGCCGGTGGGGGCGGCGGTGCACATGACGGAACGGCAGTTGTACGCGTTTCGACAGCAGATCGCGGCGTACGCGCACATCTGTCAGCAGTTGTTGCAGATCACGACGGTGAATGCGACGCAGCAGACGGATAGACAGCGAGCGGTGCGGCGGGATGTGCCGGGGACGGAGGAGATGCGGACGACGCCGACGCCGACGACGGCGGGAACCGGGTGGAGCGGGAACGCCGGGACGAACGCGATTCGTGTCGAAGGGGGCGGGCATCGAGGAGGAAGAGGCGAGGATAAGTCGCAGCGAGGACCGCGATGGAGTGGGACGCCGAAACATTACGAGATTTTGGAGAATTTGTTCCTCGCCGGGGAACAACCGCCGGTGCGGGAGCGTCTGCGCGAGGTGACGGAGATGCTCTCGCAACACGGATACATTCAGGAATCCAACGTGTACAACTGGTTTCAAAATCGCAGAAGTCGAGAAAAGAAGAAAATAGCCGAAGAACAAGCCCTCGCGGCCGCGAACGCGAACGCGGCGATGCAGATGTAACACGATGATAAGAGGTTTTGTTTTGTTTGGGACTCTTTCGTACCTTCGCGCGACGCGCCGGCGTGATATTAAAAAACGCAAAGCGAGCGAGCGACGCGTCAATCTTCTCCTCGCTCTCACTCCTCGAGCTGACCGCGACGTCTCAATCGCATCTTGATCTCTTCCAAATGCTCGGTCGCCGTCGGGTTGTTCGGCGCCAGCACCAAGCTCTCCTCGTAGCACTTGATGGCTTCCTTGAGCTCCTTCTTCTTCTCGTACGCCTCTCCGAGATTGTTCCACGCCGTGACGTATCCGGGCTGCAACGCGACCGACTTTTTGTATTCAACGATCGCGTCGTCAATCTTATCGGTGTTTGAGTATCCGAATCCCAACGCGTTGTGCACCAGAGCCAAGTCTTGTTCGTCGCCGTCCCAGTTCGCCTCCGCCGCTTGCAGGTTTCTCACCGCCTGCGTGAACACCTTCTTTCGAAGCAAGATGCTCCCCATCTCGAAGTAATCCTCCGCGCTCGCGTTCCCGGCGCGAATCCTCTCCCCCATCTTCTTCGCTTGATCGTCCAACTCTCTACGAATGAGCACCTGACGCACGACGATGAACCCGGCGCCGCCGAGGATCGTCAGCAGCATGCCGAGATAAAACGCCTGGATCCCACCCTCCAGCTCGGCCACGTCACCGATTACCGGCACCGCGCGCGAGACGACGACTTTCCCGCGCGTCTCGACTCCCACGCGCGCGCACGCGCGCGTCCGCGTCGACGCCGAGGACGTGGATAGCGCCGCGCTCGACGCGGTCGTCTTCACCGTCATCGGCGCCGCGTTCACCACCACCGCGCGTCCGCGCGCGCGTGCGCCGAGGAGAGACGCGCGTCGCGATCCCATCACCATCCCTCGCGCGGGCGCGCTCGCGCGGGCGCTCGTCGTCGTCATCGGGAGCATCGCGCGGACGTCCGTCGCGACTCGCTCTGAGGATATCGTCGACACATTGGCGCGCGAGGATGGCGTCGTGCGCGCGCGTCGTGCGCGCGTCCGCGCGAGGGGTGACGGTGAGCGCGCGAGGAAGCCGTGGGACGCGCGCGAAGGGGTCTCGACGCGGGGTGACGCACCGAACGCGCGCGAGCGAGGGAAGCGCGGAGGACGATGACGACGGTTCCATCCAACTCGGGACGGCCAAGCTGCCGGTGGGAGTGAACGAGAGCGCGCTGTGCGATGGATTGTATCAATGGGCGAGCACGCTGACGAGCTCTGGGCAGAATCTCCCGTTTGCGCTGTCGCAGAGGGTGGATCGCATCGAGGATGGCTTTGAGTTGACGTTTTTGACGTCGACTCCGGGCGCGACCTCTGGGGAGTTGTCGGCGGTCGGTGCGATCGTGGCGAGCGTGGAAGACGCGCCGGGTGGAAACGAGGGACGAGTGTTGATGATTCGAGGGTATGGGAATGTCGCGAAATGCGTGGATACGCCGGTCGTGATGAACTCGATGCCGGCGGCGATTCGCCGAGCTGTCGCCGTCGCCTCGCAGTGAAACTTTTTTAGATATTGCTCGCGCGCATGATTGGTATTTAATTACAGAACGAGAAAAGAATTTTTACAAACGCGCTCGTCGTCTGCGGCGACGTTCATGTCGTCGTCGTCGTCGTCGTCGTCGGTCCGGGAAGAATGGAGTTGTAGTGCACCTCCGCGAAGAAGGAAATCCATAAATTTCTGGGAGAATTTCGCACCGCATCCGTGTCGCGCGGTTGAATTTCTATGAATCCAGCCTGCATGTACGACGTCAGCACGTTAATCTCAACGCCGTAGGCATCGGATGCCGCTTGGAGCGTGATGTGATCTCCCCACTCGCCCGGTTTGGACATTCGCTGAACGTATTCGTCGATCGACATCGGAGCGCAATAGGGAGCGTAATCGTCCGGACTCGACAGTAAACGTTCGATGACAGACGATCTCACTTCTTCGTGATTCGCGCCACCGTCTCGAAACAATTGATCGCTCAGCGCTCGAAACTGGCAATTTCCGTCGCCTTTGACAACCCTCTCGCGAAGGCCATAAAATTCCAGTCGCAACTGCAGGCGCCCATGATCGACGTCCACCACTTTCGACGCGGGCAACGTCTCGACATCGTTCAATTTTGGCACGAAAGCATCTCCAGACGGATCCGATGGTACATCACCGCTCGCGGCATCTTTAGAGGCGATCGCGCGCGCTATGGCTTCGTCCAGCGCCACGTCGTAGTCCAACACGGGAAGCACAGAGGCGACGTCTTGACTCAACGTCTCCGCAAGCGCGGCGTCGTGCGCGATCTGCGCGTCCGTATCCGCGGCATCGCGCTCCTCGAGCGAGAGACACCGCGCTATCGCGGCGTCATCCCTCGTGAGTTCATCATCCGACGGGGACATCCGAATTGGCCCCTCGCTCGATACTCTCACCTCTCGACGCGCGCACGGCGGCGCGCGCGACGCGCGAGTGTGATCTATAGCCGACGACACTGATTCTTGGTCACGCCATCTCTCGAGAGAGACCGTCTCGCGTCGCGCGAGAGGAGTGCGAGGAAGTGTGGTCGGCGCGAACGAGCGCCCAACTAACGCGAGGCGTCGGATGTATTACAAGACGCGCGTTGAAATCGTGGTCGTGGTCGTCGTTGTATCGCTTCAAAGGTCTTGATGGTTTGATGGTATTTTTTCTGTCTTCACGGAGCGCACACGGCGGCGACCTCCGTGATGACGTTCGCCTGCGCGACGGTCGCCTCCGGAAGCTCGAGCTCCAAGTCGTCGACGTGACGCACGGTGAAGAGCGCGCTCGATGGACCTCCGACCAACCAACACTCGGCGCACAGCGCGAAATCTTGGAACTCGAGCGCGACGCCGGTCTCGATGACTCGGGCCGTCGCGTACACGTCGCAACCGTTGGCGTTCTGGGAAGGCGGACCGCCGCGGGAGCGCACGCCGACGAAGACGCAGTCGACGACAAACTCTTCCGGAGACGCAACTCTGAACTCGGATGAATTCGGATCCTTGACGCGTCGCTCGAACGGAAGCGTGACCGTAACGTCTCTGAGACACACGCTATCGCTCGCGCGACCAAAATTGATGGCGGTGCCCGTGACGACGGCTTGCGCGCCGGCTTCGCCCGGTAAAAGTTGGAGACTGAACCGAACGTCGGATTCGCGCAAGCGTTCGGGCGCGGTCTCCGTCGGACAAATCGTCGAATCTTCCGGAGAACAGAGGCCTGAGAGTTCATCCGTCGGCGGCGTGGACGGCGGTCCCGGTGCGGGCGTCGTGGGTCCCGAAGGAATCTGCGCACCGGGAGTCACGGTAATCGTCGACGCCGGAATTTGCACCGGCACGCCCGGTTGCAAGGTGAAGTACGTCGCGGAATCCGGCGCGGGCGGAGCGGGTGACGGCGTCGGCGACGGCGTCGGTGTTGGCGTCGG
>MDTD01077589.1_pt1 | contig 12055 bp, 12 predicted proteins | sample 811221 | NCBI WGS metagenome assembly MDTD01 (sample SAMN05326646, study PRJNA326480) | marine metagenome | isolation source: seawater | place: Pacific Ocean: South West | collected 2011 | reverse complement strand
TACAATTAGGAGTTTTTACCCCTTTTCTTACATAATTATTAAATATCCAAATATATTTAATTAAGTAAGTGTATTTTAACAGTAATCTATACAGACACATCATAACATAGTATTCAAATTTTTTATTTATTCAACTAATATATACATTAGATTTTTTTTTTGGTTTTTTTTTTAATGTATATCATTATTATACACATACATATATATTTATTCTCCCTTAAGTCTTTTTTCTTTAAATCTACATTTCTATTTTTTTGATATTACATTTATTCTATATCCACTATTTCCCATTACAATACTATCTACATCTAATAATTCCCCATCACACATTATACCACTCTCATCCCCCTTCCTATCTAATTCTACTCTTTCTACTCTTTTATATTTTATAAAATCACAATTTTCTAAATGACTTCCTTGTAAAAAATAATATAATAATTTACATCTATCAAAAAAACTTATTTCACCACCATTGTCCATCTTACAAATATAAATTAAATCTATCTTATTATCATCTTTTATTGCGAATGGTATCATATTAAAATCTCCTGATATCCATTCAACGTTACTTGCACAAACTAAACAAAATTCTCCCTCCATTCCTACTCTTACACCATCTTCACTCTCATAACATAATTTCCCACTTACATATCTATTACTTATCAAAAATTTTAAAATTCCAACATAAAATCTCCATTCACCTATACATCTTAACCATTCTGTCCCTAAATCAATATCTGATATCATCCCCCAAGTTACATCTAAAAAACTATATCTTTTTTTCCCATCCATCTCAATTACATTTAAATCATATTCCTCACTACTATTTCCATTAAATATCATATCAATTCCATCTTCAATATTTATTATTCCCGCATTTTTTGCTAGACCATTTCCACTTCCACATGGTACTACACATATTCCTATTTTTATACATTCATCTCTATCATCTCTTTTCATTATTGCTTGTACATAATCATGTATTGTACCATCTCCACCAACTATTACTACTCTTATTATATTACTCATATCTATATTACCTAATATCTCTATCATAACATCTAACTTCTCGCTATTTATAATTTGATATAATTTCCCTCTTTCTATCAATTTCTTTTCTATTCTTTCTTCAAATATCTTTTTTCCTTCCCCTTTTCCTGAATTATTATTTAATATTATTAGAATTCTACCATTTTCCATTATATTTATCTAATTATTTATCTTTAAATATTTATCTAATTCTTTTCTCCATTTTTCATTTCCAATATTTCCTTGACAATGCCATATTATTGAATCTTTTTTAAAACATTTTCCTCTTCCAAATACATGTGGACAATCATTATATATTTTTGACATATTTACAAAATCCATTTTCTCTTTCATTTCTTCATAAACATCATATAACATATGTTGATCTGACCACCATTTGTATCCATTCTCTTTCACTCTCCTATACCAACTTTCAACCATTAATCTACTTATATTTGTATTATTTATTCCATATATCCCTGCTTGAAAATAACTTTTTGGATCATTTTTCTCTCTACAAACTGCATAAAATTTTCCTCTATCTTTCTCTTTTTTCAATTCTTCTACTAAATTTTCTAATGATCCTCTTACTAATATGTCTGTATCAAGATATATACACCATTCATTTTCTTTTTTTTCTAATATCTCTTTTAATAATTCTACTCTTACACTCACAAGATATCCACCTAAATCTTCTTTACTTATCTCTAACTCATTATTTATTATCTCTAATTTACTTTTTTTTATACATAATATCCTATCGATATCTTTTTTGTCAAAGTTATATAAATATAATCGTACAGGTAAATCATCATTGTACATTTTTAAACCATTTACTATACATATTAAATTATCAACAAAACTATACTCTGTAGATGTTTTTTCTCTTCCATATTTTTTCCCATCAGCTGTTATTAAATATAACATTTTCCTATTTATTTACATATTTATTTCCTTTTTTTTACCTGCTTCATATAAACACTTTTACTATATACATGTATTCCCTAAATCTATATTTTTTTTTATAACAAAAATTTTCTTATAAAAAAAAATATAATTCTTATGCTTTTATCATTCTATTAATATTTTATATCTCCTATGATCATCTCCTTTTAATCCACACATTCTACAAAAACCTTCATATACTACTGGTGCATAAAAGGGACATTTTTCTTTTTTTATTAAAAAACCTTTATGCTCTATCTCTTTCACCTCTGACCAATCTATATCTCTATATGGTCTTTCTATAACATATTCATATGTCTCTTTTTTTCCCATGTATTCTTTTATTCTATTCCATATATCATTCTCTATTATCATTCTATTATTATATTACTTATATTTTTTCCATCCGCATCTATTACAACCTTTAAATTCCTTTGTTGATGATATTCTTCCATTTATTGCATATGTATTTGATGATGCATAGTTACCAGACATATTTAAACCTTCACTCGATGCTGCTAATCCATTAGCAATATCACATGCATAATTCTGATATTGCATAGCCGTCATTAAATGTGGACCACCTATCATTATATTTCCCTCTACTTTCTTTCCATCTAAACCACCTAATATTTCTCTTGTATATTCTATCTTATTTTTTAATACTGGACCATGTGGTATATTCACTACTCTATACTTAAATGACATTATATAATATTAATACATCACATTTTTTTTCTATAAAAAAATAAAAAAGTTTTTTTGTTTTTGTTTTTTTTCACTTTTTGTTTTTTTGGTTTTTTACTATATATTTTTATAACTTACCTTTTTTTTTGTTTTTTTTGTATCTACACCTAATCATCCTCCCTGAAGTCCCGCTGAAGGGCGAGCGTGTCGAAGTGCCGCTGAAGGTCGAGTGTGTCGGAATCCCGCTGAAGGGCGAGCGTGTTGTATTCCACTCCGTCCATTTCCTGAACGTTAATGTCGAGATTGTCGAAGTCAATTTCCAGCCCGTCGGCGACTGATCGAGGCGTGATGTCAGTCATATCCACCTCTACATGAAACGTCACCTCGGAATCATCACCATCCGCATCCTCATCATCCGAGGGAGGAGGAGTGTGGGGTGGGGACACGGGGGTCAGCGGCACCTCTGCGGTGGGGAGAGCAGGGAAGTCCGTCTCTGATCCTTGGTCGACATCCTCTACCTCAGGAGTACTCTCTGCAGCAGCTGCCTCATCCTGGCTAGGCTTGCTACGATGTAGCGGGGCGTTTCCCGGAGCCGTTACGCGAACAGCACGCCACTCTCCCTTCTCGTTCTTCTCCGCCTCGAACTCCACCTCCTGACCAGCAGACAGAGACTTGAAGCCCTTCAGTCCATCAATGTCAGACCAGTGCACAAAGATCTCGTCTCCCTTCGTGTCCTTGATCCACCCGTGTCCGTTCTGGAAAACCTTCACCTCCCCACGGTACACCTTGGACTTCCGCGTCACCACGCCCCTCTTGCTCTTCATCGCCTCATCTGAGCTGGGAACGTAACGACCATCCTTCGTAGTGATGTCCATGCACACCACTCCTGAACGGAAACGACTCTTGTTCCTCGAGATCGAGAATGACAACTCGTCTCCATGGTTGAGAACTGGATGCTCACCAAGATGCCATACCTGGTCTCCCGAGAACCACACCTCTCGCCCGTTCGGGGTCATCATGAAACCGAAGTTCCTCTCTCCGTCCCAGTGTGCCAGAGTCCCCGTCAGACGACGAGTTCCTTCCGGAATATCAGGAAGACATCCGTCCTGCTCCAAGCTGTCGGTAGAAATCGGCACACCATCATCGTCTACCGGAGTCACCGACTGAGCCTTCTCCAAGATCTCCGCCCGCGTAAGCTCCGCATCTCCCTGAGGATCCATCTCACTCAGACGCTCCACATCCACAGCCTGACGCTTGTGCGATTCCTCCGGAACTTCCTCCTCGCCATCACGTGGTGTCTTCGAGATATCCATCCGCATGCGCTTCCGGGAATGAATGCAAACCTGCTCCCCATCTGCGGGCATCTCCTCGACATGAGCTGGAGCTGCAACGGGAACGATCGGTGCCTGGAACAATCCCTGCGGTGTCGTCAGCAGAGGACCAATGTCCGTCTGGATCACCATCCCGAACGGAACCCACCCAAGATGAGTGAAGACGTTCCCTGTCGAGATATCCACCGTCCCGTAGGCTGGCGGCGGCGGCGGCGCCATTGCTTGCGCAGTTACCGCTCCCTTCAGGTACTTCATGTGCTCAAGAGGTCCACCTGCCTGCATCTCCACCGGCCACGGACACGGGCAGTACTTGATCGTGTGTCCCATATCCGGGTTCCGCACCACCTCATGGTTGAAGCAGTTCGGGTTCGTGCAAGTGTTCGCACGCAGAATCGGGCACTGCACACGCCCTGTCTCGTCCTTCGTCATGTGGGTTCCGGACATCTCCGCCTCTCCAGCATCCCAGCAAATCTTGCATGTTGCGCTGTTACGATCCATCGTTCGCTTGTCAATCGATTTTTAGTCGGTTTGGGTCCTTTTCGCTTTTGGTCTGTTGTTAACTTAATTTTATACAGCTTCAACTACTTTTTTCTTTCAATTTTTTTTTGAGCTCTAACAATTTTTTATATATTTTCACTCATTTTACATATATACCTATGTATTAAATCAAAAAAATACAAAAGGGCATTTTTCCTCTTTTTTTTATATTTTTTTAAACCTAATCCATCTTATTTTCTTTGTATTTTTTAACATAATCCGAACAAACACCATAACATTTTTTTGGTAATTGATTTACTCTTTCTGGCATAACACATACTGATAATGGTGTTAATTCTTTACCGGGAAATGTCCATATTCTATTCATTGATGTCAATACACAATCATCTCCATCATGAAAAAAACACTCAATTTCTAATTCATTTTCTAAAATATATCTTAATGCACCTATATTTTTACAATGACAGAATAATTTTTTTGATATTTTTAATAAAAAATTAATATCTATTTCATATTGAGCTTCATCATGTCCTAAAAATAATTTATTGTCAATATGCCACAAATCTGCCTCGATATAATAACCTAAATTGATTGCATTTAAAAGATATTCTGGTTTATTTTCCTCTCTTGGATTTGGACCATTTACATTTCCTCGATGTGCGATATAAATCATTAATAATTTAGGTATTTTTTTTTTTTAAAATTTTAATCTAATAATATTATATTTAAAAAAATGATATATAGGGAGAAAGTAAATGAAGAAGAGTATATGTTGGCTGAATATTATTTAAAGTCAACAAAAACCTTAAATGATGCTGCATGGGGTTTAGCTATTGGTCAAAGTGTTGGTAATCCCAATGTTCGTAATAAATGGGAAACTGATGAATTATTTGATTTATATTCATGCAAAATTATAGGATCAGAAGAAGAATTAAAAAAAACAAATGAAGGCTTAGTCACTATTGCATTCCCTGTAGTTAATACTGATTGGGAACAAGATGGTATTAGTCATTTATTGTGTCAATTAATGGGTGGACAGATGGATATTGATATTATAGAGAAATGTCATTTATTAAAAGTTGATATTCCAAAACATATTGAAGATAAGTATTTTTTGAAACCAAAACAAGGTATTGATGGTATACGTAAATACACAAATACACAAGATAAACCTCTTTTAGGTGGTATTGTTAAACCAAAAACAGGTATTTCACCACAAATTCTTTTAGAAATGGTCAAAGAATTAGTTGAAGGCGGTGTTAACTTTATCAAAGAAGATGAAATTTTATCAAATCCTATATTTTGCCCAATTAAAGAAAGAGTTCCATTAATTATGAATTATTTAAATGAAAGAGAAAAACAAGGAAAAGATAAAGTAGTATATTGTGTATGTATTAATGCTGATTCACCATATTTATTACAAAGAGTACAGGAGGTATATGATTTGGGTGGTAATGGAGTTCACATTAATTTTTGGTGTGGTATGGGATCATATAGATCTACTAGAATGCTTACTGAATCCTTCAAAAGACCATTCTTTATTCATTTCCAAAAGAGTGGAGACAAAATTTTAACATCAGTTAAACATGACTATCATATTGACTGGAAAGTTATATGTCAATTTGCTGGATTAAGTGGTGTTGACTTTATTCATGCTGGTATGTGGGGTGGATATATGTCTGATGATGAAGAAGAATTAAGAAAAGTTATTGAAACACTACACAAATATAGTGTTATTCCAGCACTCAGCTGTGGAATGCATCCCGGTATTGTTAACGCAGTAACAAAGAGATTTGGAAATAATTATATGGCAAATTGTGGTGGTTCCATTCATGGACATCCTGGTGGAACTATTAAGGGTGCTCAAGCAATGAGACAAGCCATTGATCAAAAATTTGATCAACCCGAATATAAAGCTGCTATTGATAAATGGGGTCTTACTGAATAAATTTTCTTTTTTATTTTATTAGTTTTAAATTCAAAATTAATTTACATTATATATATAATGTCAATTAATATTTTAATACCAATGGCTGGAGCTGGTTCAAGATTTAAAAAAGAAGGATTTAAAAATATTAAACCCTTAATTGAAGTTAGTGGTAAAACATTTATTGAATGGTCTGTATCTACATTAGATATTGAAGGTAATTATATCTTTGTTGTACAGCAACAACATCTTGAACAAGTCAAACCTGAACTTAAAAGAATTAAACCTAATTGTCAAATATTTACTGTTCCCGAATTAACAAGAGGTGCTGTTGAAACTTGTTTATCTGCTAAAGATGCAATTAACAATGATGATCCCCTAATTATTACAAACTCTGATCAAACATTGTGGTGGGATAGTAAATTATATCTTCAGCATTTAAAAAAAAATGACCCTGACGGTGACGTTGTTATTTGTGAAGCTAATACAGATAAATTTAGCTATATCAAATTAGATGAAAATGGATTTGGTACACAATTAGCAGAAAAAGAAGTTATTTCTAATAATGCATTAGTTGGTGTTCATTATTTTAAACATGGTAAAGATTTTGTATATTCTGGTGAAAAATTAATTTCTAAAAATATAAGATCTAATAATGAATTTTATGTATCACTTGCCTATAATATGTTAATAGAGGATAAAAAAAAAATTACAGCATATAAACTACCAAACAATGACGAATATCTAACTATTGGAACCCCTGAACAACTTTATGATTTTATGAATAAAAAAAATCTTAATCTTAAAAAATATAAAATGTCTGATATGTTCAGAGGATGGTTTATTGGTAATTTTGATCCCTCTGTATATAAAACTGATCAATTTGAAGTTGGTTATTTAATTCATAAAAAGGGTGAAAAATGGGATTTTCATTATCACGCAAAATCAACAGAAATTAATTATTTAATACGTGGTAAAATGTTATTAAATGGACAAATTATTAATCCTGGTGAAATATTTGTCTTTGATCCAAAAGTTATTGCTGTTCCTAATTTTTTAGAAGATTGTGAAATTATATGTGTTAAAGTTCCTTCTGCACCTGGAGATAAAATTGTTGTTTAATTTATTCATTTTCTATTAGATTTATTACTTTTTTTTTCCACTCTAGTAATTCATCTCTTTCTTTTCTTACTTTTTCTAATTCTTTTTTTATATTTTCTATATCATTTCCCTTATAAATTATTTTATTTTTTCTTTTATAGTTGATAGCCATTTCTTCAAATTTTTCATCTATAAAATCATTTTTATTTCTATAAACTATGTTTTTTCTTGTTGATAATAAAGGTGTATAATATTTACATCCAGTAAAAAAGTAATCAATTAAAAGACAATATCTTGTTGATGTTGTTCTTATTTTACTTCCACCATGAACTAAATTTCCATCCCATAGCATCATATCACCTTTATTTAATAAACCATAATGTGGCTCTATATCTTTTACTTTATTTTTTATATATGAACTATATAATCCATAATTTTCTTTTCCAGGACCAAAACCTAAATCTTCCATCTCTTTAAATGGAAATTTATGACTACCTGGATAAAAAATTACTGGACCATTATCCATTGTTACATTTTCAAATGCAATCCAAGCCACACATACATTTCCAGATGGAATTGAATTAAAATGTATCATATCTGTATGTAATGGCTGTTCTGAACCTCTTTTAAAATATAATGTTTGAAACGGCAATGCATCTTTTTTATAAATAAATTTTAATAATTGTAATATTTTTGGATTATAAGCGAATATTCCTGCTAAATCTACTTTTTTCCAAGTATCTTGTATTCTAGAACCACCATATTTATCATAATCATTTCTATTATATTTTATCATTGTATCATTTTTACAATCATTTATATCTTCATGATCAAATAAATTTTTTATTATAGCATATCCATGAACTTCTAATTGCTTTTGTATTTTACATTTCTGTTCTATAGAATATTTCTTCATATTCATTTTTTTTTTAGCTTATTTTATCATATATTTATTATTATTTTTTGTTACTTATATTATATAAATATGAGGATCGATAATTATATAATAATTATTATTATATTGTTACTATTAGCAGTAATTTATTTGGCATTGTCAAAAAAAACGATAACACATACTAATTATGTAAGTCATTCTTATGAGCCATCTGTTGGTGATTTAGTACATAATAATAATGTTAAATGCAAACATTTTAAGAGTTGTGGAAAAGTATTGAAGATTAAGAGTTTGGATGGTGGAATGGGAAAGGTTGTTCAATATCGTGTTACAAATGATGGTCCTACTTATAAAAAGGGTGATGTTTTAACTAAAACGATGGATCAACTTACACAAGATAAAACTCCTATTGAATCTTAACTTACAGATTATTATATTATATTATATATATGATAAAAGATAAAAAGTTAAAATTAAAATTGAAAAAAAATAGAGAAAGAAGAATAGAAAGAGAAAAGAGGGAAATTCAAAGAGAGGAAAAAAGAAAAAAAAGAAATAATCAATTAATTCAAGAGAGATTACAAGTAGAAATAAATGAAAAAAAAATAAAAATAGAAAAAGAGATTAAAATTTCTGAAGATTATAATTTTAGCCTTGCTTTTTATACTTGCTTTTATGGATCTGATAAGAATATACGATTTCAATATCATCCTCCATCTTCTTTAAAATATGATTTTTATTATTTTACTAATAATAAAACGATGGTTAATATGCTTAAAGATTCTAAATGGATTGTTATTTTTGATGATGTTTTTATACTAGATGATATTATTGATAGTTGTATGGTTGCTAAATATATAAAGAGTTCACCTCATAAATTCAAACAATTACAAAAATATACATATACATGTTATCATGACAATTGTTTACATAAAATAAATATTGAAGGTGTTGAGAGACTAATTAAATCATATTTTATAGAAAGGAATTATTCACATATATTAAGTCAGCACTACTTCATAAAGGGAAGTATTAATTCTGAAGTTAAACATGCACTAAAGAAATATAGATATTTTATTCAAAAAAATAAAATAGATAAATACATAAATAAACAAATTAATAGTGGTTTAAAAATAGTAACTAACAAACATGCGACAACTTGTTTTATTATTCGTAATATGAGACATAATATTATACAAGAAATTGATGATAGATGGTATCAACATATATTAGATTGTGGTATTTTATGTCAGGATTCATTTTTTTTTATTAAACAGTTATATTCAAAATATATATATATCATGGGAGGTAAATGGTTTCCCCCTGAACCTGTTTTTTTATCTACTAATATTACAATGAATATTAAATCAACAGCAATATATAGTCGTGCGGCACCTCCATTAAAAGAATATACAGAAATAGATAAGAATAAAAATAAAACTAGTATTGAATCTTAACTTACAAATTATTATATTAATCATCTGGCTTTTTTTTTAGTTTCTTTTTTTCAGTTATTAAATTAATCAAATTTTTTCACCTTAATTGACAATACATATTAAATTAAAATTTATATAAATAAAAAAATGCACATATATTAGCTAAAGCACACCAAAGAGATCCATATGCGCCACCTGCATAAAAATAAATAATCGGGATCAATATAAATAGTGTTTGTAGTAAAGTATTTATTCTTGGGTAAAATATTATTATCATAAATAATATTAATTCCCATAGTTCTATCTCTTTTGATCCCCATACTGGTGACTCTAATCCACTTTTTTTACTACAATTACTTTTCATATTACATATAGATGTAGAATATCCATTAAATCTTATGAATAAATATATACATGCTATTATTGTTACTAAATCTATAAAACGATTTTTATTATTATTAATAAAATATACGTTATGTATTATTAGTATTGACAATATACTAGGTATAGCAAAAGATGTCACAATATAATTTATTTTATCTTTTTTCATATTTCTATACCATAGTGCTGCATCAACCAACTGCATTGATGAAAATATCATTAGAGCAATTACATATTGTTTATTTTTTTCAGTTAAACCCTTATTAAGTAAATACAATGATATTGACCATGAAACAACGAAGGTTGATATACTTATTTCAAAGCTAAAACACATATTTATTATATAGATTTTTTTCTTTAGAATGTGTTTATCAATCTAAACAAAAAAAAATGCTGAAACTCGGAATCGAACCGAGGACCTACAGTTTACGAAACTGTTGCTCTGCCGACTGAGCCATTCCAGCTTTGTCAGTTTTCTATATGTAAACTTAATAAAATATTAAGCCTTGCCCCTACCATGGGCACGATATATCATAAAGATATAACGACAGGGATTGAACCTATTTTAACTTATTTGCTGTAAGAAAACTTATTTCTGGCTTTTTTTTTAGTTTCTTTTTTTTAGTTATAAAATTAATCAAATTTTTTCTCAGGTTAATTGACTAACATATAGAAAAAAATAGCACCTGAAGGTTTCGATCCTTCGACCTTTGGGTTATGGGCCCAACACGCTTCCTCTGCGCCAAGGTGCTTTATCTATTTATTTCTTATTCAACTACCATTTAATCATTTCAATTTATAGATTAATATTGCAGTAAGGTAGTTTTTATGACACCCCAGGTGGGACTCGAACCCACAACCTTATGATTAGAAGTCATACGCGCTATCCATTGCGCCACTGGGGCTTAGTGTACATAACATCTATACACATTTGTAGACTCTATAGCCATCTACACGTCTCCCGGAATCATAAGATTGTTACGATTCTCTTTGCAATCAGGGATTTAGATTGCGCACCACCAACGTGATTGTGGATACTGATTATTATTATTATTATTTATAATATAATTAAATTGCTGTAATGCTAGCTATTCTCCTCTTCAGCTAACTACTGTTGGTTATCTAATTAAAATATATCTGCTGTAATGCTAGTTATTTTATAAATTTGATCAGGATTTATATCAACTAACTACTATTTTATAATATAATTAAATTGCTGTAATGCTAGCTAACTGTTGAAATGTATTTTTTTCAAAATTCATTTCATTTAAATATCTTCAGCTAACGGTTATATGCATGGAGTGGGATTTGAACCCACTAACTTCTCCCTTTGATCGCTCGAGAATCCATGCTTTTTAGGTCTCACTGGGATTTGAACCCAGGTCCTCGGAATCAAAATCCGATGTCCTCACCAACTAGACTATGAGACCAAAAGCGACAACGGCAGGATTCGAACCTGCGCCTCCGAAGGAGAACGGTTTAGCAGACCGTCGCGTTAACCACTCCGCCACGTTGTCTATTCAGTTTTCCGTTCTCTTCGACACTCACACTTCTTAAAACTGTTTATTTGCCTCTTTGCCTTCTCCTTTAGTACATGGAGTGGGATTCGAACCCACGAAGCATTACGCATGACATCTTAAGTGTCACCCCTTTGACCGCTCGGGAATCCATGCTCTTTTTTTTTCAACTACCATTTAATCATTTTCAATAATAAAGTTATCTTATAGATTTATATTGCAGTGAGGTAGTTGTTGGTATGCTCCAGGTGGGGCTCGAACCCACGACTTTTGCGTTATAAGCACAACACTCTAACCAACTGAGTTAC
>MDTD01045733.1_pt1 | contig 12055 bp, 11 predicted proteins | sample 811221 | NCBI WGS metagenome assembly MDTD01 (sample SAMN05326646, study PRJNA326480) | marine metagenome | isolation source: seawater | place: Pacific Ocean: South West | collected 2011 | reverse complement strand
TTTCGACAGCATATTGAAAAAGATGGTGCACTAGAAAGAAGATTTCAAAAAATATTAGTAGAACCTACATCTATAGAAGAAACTATTGAAATTCTATCAAATATTAAGGTTAAATATGAAGAACATCATAATGTATTTTATACGCAAGAAGCCATCGAATCTTGCGTAATCTTAACTGATCGATATATGAATGACCGTTTCCTACCAGATAAAGCAATTGACGCGTTAGATGAAGCTGGCTCTAGAATTCATATAACAAATATTAATGTTCCCAAAAACATAAAAGAATTAGAAGAAAAACTATCAAAAATAACAATAGAGAAAAAAACAGCAATTAAAAAACAGAAATTTGAAATTGCAGCAGAATTAAGAGATCAAGAGAAGAAAATAAATGCTGAATTAGAAAATGCAAAAGAGATATGGGAAAAAGAAATAGCAGCTAATAAAGAGACAGTTACAGATGAACATGTTGCTGATGTCGTTTCTATCATGACTGGAATACCTGTAAATAGAATTGCTTCTCAAGAAATAAAGAAATTATCTCTTATGGTAGATAATCTAGAAAACAAAATAGTTGGTCAAGATGAAGCCATAGAAAAGATAGTAAAAGCTATTAGAAGAAATAGAGTTGGCCTAAAAGACCCTAACAAGCCTATTGGATCATTTATATTTTTAGGAGCTACTGGAGTAGGTAAAACACAACTAGCAAAAGCATTATCAGAGGAGATGTTTGATTCTAAAGAATCATTAATTAGAATTGATATGAGTGAGTATATGGAAAAATTTGCAGTTAGCAGACTAGTAGGAGCACCCCCTGGTTATGTGGGATACGAAGAAGGAGGTCAACTAACAGAAAAAGTAAGAAGAAAGCCTTACTCTGTAGTGTTATTAGATGAGATTGAAAAAGCTCATCCTGATGTATTTAACCTTTTATTACAAGCATTAGATGATGGACAAATAACTGATAGCTTAGGCAGGAAAATTAGTTTTAAAAACACTGTTATAATAATGACTTCAAATATTGGAGCTCGTCAATTAAAAGATTTTGGACAAGGAATAGGGTTCAACACAAATGCAAAAAAAGCGAATGAACAACAACATTCAAAAAGTATTATTGAAAAAGCTTTAAAAAGAGCATTTTCTCCTGAATTTCTGAATAGAATTGATGACATAATTCTTTTTAACAATTTAGAGAAGATCCATATTAATAAAATTATTGATATTGAAATGAATAGTACAATTCAACGTATTAATGCTTTAGGATATACAGTAAAAATAACAGAAGAAGCAAAAGATTTTATTGCAGAAAAAGGTTTTGACATTAAATTTGGAGCTAGACCACTAAAAAGAGCTATTCAGAAATATTTCGAAGACCCTTTATCAGAAGAGATTATTAATTCTAAAATTAAAGAAGGAGACAATATAGATGTAAAACTACATAAGAATAAAACAGAACTAATAATAAATATTAAGAAACCAAGAAAGAAAAAGAAAGATACTGCTGAATAATTGAAAGATGAATCATATTTTAATTGATTTATCTGTTAAAAAATCATAATAAGGAGCACATTCTTTTGCTAAATTAAGATTATTCTCACTCAATACAATATCTTTTTTAATATAAGGTAAAAAACCTATAGACTGATGTAAATTTTTATACCAATATTTTGCCCAAACACCATCCTCTTTCCTTCCTCCTTTTTCCCATGATAACATTTGCTTATCAAACGGGATAGACAATAATTCACATAATTTATTTAGAACTTTTTCTGGATTTTGCAATAAATATCTAGAATCTAACACTATAGCAGGATTATTGATTCTTAGCAATTCATGATACAAATCATATTGTTGCTTGATACCGATATCATTCATAGTAAATTCAGAGATTACTTTACTATAAGAATATATAATCTCCTCAGGTCTTCTTATTAAGATAATATTAATCACTTTTTTAAGAAAAGAAAGATCTAAATTAATAAGAAAATGCGTCATTAATTTATGGAAAGATATCTTATCTCTAGATTTAAGAATAATATTTTCTATTACTTTTTCTCCATCTTTTTCTTGTGCTTTTAAGATTTGACTCCTACCTGGATGTTGGACTTCGGAACTGAATAAATAATGTGCATAAAGAACCTCGTCAAATACTTTAACATCATTTCTTTGTGCAAATGCATACATTAATGCGGTAGAGCAATTTCTAGGAGAAGACCATAAACAAATTACTTTCTGCATAAATTAATAATACAACCTTCTATTCTTTATTTATACAAACTGCACTTATATATTTAAAATAACCATTAGCAAAAGAGTCATATACTTTCCCCCCCTTCACCCCAGCAAAAGATTTTAAAATATTACGAACATATTTACCCACCTTCAATCTATTTATAAGGTCAATCCTTTGAGCAGACATCTCATCACTAGCTCTTATGACATTAGATGTAATATCTTCATATGAAAGTAATTCTAAAGAATGACTGTTAAGCTGATCTAACATTTCATTAACATAATTACTCCTTCTTAAGTCACAAAATAAAAAATGCCCATTAGGCTTTAACACTCTACTCACTTCAGAAATAAAATTATCCATTGAAGTATAACAATGTGATGATTCAACATTAATTACAATATCAAATGTATTGTCACCAAAAGGCATATCTTCTGAACTTCCTTGTAAAAAAGATAATCTATCAGATTTATAGAAAGTATCACATAAATCTATAGCAGAAGAAGAAAGGTCTAAACCTATCATTTCTTTAGGTTCTAGATATTCGTTAATATAATTAGCTCCTCCTCCTCTTCCTGACCCTACTTCTAATACTTTCAAACCCTTTAATGCAACCTTAGTAGCAACATGATGATAAAGTTGAATAGGATATCTTTCTAACTCATCTTCATCTTTAAGAGAAATATTCATTGATTCAGAATAATATCCATAATTCATAAACTTAAGCTTAGAACTAGAAACTTTCTGAGCTAAACGTGTATACCAGATTTTCCAAAAGAGTTGTTTTATCCAAGGAAATCGTTTAAAAATAGAATAAAGAAGTCTATATATCATTAGTGATTACTCTTTTTTAATCCCTTGCATATATGTATTCATAACGTCTTCACTTATACCCATAAATGAAAAACCACCATCATGAAATAGATTCTGCATGGTTACCTTTTTTGTATAATCAGAGAAAAGAACCACACAATAATTAGCACAATCTTCAGCTGACGCATTACCTAGTGGGGAAAGATCATTTGCAAATCTATAGAATCCATCAAAACCAGATACTCCACTACCTGCAGTTGTTTGTGTTGGAGATTGAGAAATTGTATTTACTCGCACATTCTTTCTTTTACCATAATGATATCCAAAGCTTCTTGCAATCGATTCTAAAACAGCTTTATTATCTGCCATATCATTATAAGAATGAAAAACTCTCTGAGCAGCAATATAGGATAATCCCAAAACAGAACCCCATTCGTTTAATGCATCAAGCTCCCAAGCTACTTGAAGAGTTTTATGAAATGATAAGGATGAAATATCATACCCCTTCATAGTCCATTCATGATTTTGCTCATAATATTTTTTACCTTTCCTTACATTGACAGACATTCCTATTGAATGTAAAACAAAATCTAACTTCCCTCCTAAATGCTCCATTGCCTCTTTATAAAGCCCCCTTAAATCTTCTATTGAAGTAGCATCAGCTGGTATAACTTTCGAATTTGTTGTTTCTGCAAGTTTATTTATACTCCCCATTCTTAAAGCAATTGGAGCATTGGTTAGAACAAACTCTGCCCCTTCTCTATGAGCATGTTCTGCTACTTTCCAAGCAATAGATTTATCATCTAAAGCTCCAAAAATAATTCCTTTTTTTCCTTCTAATATTTTATTTCTCATTGTTTATTATTTAAGCGCAAATATAAAATTATTGATTCAACAAATCAACTGCATTATCAAGAGCAGACTGAGTAAGTTTTTTACCACTTAATAATTTAGCTATCTCTTTTACTCTTTGCTTGCCATCTAATTCTATCACCTTAGATTCTGTAGAGTCTCTTAAAGTATATTTTTGGACTTTTAAATGATTCTCTGCTCTTGAAGCAATTTGAGGCAAATGAGAAATAGCTATTAACTGAGTATCTAAACTAATATTATTCATCATATCTGCCATTAAACTAGCAACTTCACCTGAAACTCCTGAGTCAATCTCATCGAATATTAAAGTATTAATTTTTGTATTCTGAGAATTAATATACTTAAGAGCGAGCATTAATCTAGATAATTCTCCGCCAGAAGCAATCTTAGCAACTTCTTTCATACTTCTGCCTTTATTAGCAGAAAACATAAATGATATATCTATATTTCCATAAATATCAAAAACCTCTTTTTCTTTTATATCTATATTAAATCTAGCAAAAGGCATGCCTAAACGATTAAGTACATTTACAACTTCATTGCTTATTTTAGACAATACTTTTGAACGATTATTGTTTAACTTTATTAAACATTCTTTTAATTCTATCTCCTTCAAAGAAATTTCTTGTTGCTTTTCTTTTAATAAAATCTCAAAAGATTGTGATAATTCAAATCGTGAGTGAATATCATTCTTTAACTCTATCAACTGTTCTATAAAATTTAACCGATACTTGTGCAAAAGATTATTGATAGTATCTAGTCTATCATACATTTTCTTTAACTTTTCTGGATCGTCTATATTTAACGAAGTTTTAACTAAATCAATTTCTTCGCTAATATCATTAAGCTCTATTTCTACACTTTCTACCCTTTTAGATAATGAAGACAAGTTATCAAAAGCTGATATTTTCTTTCTTATTGCTACTAAAGAACCCAATACTCCATTCTCATTATTTAACAACAAATCTATTTCATAAATAGACTTTCTAATCTCCTCTACATTTTCCAATAATTTAATATTAGATTCTAACTCTTCTTTCTCGCCTAACGCAATATTAGCTGTAGTAATTTCTTGATATTGGAATTTTAAGAAATCTAATTCACTCTCTGATAAACTACCTTGATCTTTTATTATTTCAAGATCTTTTTTCAATTGATTAAACTCTCTAAATATTTGCTGATATCTAAGCAAATGACTCTGAGAATTTGAAAACTGATCTATAAAATTAAGCTGACTTTTTTGTTCAGTTAATAAGTTAAACTGACCTTGTGCAAATATCTCAACAACTTGAGCTCCAAAATCAGATAAAATACTTAAAAGAACAGGTGTATCATTAATAAATGTTCTACTTTTCCCATTAGGTCTTATTTCTCTTCTAACAACTGTCTCTTCTTCAAAATCTAAATCATTATCTAAAAAGAATTTTTTATGTGTATGGTTTAGTATAAAAACTGCTTCTATTACGCTCTTAGAAGATGACTCTTGTGCATTATTACGTTCAAATCGTTTACCTAATAATAAGCAAAGAGCGTCTAGTAAAATAGATTTACCTGCACCTGTATCACCTGATATAACGGAAAAACCTTTATTAAAATTAATAAAACTATCTTTTAATAAAGCATAATTATTTATATATAAACTTTTAATCATCTATTTTCTCCATCTTGTTGAGAAATAGCCTGATACTTTGATGAATTAGAAGGATCTATCTCATTCAAAATATTTACGATTCGTGCTTGCTCATTAGGATAAGCACCTGAATATATCTTTATAATTTCATCAGATTTAGCATCAAAAAATATCTTAAGTATAAAGGCGGAAGGATTCTCTCGGTAAATACTTTTTAAACCTTCTAATGCCTCCGTAATTTCATAGCGAGCATCTTCTGGCTCTTCTGCAAGAATATCTAACCCCATTCGATGGTACTTATACGTAGATAAATGAAAATCTGAATACCTAGAATATAATAAATCATGTGCTAACCAATATCTATTTTTATCACTTTCAAAAGCCTTCCAGCCAGATTCTCGTGTATTCTGAGCATTATTTACAATTCTTTGTGCCAAATTAAAGTACTCATTCCCTCCTTGTTCTGAAAAAGTAGCAAAATCAAGACCTAAAATAATATTAATATAAAAAGCAAGCACTGATGTAAGGTTAGATATATGTGTTGTTTCAGAAAATTCTAAAGATTGATATTCTAAATACTTAAATCTAAAATCATTATCAATAAAATTAAATAATGTTGACTTATAAGAAGTCCCATAAACAGGACGAGTACTTTGTATATGAATTGAACCCTCAAATTCATCATTTGAAATTTTCTTGTTAATATTGATTAATATTGAGCATTCTATACGTTCTTCAGAATCAATATTAACATTTGTCCATTTCTTATTATTTATAAATTCATAAATAGAAGTTTGCATGCTTTGAAAAACTCTCCTGTCACTAGTCTGAACTTGAGAAGAATTTACACGAACATTACATATAAGCTCTTGAGCATTAACTAAAAAACTACATGAAGAGATGAAAAAAAATAAAATAATCTTACGGATCATATCTTTTTAATATCAATTGAATTATATCTTTAGCAACTTCTTTCTTATCTTTTAACTCAAAATCAGTAACAATATTATCTTTTTCAATAATAGTAATTTTATTAGTATTAAGTCCAAATCCTACCCCTTTATTATTTAATGAGTTAAGAATTATCATATCTAGTTTTTTTTCCTCCAATTTAATACTTGCATTATACATTTCTTTCTCTGTCTCTAAAGCAAAGCCAACAATAAACTGACTCTTTTTTTTCTTATTAGACATTAATGATAAAATATCTTTTGTTTTTCTAAGTTCAAGTAAGAAAGAATCTGTTTTCTTTTTTATTTTATGTTTCTTAATATCCTTTGGAGTATAATCTGCTACAGCTGCTGCAAAAACTGCAATATTTGATTTTGGAAATAAATTATTAACTGTATCAAACATTTCATTCGCAGACTCTACCCTATATACATTTAAATTATCGTAACTACAATCTATATGAGATGGACCTAATACTAAATCCACCTTCGCACCTTTTTTGACAAATTCAATAGCTATAGAAACTCCCATTTTACCAGAAGATCTATTACCAATAAAACGTACAGGATCAATTGCTTCATATGTGGGACCAGCGGTTACTAAAATAGTTTTTCCTTTTAAAGGTAAACTTTGAGTTAAATGATTGGAAATATGATCTATTATCTCTTTTGGCTCTGCCATTCTTCCTTCTCCAACAAGCCCACTTGCTAATTCTCCAAATCCTGAAGGAATTAAAATATTACCATATTCCTCTAACTTTTTAATATTTGCTTTTGTTGATGGATGTTTATACATATCTAAATCCATAGCAGGAGCAAAATAAACTGGACACTTCGCTGAAAGATAGGTAGCTAAAAGAAGATTATCACATTCTCCATGAACCATCTTAGCTAAAGTATTAGCAGTTAAAGGAGCTATAATCATTAAATCAGCCCACAAACCTAATTCAACATGATTATTCCATTCGTTTTTTTCAGAATCAACCATATCATTAAAAACTGGATTTTGAGATAATGTGGATAAAGTTAAAGGAGTGATAAAATCCTTAGCAGAATTTGTTTGAATAACCCTAACTAGAGCGCCTAACTTCTTAAATAAACGGACTAGTTCAGCTGATTTATAAGCAGCAATACTTCCTGTTATAGCTAATAATACTTTTTTACCTTTAAGCATCATTTTGTGATTCCTCTATATTTTCCTCGCTAGAGTCAATATTTGTATCACGCATATATATTTCATCATTCAATAATTCTTTCATTGCAATAGCCCAAGGTTTTGGCAAGCTTTCATAAAACCTTGAAACTGCAATCTGCTCTTGATTCTCAAAAACCTCATCAAGTTGTTCCTGATTTAAAGCAAATTCTTCTAATTTCTCCATTAACTCTTCTTTCATCTTTTGATTAATTTGCCCAGATCTTTTTGCCATAACAGATACTGCTCTAAATATATTATCTGTTTTTTCTAAAAAATCATTTACATTATGAGTAACTGTTGTTTTTTCTGCACCTGTGTTTTTAAATTTCATTTTTATTTTTGTTTAATTCTTCTAACATTTTTTTTGTATTTTCATAAGTGTCTTCTAGTTCTGATAAATAAGAACTAGTACTATAGTTATCCTTAAATTGTTCATATACATCTAAAGTTTCTTTAAGACGTTCTTCTACCTTAGCTGAAACACTATTAACTGCTAATAAATAAGAAGATTTTACAATTAAGTAGTATACTTGTTCTCTATCCTTAAATGAAGGAAAATCAATCAGAAGATTATCAAAAGAAATAATAGCTGATTTATAATTTTCTGTCATATAATATTGTTTTGCATTTTCAAATGCTTTTTTAGATAATCTAGATCTTAACTCATCTATTAATTGATTACAGTCTGCTATTCGTTTAGAATTAGAGAATTGATTAATAAATCCTTGCAACTCATTAATTGCCCTATAAGTATTGCCTGGATCAAGAGAATAATCAGATGATTCTAAATAATAACAATAAGCTGACATATAACTACATTCTTCTGTATGCTTACTATTTGGATAATTCATAACATACCTTTTAAAGAGACTTGCTGCAATTAAGTTTTCTCCTATTGAATAGTGACAATATGCATAATAATAACCTATCTCTTCCATTTTAGAAGTTCCTAACATAATAGTATTTAATTCGCTAAATAACGGAAGGGCTCTATTAAAATCTTGTTTTTCATAATAAGCAACTGCCTTTTCATATTTATAATTAAAGTCATCTGTTTTTAAAGCTTTCTGATATTCCCCGCATGAAAGAAAACAAAAACATAAAATAATATAAAATAATATATTTCTCATCATAAACATAAAATAGAAGGGCAAAGATAAATCCAAAAATTGGATATTCCTAAATTTTTTTTATATCTAGTAAAACAGAAAAAAATGAATTTATTGTGTGAAAATAGAAGTGATTTTTGGACTTAATGGTTTTGTGATTGAATAAAAATAATTTACTAATTCTCCATTCTGATTTATTACATATTTTTGAAAATTCCATTTAACACTAGAATTTAGTTTTCCATTCTTAGATTTCTTAGTTAACCACTGATATAACGGATGTTGTTCTTTTCCCTTTACATTAATCTTTTCAGTAAGCAGAAAGCTAACATTAAAATTACTAGTACAAAATGCTGAAATTTCTTTCTCTGAGGCAGGCTCCTGCCCTCCAAACTGATTACAAGGGACTCCTATAATCACCAAATCATCAAATCTTCTTTGTAATGTTTCTAAGTCATGATACTGAGGAGTAAAACCACATTCTGATGCTACATTCACTATTAATATATACTTTCCTTTAAAATCTGAAAAATAGATTTTATCTCCCGATATATCATTAATTGTAATGTCATAAATTGATTCCTGAGCAATTGTATTGAAAGAAAATAATCCCATAACGAAAAAAAGTATTTTATTAATCAATTTAATAAATCTTTAAGATGATTAATTGTCGCTTTATGAGGCTTAACAAGAGGAGGTCTTACTACAGGTTTACAGAAACCCAATAAAGCTAACAAAGCTTTAATACCTGCTGGGTTTCCATCAGCATATAAAGGTTGATAGTAATCATATAAAAAATAATGCAACTTATTAGCATTAAGTTTATCATTTTCCAATGCATAGTTTACCATCTGGGAATACTCTTTAGGAAAAGATTGACCAATAACTGATATAACACCATCTCCCCCCATATGTATGATAGGTAATGTAAGAGCGTCATCTCCTGAAATAACTAAAAAATTAGAAGGTCTATTTTTAATAATATCCATAATTTGCTGCATATCTCCTGAGGCCTCTTTTACAGCAACTATATTAGGAAAATCGTATGCCAAACGTAAAGTAGTCTGCGCAGTTATATTACTTGATGTTCTTCCTGGCACGTTATATAAAATAATAGGTAAAGAAGATTGGTTAGCAAGAAGCTTATAATGATTATATATACCTTCTTGAGTAGGCTTATTATAATATGGAGAAACAGATAAAATAGCATCTACACCAGTTAAATTAACTGATTTAATATCTTCTAGAATTTGTAATGTATTATTTCCTCCTACACCTAAGACTACAGGTACTCTTCCATTATTTATTTCTTTACAATAAGTAAGAACTTCACTTCTCTCTTCTTTAGACAGAACAACACTCTCACCTGTAGTTCCCATAATCACTAAATAGTCTACCCCCCCTTCTATAACATGGTTTATTATATTTTTAAGTCCTGTATAGTCTATACTCATATCTTCATTGAATGGTGTAACTAAAGCTACACCTGTACCCCTAATTTCCTGCATCTTATTTATTTATTAAATTAATATAATGCTTTATTTGAATCATAAAATCCTCTATCCCTTGCTCCTCCCTCATTGACAACATAAAATCATATATCTCATAACCTTCTTCATGCTGACCAATCTTAAAATGTGCTAGTGAACTAGCAACCAGATATTTAATTGGTATACAATTACTATCACACAGATTTATTAAAATATCATATTCTTTCTTAACGAAATTTTCAATAATATAATTTTGAGGTTTATAATACCAATTTAAATCTTTCTGATAAAAAAAATCATATTGCAATTTTGGAGTGTGACAATATGATAATTGTTTTGAATTAACATATCCTAAGGCCTTAACATCTTTTTTTAAACTAAAGAAATAATCAACAAAAGGTTTTATTTTTTTAATTTGTGCTTCAGTCGTAGCTTCATATAAGATGCCAACTGATTTAGCATCATCAATATTACAAATCTCTTTATAACGCTTGTTGGCTCTTAATTCTCTCTGAAAAACCCATTGCCCTATCCTATGTTTTATATTCTCTAAAAACTCCATCAACTAATCTTTTCTAATAACTGATCTTCTGTTATAAATGGTATTCCTAATTCTTCTGCCTTTTTCTTCTTACTTGGCCCCATATTTTTTCCTGATAATACAAAAGTAATATTTTTTGAAATGCTAGTCACACATTTACCTCCATGATCTTCTATAATACCTTTCAATTCTTCTCTACTATATTTTACAAATACACCAGAAACTACAATCTTCATACCAAATAGTTTCCTAGAAATAAGAAGTGATTTATTAGAAGAAAATTGAAGCCCAAAATTCTTAAGTTGAGCTATCAATTGTAAATTTGATTTAATAGAAAAATACAATAAAACACTATTTGCAATCTTTTCACCTATCTCTTCAACGGCAATTAATTCTTCGAATGTTGCGTTAGCTAATTTCTCTATAGTATCAAAAGCTTGGACCAAAACCTTTGATACTGTTTCTCCAACATAACGTATGCCTAAAGCAAATAAGACTCTTTCAAAAGGCACGGAAGCACTTAATTTAACTCCTTTAATTATATTATCTGCCCACTTTTCTCCATTCTTTTTGAAAGATAATAAATCTTGATGTGTTAAAGCATAAAGATCCGAAATATCTATAATGAGACCTTCCTTAACAAGAAGATCGATTGTTTCTCCTCCTATGCTATCAATATTCATTGCTTTCCTACTAATAAAATGCTCAAATTTCCCTTTAATTTGTGGAGGACATGTTATGCTATTTGGACAATAATGTTTTGCATCTCCTTTATTTCGCACTAATGCAGTAGAACATGCTGGACAATGTGTGATATATATTGTAGGATGAGAAAATAAATCTCTACTATTAAAATCTACTGCTAAAACTTTAGGAATAATCTCTCCACCTTTTTCTATGAAAACTTTATCTCCTTCTCTAACATCCAATCTTGCAATTTGATCAGCATTATGTAAAGAAGCCCTTTTAACAATAGTTCCTGCTAATTTTATCGGCTCGAGATTGGCAACAGGGGTAACTGCTCCTGTACGACCTACTTGGTAGGTAATCTTATTTAAAACAGTTAAAGCTTGTTCGGATTGAAATTTATATGAAATTGCCCATCTAGGAGACTTAGCAGTAAAACCCATCTCACTTTGCAAATCTAAATCATTAACCTTAATAACGATCCCATCTATTTCAAAGGGCAAATCATGTCGCTTCTTATCCCAATTATTAATA
>MDTD01055112.1_pt1 | contig 12056 bp, 10 predicted proteins | sample 811221 | NCBI WGS metagenome assembly MDTD01 (sample SAMN05326646, study PRJNA326480) | marine metagenome | isolation source: seawater | place: Pacific Ocean: South West | collected 2011 | reverse complement strand
CAGTTGGTAGAGCAGCTGACTCTTAATCAGCGGGTCCTAGGTTCGAGCCCTAGTGCGTCCACCATTTTTTCAAAGACTTAGCGTGCTAGCTGAACTGACCATCCTGTTCAGGTAGCAAATAGGTAGCGTGAGAGCGCCGTTCGGAAGGGTAGGACCCCCGGCAGCTCACTGATTTGCTCTTCCATGCATAGTCCCCTCGCGCTCATCCTCAAAATTTTTGCTTTTTCTGAAATACGCGAACGGGTTTCCGATAGTTGATCGCGCTTGGGTCGTGTGCGCAGGGTTCGGTGAGACAGAGCCTCCATGCTGCCGCTAGGGAATCCACTCAGGGTGATTGTAGGTTGCATTCTGAGCAATTTGATGAACGCAATCATGCGAAATTCTATATGAATCCGAGAGGATACCAACGACCATGTCCCTTTTCTCCAGCCCAAACTCATCCTCCAACCTAACGAACTGTTGAAAGATATTTTTCTGTTCCCATTCCGTCAGCTCGCAGTTGGCCCTCCTCTCTGCAATGATCTCTGCTTTTTTAGCCTTTTCCTCTTCCGCTAGCGCGCTCACGTCATGGGTATTCTCAATGTCGGTGCGAACCAATGCAATAAGTTCACGCAGCGGCTCAAGTTGACCCAACTCCTTCGTTTCACAGTCTTTGGTCCGGTTTGAGAAGGCTGCCTCCCGCTCTTCGAGGACGGCTAAAGTATTTAGTGCGTTAGGACCGCTACTATCGCGTATCCAATCTATGGCGGATTTCTGAACTTTCGGGACGTCATGCTCAAGGCTTATTAAAGAATTGGCCTTGCAACCGTATGGGTTGCTAGGCCCCGTCAAATAATCAGCATCAAACGCGGTGGCGAACCTATCGGCAGAAGCCCGCATTTTTGCGATATTTTGCTCCCTAAATGCCGAGTTAAATTGTTTCAGGTCTGCGTTTGCGTCTTGGGTATCGTATTTGTCGCACGCCGTAAGACTGATAGCTAGAAAGACGGGCAGAAGCACCCGTCCCAGCCTGTTACCTATAACTTTCAGGCTGGTCCCTGAAGTTTCGTCTCGCTTGAGTGCATTGGTATCCATTTCCGCTCCATCGTGAATCTCCGACTGAGGCGACCCGGCAAGCCGGGTGTTAAGAACCCTGCACTGTCACAGAGCGCCGCCACCTTTAGGCGGACCCTGGACATGCGTGACGGCCACCCGGCCGAAACTGGTTCGACCGGCGACAGTGACTTGAGGTTCTTAAGCCTCGCAGACGGGACTGACCGCCTGTGGCGCTTGTCTAGCAAGGTAAGTTTAGAGCTTCAACGACCGATGGATGCGGCAGGATTCTGCTTTAAACCAAGAGACATGCTGAAAAAATTGAGGGGCCAAACGCTCTACAAGGCACTACGATCGCCCTGACCACTTCCCCGGAGGGTTCTTCTGTTGAGGCGTCAATCTCCTAGCACCAGAGAAGAGGTCATAGCCTGCCCTCTTACCCTGCAAGACATTCGCGACAGTGCTAGTCGAACAGCGAAACGCGGCTGCGATTTCACGCCTTGAATAGCCGCGCTTTCGAAACTCGCAGATAGCAATTTTTGACCATGAGGGGAGCTGTGCATGTCCCCTTGCCTGCGCCATAGCCAAGCCATGTTCGGGTCGAATTTCAGCAACTAGCTGCCTTACATCATCCAAGATGGTCGGGTCTGCTTCTGCTGCTCGCAGTGCTTGTGCTCTGTAAGACCAGACTGAGGAGCTAGATCGATTAAGGATGGCTGAGAAGAAAGTACGGGAGAGGCCCGGAACTAACATGAAAGAGTGAAATGCCCTTCGGCATTGACCGCGTTTTGGTATCCTTGTCCGCTCCCAGTTCTCTGGTTCCTCCAGCGTGGATTTTTCTGAGTGAAAGTTGGCTCTCAAAACTCCTCACCACAGTTTAGCCCATTGCGACCCAATCTTTTCAAGGAAATCGGGACACTTAGGACAGTTGGGAGGGTTCAACATAAAGTGTGGGGAATGCATGCTTTGGATGAGATCTTTGTAGAACTGGCCACAACCGTCCAACCATCCCAAATCGTCAGCTATATCACACTGCACGGGCAAGCCTGCTATAGCGAGGCATCAAACGAAAAGGGTCATCTACCCCAGTCAAATATAGCAGCTTAAGCAACTCGGCGCGGCGATGCTTCGAGATGAATACCGATGGATTGAAAGGGTCCTGAAGCCGCAACCGCCCGTTGCTACGATCAAGACGGCCATGCACCGTCACTTCACCTGCGCTCCGCTTAGCGTTGCCACACTGAATCCACTTATCGCCATCATCTGACGGCCAGAGTGCAAGGGACACTGTAGCCTCATCAAACCGCCATTCTGTGAAGCAAACCCGGAGGGGATGACCCAATAGCGGTGCATCAAAAAACAAAGAACGTCGGAACTCCGATGGCTCACAGTTTGGTCCTAACGGATGGATTATCGCCTTCCTCAATCCGACCACAACCGAATGGCTTAGCAACCGGTCGCTAACGTATTTTCGTTCGCTCATGCCGCCACCTCATGAAGTCGGGTGTGGAGCTTCAAACCCAAGCGATATTTGATCCCACCGCCTCTTTTCTCAGCACGAAAACCTTTGCCGCTTAGTGTTCGACCAAACATGGTCTGACTAACAGGGGACCGGCCTGTATCGTTGCAGTGCTTGCGGTAAGTCTCGTAAAGCGACGATGATGAAATCGCGGCATTGGAGACAGCCTCGCACCGCTCCTCAATGAACTGACCAACGGTGTCCATTTCCGAGCGATATCCTGCGGTCGCTTCAGCGACAGCTTTCGGCGTTTGCAGTCCGTTCTCATACCAATCCATCGCTCCTCGAACGAGCCATGCGAGGATACCCGGTTTTTCGGCTTCCAACCTATGACCTAGCTCACGGTCCTGCTCTTCAACGGTAAAGTTGCGATTGAAGGGAATGATCCGAAGGCGTCGCCAAATCGCGGAATCATTGCCGTTCACATGCGGAAGTTGGTTTGTGGCCAGCCAGACTTTGAACGTTGGCCTAAACTCGATGAATTCTTTGAACAGAAATCGGGCGACGATTGGTTCATCACCAGTAATCTGTTTCAGCAATCCGTCCGCCAAACGTTGGTCTGCATTGGCTTCCGACGCTGTGACAAGACGGGAACCGGCCAGACGCGCCAGATCATTGGAGGCAGCACCAGTCTTCGCAACCAGCGTCTCTGTAGGCGTGTGCTTGCCATAGGGGCCAAGCACTTCACGCAAGGTGTTCAGAAGAGTACTCTTACCATTAGCCCCTTCCCCAATAAGGAAGAAAAGACACTGCTCTCTAGTCTCCCCGGTTGCGGTATAACCTGCTGCACGCTGAACGTACTCAGCCAGTTCCTTGTCATGCACCAAGATGTCATCAACGAAACGGTCAAAGATAGGGCAAGCAGCTTCAGGTGCATATTCGGTGTCGATAATATGGGTAGCAAACGCCTCACGATCATGCGGCAACAGTTCGCCCGACCGCAGGTCGATCATACCGTTCGCTACATTTAGAAGGTGCGGCTGGCGGTCGAAAGCGGAGAAACTGATCGGGATACCCGGCTCAGTTTTCGCCAATTCAATCATGCCTGATATGCGCGGGGACGATTGAGATTTGTGAGCGAAATTGACTCGCCGCTTGATCGTTTCGGGATCATTGCTCAACTTTGCAGTTGAAAGTAGCTCGTCAACGACCTGCTTTGCTTGACGCGCAACGTGACCTTCAATGTCACGCTGCCAACAACGTCCATCCCAAACGAACCAAGTCTTCGCTGCTGTTTCATACCGCGCATTGCCATCGAGTTTATCGACTAAACGACGTGCGTTTCCAAGTTCGGTATCGGGATGCTCGGACCCACGTTCATAGCGTTTAACGCTTTGAACAATCCGCTCCACCTCATCGATGTCTAATGGCGGTACACATCGAGCTTCGTTCTCAGCCAATACGGCTGCCTTGATCGCCTCGTCAGAGAGACCACGGGCGACGAGACCGCAAGCCATACGGAAAAGAGAGTCATTGCGACTACCTTCTTGTACGGGGCCGCAGAACCTAGTCTCGGCTGGCTTGATGCGCTGTTGACCGCAAGCAAGATCGATCAACCAACCAGGGGCGTCAGCGACTTCTGCCTCACTATCCCAGCAGTAAGCATTTCCAGACTCATGGATGCTCGGAGCAGCGACAACGTAGCCTCCGGCTTTGAGGTCAACTCCGTTGTAGCTCGCAACGTTGGGTCGATCTCTTAATCCTTGGGTTCCGGCTGGGACATTGTAATACAGATGCCTACCGCCTCCACCAGTTCTCGCTGACATTGTGTCTGGCAGTTTACCATAAGTCCGCTCCAGTCGCTCAAAACTGGAGTCGCCATCGTTGCGCGGGTCGATATCGACGACGATGAGGCACGATTTCTCACCCGTTAAAATCCCAACGTTGTAGCTACTATCCGGTTGAAACCAGCGCGTAACTTGTTCGGCATCCGTTGAGGCATCGTTCTTGCCGTGTATTGTCGCGGGAGCTTTGCTACCGGGGCGCAATGGCAAAACTGGAAAGCCACGCTTGGCGTATTCAATTGCTGCGGAGGAAAGTGCGTTCATCGCGCCACCACTGCATTTGAAACGAAAGATTCTAACTCATCCACAGAGTAGCGCACTGCTGAACCGAATTTATGAAACACCGGCCCTTTGCCTGCCCAACGCCATCGCGCTAATGTTTTAGGGGACAACCCCAAATAATTTGCGGCATCTTCTTCGCGTATCATTTTTACTTCATTCCTCGCCAAATTCCTTTATTTCATATCGAACAGCTGCTCTTTTACTACAGAGTGCGCTGTTCATTCTAGGAATTTGATCTGCACCGCCGATAACCGCAGTGTAACCCTCTCTAGTCTATAGCTTTTTCCAATTCTGCATTTCCCTCCGTTGAAACCGGCACGGATTTTGCTAGCCGCAATAACTCGGCTCCAATGGCATCGGCGGCGGTCCGGACAGGGTCTTGTGCAAGATGAGCATAGCGACGTGTTGTTGCCTCTTGGGTGTGTCCGAGCAAACGACCGAGCATGTGCAGACTCATCCCCATTCCCGCGCCCACGCTAGCAAACGTGTGCCGTAAGTCGTGCAATCGAACATCGTTCAACCCCGCCATTGATCGAATCAAACGCCACGGCTTCTGTAGGTTCACAAGGGGAGCGTTTTTTCTTTGGCCCGCGATCACGAAAGTCTCGTCCAACCCTGCTGCTTTCAATTCACTAAGAACTAAAACAGCGGGATCACCCAAAGAAACCAGCAGAGCACCACTCTTGGTATCGGGTAGCCGCAGAACCTTTGCCTCAAAATCAACCCATTCCCATTTCAGTTTCAGAACTTCGTTCAAGCGGCGTCCTGTAAGCATCAGTAGCTTTATTGCCGCGATAGCGCTTTGAGACACTTTGAACGTAGCAGCCTCAGAATTAAGGACGCTCCAAAGTCGCGCAACCTCAACACTGGTTAAAAACCGCTCCCTCTTTTCCTCCTTATATCGGTCGATGTTTTTCGCCGGATTGGAGTTGTCGGGTCTCAGCCCCCATCGCTCAGCAAGACTGAACATCTTGCTAGACAAGGCGAGCATCCGGTTTGCCTCGTATGGCGTCTCGCGGAGCGAGTGGTGTATTTTCGCAATCTCCTCACGAGTAATGGAAGCGACTTTCTTCGCACCAATCGCGGGGATCAGATGCGCGTCGATCAGCCGCCTATCATTCCGAATAGAGCTTTGTTTTTTTCTGACTTCTGCGTGTTCCGCCATATACCTATCGCATAGGTTGCGAACAGTTGGAGCGGATCGGTCATGTGAACGCTCCCTCGATGGGTCTCTTCCTTGCGCCACCTCGGCCAACCATCGCTTAGCTATCTCACGAGCGGCCTCTGGGCGAACAGGGCCATGCACACCGATGGTTGGGCGTCTCTGCTGCCCCTCTCTAGTGCGATAATAAAGGAAGTAGGATCGCCTACCTTTAGGTGTGATCTTGCAACCAAATCCCGCGATCTCGCTATCCCACACGATGATGTCCGATGCACCCGGCCTGACCGCCTCAACTGCTCGAACCGTTAGCTTTGCCTTCATGCTACCCTCTACGCTCTAAGTAGCATTTAGGTAGCATAAAGCAGGGAATCTGTGCAATGGCTAGCGCACTGCACCAACGTTAACCGAAAGGTCTTTCAGACACTTAGGGCAGCCTAGCAATGCAAGGCGTAGTCTAGCAAAGTGAGCGTCATGAGACTCTTAATCAGCGGGTCCTAGGTTCGAGCCCTAGTGCGTCCACCATTTTTCAATGACTTACAGATGATCGTGTGGTGCAGCCACCTGCGTGGGTTCCAATGGAGTCGCAGGACGCCGATAGTTCGAAGCTGCGCCGTCGATCTAGTTTCGGCCTTCCATTCTTAGCGCACCAAGAAGTCCTCGCTTCGGTCGGCGGGCTTCGCGCTGCCCCATCCAGATACGAGCTCGTTTGCCTCGCGCAGAACACTCAGAAACGTCTTGTAGTCGTCATCCAGGCAACCCGAGTTCCATTCGATTTCGGTAGTCGTCGCGCCGGCGGTCATGCGGAGCGTGCCGTAAGCGGCATCGGTCATCATGTTCTCGCAAGTGTCGGGGTCGGGCGCTACGGGGGGGAAGCTCCGAAAGGATCCGCTCAAGCTCGTCATACTTCGCTCGGCTCTCCTCCAACGTGTGGATCTGGTGCGTTTCGGTTGGGCGCTCAGCATCAAGTCGGACGCTAACTTCGATCCAGGCGCCCCCGAAATCCGGCGTGTATTGCCAGCGTGTGACGGTTTGTCCGAATGTCTTAACCTCGAACGCGATCATATCCCAACGCGGTTCGGGTGCCGCTTTTTCCTCAGCTTTGGCATTTCCGACACTCGGCGCGAAAAATGATAGCGTGCACGCGACAAGGATGAGACCTGATCGATACGACCGCTGGAGAGTATGAGCAAAGTGGGCGTTTTTCATTGTCCTAAGCCTCTACACGTTAGCTGTATTTGCCCATAATGTGGGCACATACGAGTTATTCAGCGGGGAACGGCCTGGCGGTCGCCTCTGGGCTGCCGGGCCGTAGTCCCGCGATTAACGCTGCAATCCAGCTTTTCTTGCGGCCGCGCTGACGCAATTGCGACCTGAAATAGGCCATCCTCGATCGTCGTCGCTCGCAGCCATAACGCACCAGAGCACGGCGACTGGCAATTTCTCTCGTCGGACAGAGTGCCAAGGCAGCAGTTCCCCCGCAATTTACCGAAGTGCGCCACAAGCACCCATTCGAGGCAGCCCGTTCGGGTGACGAACGCATCGGGAGCGACCCTGGGAAAGCCGTTGTCTCATATGATCCCCAGAGGCCGACTCCGCTGCCGGCCAACCGGTCGCTTCCCGATGCAGAATTCAAATCGTCAACGGCATTTTGGATTGGTGCCGATATCCCGGATATCGTAGACTCGCCCATCGGCTACCGTCATCTGAAGGCACTGGTTCGATGCCGGTCGCGCCCAAATCGTATAAGCGGTGGAAGCCGACTTGAACGCATCGACATCGTTAAACCCACGCCGGCGGAGCTCGGAATCCGCACTGCTTGCGCGCGCGCCCTGAAGGTCCGCATATTGCGCCACGGCGGCGTAGCCACCCCGGCGATGATGCCGGCCGTGATGATGGCTGTTGAGGTTGGCCTGACGCTCGTCGGCCCCTTGCTGGTAACCGTGCGAGTATGCCTCGTCCCGGTTGTAATTGTGGTATGACGCGTTGTGCAGACCATCGCGGTAGCCACGCTCGAACTCGACGCCTTGATCTTTATCGTAGTCGCGATCCTCGCGGTGGTGCGACTTGTGAGAGAACAGCGCCCCGAGCAATGCAGCGCCCGCGACGGCGCCGACGGCAACCGCGGCGTCGCTGCCCTTGTGGTGGCCGCAATCCTGATCGGTTGCGTCACTGATTGTCATGACGCGACCATCATACACCTCCACCGTTACGCAATCGTCGTCGCTCTCGTCCCACCAGTAACTGTTCACATAGCCCGACGTGCTTTTATGCGTCGACACATGGCGAAAGCCACGTGACTGCAGTGCAGATTCGGCGCTGCTCGCTCGCGCGCCGTTCAGGTCGGTGAGCTGGCGGGCCTTGTCGGCCAAAGCGGGCGTCGCTGCCATTGTGGCACCCGCAAACAGACACAGTGCTCTTCCAAATGTGCTATTCATGAACATTTCTCCCTTGGTGCAGCATCGATATTCGCTGGTATTCGCGTAACTTTCGCAGACGATCAATATAAGCTTTCGATTACGTGCAGAAATTTGATGAACAAAACTACGCATCCACTCCTATATACGATGAACCAACTTATTGTCGGTGCGCTTCTGCAATCAAAGCCAACGTCTTCCCGCTCGCTTTTATCGTTCGGCCAGTCGAGGTGACCAATTCCGATGATGCGCAGGCTTGCGCAACCGGGCTCTGACCGGCTTGCGGCCCGAGCCAGACCCGCAACGCTGATGTAGCGAAAATGAGTTGGCCAAGCGAAAAGCTGCTCGGCATAGGCCCCTATGCCCACAGACTATGAAGCATTCTATCGCGAAAATCCGAACGGCCTTGGCAAACCGACGAAGGAATATGTCTCGTTTTTCGATGTATACGGCAAGAGGAATGCCCGTGTTCTGGATGTCGAGTGCGGGCAAGGGCGGGATGCACTGTTTATCGGGAGGCTCGGCCATACGGTCACCGCAGTCGACATCTCACGGTCGGGGGTCGCGGCGCTTGTCGAAGCCGCGGCGTGCGAGAGCCTCGAAATCGATGCCCATATTGCGGACATCCGCAATTACCGATGGGCCGGGCCGTATGATGTCATCGTGGTCGACCGGACACTCCACATGTTGCCTGCCGACGATCGCCTTGAGATGTTGGGAGCACTGGTTGGCGCCACAGTGGCGGGCTCACATCTCCTCATTGCGGACGAGAAACGAAATCTGCCCGCATTTGCACAGCTTCTCTCGCAATCCGGCCAGGAGTGGAAACCGATCCTGGCAAAGCGTGGCTTTCTGTTCGTCTTACGAGAAAAGTAGGGCGGCGGATTTGCGCCCTCTTTTCGCAATGACGAGCCTGGGAAGCAAAGCGGCGAACCGGCCCCCAACATTCTAGGACCGGCGCTCGAAGGGTCCTCTGCAGCCGCCAATGATACGGCGCGTATTCCCCGGGGCTAATGGCGGTTCAGAACCGGAAACGGTCGATCTTCGAGCGACTACTATCTTCGCAAATGCCGGAAAAGTGGAGAGTACAGAACAATATCCTGGAGATACTGTCGGCAGGTCCCCGCTACTTTCTGGGCCGAAAACGAATCTGGCACAAACCCGTCCCTACCGTAATCGCCGAGGCCACCTCCCGATGAACGGGGTACGATCTACCCATTGTGTAACGCTGGCAGTTGCGCAACAAAGCAGGCGATGTCGCTATCGCTCAGAGGTCTTTTTATTGCACTTCCTATAGTGGCGCTGATCATTGGCGCCATGGCCTGGAGCATTTACCGCGCCAATATTAGCGCCGATCGTGCAAGTGCGATCGATGAAATAGATATCGCCAATGCTACGGCGGCGCGAACTCTCGAACGCGAGATCGCACTGATCGCGGAAACCGAGATCAAGGCCGCCGAGACCATGGCGCGAAAGCTGGAGCAGCGTGGTCCCACCGGTTTCGACGAGATATTCAAGCGGGCCCCCGATGGTGCTTTTCACACGCGCGACGAAGTATGGAGCGGCCGGACATTTTCCGGCGGAATCCGGCTGAGCGGGATCGGCGGATTTCTTGCGCCTCCAGAGCCGGAAGGGGAGCGCCGCGCCGCGATCCTTGCCGCCTTCGAAACCCTGAGGCAAATGGCCAATGGCCTGCCCAGCAGGATCGAGAGCCTGTATTTTTTCTCCGCGACCAACGATCTCCTCATCTATGCGCCGCGCCGCCCCGACGAACTGTCCTTCTATCGATCCGCGCCGGCCGATTTCGGATTTCAGGATTCGGAATTCAGCCGAATAACGGCCCCTTCGGAGAACCCCGATGGGAAGCTACGCTGCACGAGCCTGCAGCGCCCCATCTATGACGAAACCGGCGACATGTGGACGACCGGCTGCATGTTGCCCATGCGGGTGGACGGCCGACATCTGGGCGCCTGGGGTATCAGCATTCCCTTGCAGGACCTTACGCAAAAGCTCCGACCGCCACCCGATGGAGCGTTTACCGTCATCGTCGACCGCGATGGCAAGCTGGTCCACTATTCTTCCATCGCCGGGAGGGACAACCGGCAGCTTGCCGCCAATTTGGATCTGGTGAATTCGCAGGACCGACAGCTCCGCGCTCTATGGGCCCAGGTACAAAGCGGGATCGGCGAGCACACCGAGTATGGCGAAAAGCTCGATGCCTATGTAGCGGCTCACCAGCTCGATGCTCCGGATTGGTACGTGCTGACAATTCTGCCCGCACAGGCCCTCAGCGATCGCGCCTGGTCGGTCGCCCGGCGTGTTATCCTGGTCGCGCTGGTCGGCGCGCTGGTCCTCGCCTTGCTCCTCGCCGTCATCTTTCACCGCGCAGTCGCCTTGCGGATCGCGCGGCTGAGCGCACGCATCGATCGCGTGGGAGCTACGGCAGGCATGACGATGGATGCCGGAGGGAGCGACGAGATAGGGCAGCTCGAACATGCGTTCGACCAGATGGAACAACGGCTTGCCCAAGCTCGGGCGCGCGAACTCCGTTCCTTCGACGTGCTGATTGACGCTGCCGATCGCTATGCGATGATTCTCTTCGACGAACAGGGTGGTCTGCGCCGTGCCAGCAAGGGCGCGATCGATCTGTTCGGCGAGACCGAGATTGCCAAACTCGCCGCGCGCTGGGGTCTGGTGGCGGATGGTGTGGGTTCGGAGTCGGCCGAAACGAGGCCCGGTCCGCAGCCGACTGTCGTCGAACGAACCTTGGCCGACGGGCGCAGGGCATGGCTGGAGGAAGCGCTGATCCAGCTCACGGACGAAGCAGGGGCGCCGTTTGGCACGGCCTATATCGGCCATGACATAACCGAGCAGCAGCAGGCGGTCGACGCGTCTCGTCGCGCGCGGGACGAAGCGCGGGCGGAAGCTCGGACGAAAACCGATATCCTGGCGGTCATATCGCACGAGATCCGTACCCCCATTTCCGGCATTCTCGGACTGATCGACCAGGTGCGCCGCGAACGGTCCGAAAGCGAACGCGGCCGCGCCCTTACTCTCATCGAAGATTCGTCGGAGGCCCTCCTCAAGACGCTGGATGCCACCCTTCAGCGTACACGATCCGAACGGGAGAAGGTCGAATCCCAAGTGGAGGAGTTTCAGCCGGCCGAGCTGATCGAGCGTGTGGCAGAGCTGTTCCGCCCCCTCGCCCGGCGCAAAGGGCTGGCACTCGATATCGAGGTCGGTTCGGATGCGCGCGTTATCGGCGAACCTACCCGTATCCAGCAGGTCCTCGCCAACTTCGTCTCCAATGCGATCAAATTCACGCCGACCGGGAAAGTCACCCTTTCCTTCGCTTTGCCCGACGCGGATTGCGACACGTGGGTTTTCAGCGTCGAGGATACCGGTTCTGGGATCGATCCCGAACGGCTAAAAACCATCTTCGAGCCATTCTCCGGCAGTGCGCCCGATACGCTTGGACGCTCCACCGGCAGCGGACTCGGCCTATCGATCACACGCGACCTTGCGCGGCAGATGGGTGGCGACGTTGCTGCCGAGAACAGGAAAGAGGGTGGAACCCGGATGGTGCTCGAACTGCCGTTGAAGGCCGTGACGCATGCGAATGAGACATGGCGCGAGCGCGGCACTATCGCGGTCCGTCTGGCCAAGGCCTCGCTGGCATTGCGAGTGGAGGTGATCGCTCATGACAAGGGTTTTTCGCTGGTCGATTCGGCGGCAAGCGAAGCCGGGCGCGATGCGATGGACGTGCTGGTGACCGACCATCCGGAGGCAGCCCCGCCCGGATCGTTCAAACGGATCGTAACTCTGGTCGATGGGGACCAGGTCGATGACGGCGATCACGGCAT
>MDTD01010900.1_pt1 | contig 12056 bp, 10 predicted proteins | sample 811221 | NCBI WGS metagenome assembly MDTD01 (sample SAMN05326646, study PRJNA326480) | marine metagenome | isolation source: seawater | place: Pacific Ocean: South West | collected 2011 | reverse complement strand
GGGCGTGCGGTCGCCGGTCCCCGCCGCGAGCCGCGTAAGGGCCGAGAACACCAGATAGACGGCGGTGAACAGCAGCGGAAAGGCGAGCAGGCCGATCGTTTCGATCACCATCTTGAGATCGCCGGTCAGGTCGCGAAGCAGCAGCAGGACGGGACGCAGCGCCTCGGTCGCGAGGATGCCGTCCCGGATCGCGAGCCACAGTGACGTCTCCTTGAAACCGTCGAAGGTGACCGTCGCCAGCATGGCGAGCACCATTGCCGTCAACGAAACGCTGACCGGCCGTTCGGCCACCAGGGCGGTGCCGTAGCCGCGAAGCCGGAGCCTCGGGCGGGAGGCTTCGTAAGAATCCGCCGGCTGCAAAGGGGCAAAGCGGCTCATGATGCCGAAAATCACCCAGAACGCTTCGCCGGCTTCCAGCCAGGTCCGGCGGCCGAACAGCGTCATGCCGATCCAGGTCACGGCGCTGTAAGCGGCGACGGCTCCGGCGATCGACAGCGGCGCTTCGGATCCCGGCCAGGCCAGTTCCATCCAGGCGAAGGCGACGAACAGAACGACCGCAGGCCAACAGCCCAGCCCCGCCGGGTAACGGATCGGCGGCAGGCCCCCCGTGCTCAGGTTTCCGATCCAGCGGGCGACGGCATTCCACGGATTGAGGCATCGCCAGACATTGCCGATCACCGCCGCGACATAGGCGATCCCCACCCACCAAAGGACCCAGACGGTCACCGGGGCGATGTTCTTCACCGGACTTTGGTTCCCGAAGAACCCGGCGATGACGACCAGTACCAGGACGGCGACGCCGAACACGCCCAGCAGCCCGCACAGGATACCGGGAACGGCGAAGACCGGTTCCGGTCTCTGTCGGGTGGCGGCGGGGGTCTGCCGGTAGAACAGCGCCATCATCACGAAGGACAGTGCCACCGCCGCCGCCGCGCCGCCGAGGTAGAGGCCAAGCGGGACCGGCAGATCGTAACGGCCGCCGAAACCATGAGCGGCTGCCGGCGCCGCCCACCCGGCTGCGGAGGCCGCAGCCGCGCCGCCTAAGACGAGCCGGTGAAAAGGGCTAGTGCCGCCGCTCACTCCGGCAGGACTTCGAGATAGAGGAGGGTTTTCTCCTCCCCGCCATGGTCGTGGTGCTCCTCGGATCCGCCGAACTGATGGGCCTCGACCGGGAAGCGCCCGGTCGCAAATGCCTCGAACGTCATTTCCTCGGCCTTCGACGGAGTCACGGCGAGCTCGATGTCGTAGCCATGGAGGTGAAGCGTCACCGGCTCGTCGGTCAGCCACCGCAGGGTGACGATGTCACCCTGGTAGACGCGGACGAGGTCGGGCTCCGCCGTTCGGTGTTCGATGCGGATGTCGGTCAGACGACCGGTCGCGGCGGCGTCGCCCCAAGGCGAAAGGGCCGCCATCAGCATCATGACAACTGCCGTTCCGACGGCCCCGATGGACTGCCTTCGTGTCATCCGACTGCCGTCGGCCCTCATGCCACCGGCCGACGATCAGAAGCTGACCGTCTGTCCCTCGACGATGTCCTTCTTGATGATCGTCTGGTTCTTGGTGCAGCCGATGCGGATGTAGAACTGCAGCTTCGCGTGACCGGTGTCGTCGGTGCAGAGCGAGACCGGCAGCTTGGTCTGGGCGCCGAGCTTGTCCTTGTAGAGAACCTCGTTGCAGATCATGTCGGTGACCTGGACCCAGCGGTCCTGATCGGAGAAGTTCAGAACCTCGGCGTTGATCTTGTCGCCGGCGGATGCGGACGACACCGCCGCCATCAGGCCGACGATCACCGCGAGACAGGCACCTCCGAGACGGATCGACATGGCTGTTTCCCCTCTTAATGTTCATGCGACGGCCGATAGTCCGGTCGACTGGCTGTATTTTAGCACTGTCACCACCACTCTCGCTTCTTCCTTCACGGTGAAGTGACCGCGACGTTTACTGCGCGGCGAGGGCAGGCGGTGGCGCCTTCTCCAGTTCGCGGGCGAGGGCGTCGGCGCTGGGGTCGGCAAGCGCCGCGTTGCGTGCGCCGGCGATGCGATCGGCGGCCTCGGCCGGCGGGATGATTCCGGCGATGGCAGGGGCGATCAGCGCGTCCTGGATGCGGCCGAAGTTGTCATGTCCGCGGCGATGGGTCTCGCCGTAGCCTTTGAGCAGTCGCGCGCAGGCGACGATCTCCTCGGCCAGGCGGCGGTCGACGGCTGCGCCTTGGCGGACCGCATCCAGCCAGACCTCGATCGCGCTTTGCTCCAGCGCATAGCGATGGCTCTTCCGTCTGAGCGGCTTCAGGCGGGCCAGCAACCACAGCTTCAGGAAGCCCGAGACCCTGTCGGTGCGAACCTCCATCCCGAAACGCCAGCGGTCGAGACGGCCGTTCTTCTCCGCCCATCCGAGCAGCGGTCGGGCCAGGGCGGGAGGAAGGATTGCCGCGACTTCCTCCAGCCCCGGCTTCAGGAATTCCGAGACATGGACCGGTTCGTGATCCTTGGCCCGGACCTCGCGGCGGATGCGCGCCGCGCGGTCGGGATGGATCTTCAGGTCGGCGACCCGGATCACGTCCTCGTAGCACATCCACAGCGCCAGATGCCGCGCCGTCTCCGCGGCAGTGGCGGTGTCGACAGCCCTCAGCGATTCGACGCGGTCGAGATAGAGCTTGGCATAGGCGCGGTCCTGATAGGCGACGAGTCGTGGCAGAGCTTCGCGCGCGACGTCTCTCACCGCTTCCAGCAAGGCCGTGAGGTTATCCTCGAAAATCGGGACCGGGTGCGGTCCCGCCGGCATTTCCTCGGCCTGCTGCCCGGCCCATTCACCGCGTGCGACCGCTGCGCCGCGGGCAAAGCCGGCCAGGTTGGCGTCGACCGCCTTGCCGGCGGCGCGGATCGCACCGGCGAAAGCGTCCTCGGGGATCGGCAGGCGTCCTGATCCCGCCATGGCGCCCAGCAGGACGGCGTTCAGCGCACTGCCGCTCTCCCGCGCCGCCGCGGCGAAGTCCGCCATCACCGCCTGACGGGCCATGGTCCCGGCGGCCTCGCGTATGCGGCCGTCGTCCAGTCGGCCGTCGCCCATCGCGCTCTTCTCGGCGATCGAATAGATGCGGTGGGTGGCGGCGACCAGCGTCGTGCGGTCCGGCGTCACATAGCCGTTACGGATGGCGCGTCCCGCCTCCAGAAGCTCGCTCGCCACCATCAGGTCGACCTGGCCGGGGGTGGGGTAGAGGGCGAGCACGGGTTGCGGGGCGCCGGCGGCGACGGGCTCCGGCACGATCTCGACATAGTAGGTCGTGGCGCCGGTCCGCTGGGCGACGCCGGGGATCGATGTGCTCTGCACGACCAGCCCGGCCGCCGTTGCCGCCTCGACCAGCCACGCCGTCAGTACGCCGCCGCCCTCGCCGCCCATGGCGGCGATCAGCACAGTTATCGGCCGTCCCGGCTGGTCCATCGTCTTGATCGTGTTGCCCTACCTAATCAGTCGACGAACCATCGCAGAGCCGCACGGGGGCTGCAACATGGGTGCTGCAACCTCCCGCTTGCGCGCGCGGCGCATGTACTTAGGCTTGTCGCACGGCCATGAACGAGAAACTGAACAAGTCCGAGTTGTTGCGCAGGCGTTTAAGACGGCGTGCGGCGGTGGCTGGGATGTCGCTTTCCGTCTATCTGGCGAGAGGGGCACCGGCGTTTGAAGAGCGCCCAACTCTGGCTCAAATTCGAGAACGCTTAAAAGCCCGTGCACCGATGAACCCAAGCGTTACCCCGGAGCAAGCTGTGCGAGAAGAACGCGACCGCCGTTTTACTGTGAAGTAGCCCGGATGGAGCGGAGCGTAATCCGGGGAAAACTGCTCCTTGCTCCCGGATTACGCTCCGCTCCATCCGGGCTACGGCAATAGGACCAAGGGCGAGCTGATCAGGCGGATACTTGTCCCAGCAGTTTGCCGATGACCGCTTTCCTGACCGCATGCAGCCGCTTGTCCAGCCAGGTCGGGTTCTGGACGATGTCGGCACGGAAGAAGGACGGGCACAGCGCCGCGGCGTGGGAGACCTCGCCGCACAGGCCGCAGCCGACGCAGTCGTTGTTGACGTGGGCGACGGGATCGCGGCGCAGCGGGTCGGTGGTCGGCTTGACGGTAAGGGACGGGCAGCCCGACAGGCGGATGCAGGAGTGGTCGCCGGTGCAGACGTCCTCGTCGACCCCGAAGCGCTGGCGCACCACGCGCTCCCCCGCCTTCACCTTGGCGGCGATCTGCGGGCGGATGCGGCGCTGGCGGGCGAGCTGGCATTCGCCGTCGGCGACGATGACCTTGAGGCCCTTGACCGGCGTCGTCATCGCCGCGCGCAGTGTCTTCACCATGGTCGCGACGTTGTAGGTCCGGACCTTGCGGAGCCAGGGGGCGCCGAGACCGCGCACCGCTCGCTCGATCGACATGCCGGTGGCCGGCCCGCGGCGATGAGCGCGGCTCGAGGGCAGGAACTGCCAGCCGGTCGCCGAGGCGTAGCCGTTGTTCATCACCAGCAGGATCGAATCGTCCTTGTTGAACAGGTTGCCGGCGACGCCCGAGGTGAGGCCGTTATGCCAGAAGCCGCCGTCGCCCATGACGCTGATCACGCGTTTCCCCATTGCCGGCGCGACGCCCGCGGCGCTGGCGAGGCCCAAGCCGTAGCCCAGCACGGTATTGCCGAGGTTGAACGGCGGCAGGGTCGAGAAGGTATGGCAGCCGATGTCGGCGGCGATGTGGCTCGGCCCCATCTCCTTCTCCAGGATCTTGATGGCGCTGAACACCGGCCGTTCCGGGCAACCGGTGCAGAAGCTGGGCGGCCGGGTGGGAAGCTCCGTCCCCAGGATGGCCGCGGCCTTGGCCTTGCCGGAGAGCGTCTCGGCTGAGCGCGACGGCGCCGCCCGGTCGGTGCCGGTGGTGTCGAGGAAACGGGCGATGCCGTCCAGCATGACCGCGCCCGTGTACTCGCCCGCCATCGGTAGGACCGCCTTGCCGATCACCGCGGTCTGAAGGTCGGCGCGGCGCAGCGCCACGTTGACCGCCTGCTCGATGTAGTCGGGATTGCCCTCCTCGACGACCAGCACCGCCTTCTTGCCGGCGCAGAAGGCGCTCACCTCGTCCGGCAGGATCGGATAGGCGACGTTCATCACGTAGATCGGGATCTGGGAGCGGCCGTAGAAGTCGGCGAAGCCCAACTCGGCCAGCGCCCGCACGGCGGTGTTGTAGAGGCCGCCCTGGACGATGATGCCGACGTCCTCCCGCTCGCCGTCGAAGACCTCGTTCAAGCCCTGTTCGGCGATGAACTTCAGCGCCGCCGGCAGGCGGTGCTCGATCTTGTGCTTCTCCTGCGCATAGGTCGCGGGCGGCAGGCAGATGCGGGAATAGTCGAAGTCGGGCCGCTCCAGCACGTGGTTGCGGGAGAACAGCGGCTGCCGATTGTCCTTGCAGACGAAGCGGCCGTGCAGGTGGCAGGCGCGGATGCGGAGCTCCAGCATCACCGGCGTATTGCTGGCCTCGGAAAGCTGGAAGCCCTTCTCCACCGTGTCGACGATGTGGGCGAGGTCGGGGCGCGGATCGAGCAGCCACATCTGCGACTTCATCGCGAAGGCGTGGCTCCGCTCCTGGATGATGCTGGCGCCCTCGCCGTAATCCTCGCCGATGACGATCATCGCCCCGCCCTTCACCCCGGCCGAGGAAAGGTTCGACAGCGCGTCGGAGGCGACGTTGGTGCCGACCACCGACTTCCACGTCGCGGCGCCGCGCAGCGGATAGTTGATCGAGGCTCCCAGCATCGCCGCCGCCGCGGCCTCGGTGGTGCAGGTCTCGAGATGGATGCCGAGCTCGTCGAGGATGTCCTGGGCATCGACCAGCACGTCGAGGAGGTGCGAGATCGGCGAGCCCTGATAGCCGCCGACATAGCTCACGCCGGACTGCAGCAGCGCCTTGGTGACGGCGAGAATGCCCTCGCCGTGGAAGACATCCCCTTCGCCGAGGCGGAGCGAGGCAACTTCCTTCTTGAACGAGCGTTCCATGATGTCATTTCCGGCCGACGCGACAATGACGGGTCGCGGGCATTATCCATGAGGGGCGCGAATGCCGAAACGGTCCGATCATGATTCACATTCGCGACCGACGATGGTATTGCCTGGAGCCGATCGACTCCAGGTCCGACCTCTCGGGAGACGATGACGATGCGGGCACGCATCGCGTGGGGGGAACGGAGAGGCGGTCGCAACCTGGGACCCCGGCAGTTTCCGGTCGAACGAATCGGTATTCCATGAACAGCCTTCCCGTGATGGATATCGCCGGTGAAGCCTACGGCTTCGTGTGGCGCGCATGGCAGGGGGTGATGCGCATCGGCTGGCCGTTTGCGCTGGCGCTTTGGGCCCTTCTGATCGTCACCGCCTTCGGTTTTGGTGATGCTTGGCTGCTTGCGGTCTCTGTGGCGAGCGTGGGACAGCTCGTCCTGACGGCGGGATTCTCGTACTATTGGTACCGTGTCGTTCTGCTGGGGCCGGGCGCCGGACCCGGCGATACCGCCGTTCGCATGCGGTATTGGGGACGCTATGCCGTCTACATGCTGGTGCCGGTGGCGGCATCGGTGTTGGGCGCCTTGCTGGCTCTGTCCGCCGGTGGTTCGGCCTCGGCCGGACAAGGGGGCGGGTCGATACCCGCCCTGTTCCTGATCGCGCTGATGGCCGGGACCGTCTACGTCATGATCCGGCTCATTTTCGTCCTGCCGTCCACGGCGGCCGGAGTCGCGACCACATGGCGCACCGTGTGGGAGCAGACCAGCGGCAAGGCTCTTCCCCTGTTCCTGCTGATGATGTTGCAGGTGGTCCCGTTCTATGTGGTCAATCTGGTGATCGATGCCGTCACGGCCGCGTTGTTCGCCGGAACCGTCGGAACCGTCGTCAATACCCTGCTGATGACGGTGTCCTGGCTCGCCGGGACGGCGGTGCTGGTCAGCATGATCGGCATGGCGTTCTGGACGCTGACCGGCCTTCCAGGGGCTGGCGCGGCCCCGGCAGTGCCGGAAGACTAGGTCGAGACCGTCTCAGGCCGAACCGACCTGGGACGCTCACGTTTCGATTCCCGGCTCAACCGTCGCAGGTGCCGCTGACTAGCCCCTGGGCGACGTTCTCGGAGACCGGGTCGTTGCTCATCCATAAATGGAGCACGGTCTCGAACAGGCCGGAACCGGCTTCTCTCGCGACGATCTCGTCGCCGACGGTAATGGTCGTTCCGGTATCGGGGGCATAGCCGATCACGGCGACGTCGTGTGCTCGCAGATGGTCGTAAGTGCGGGTGATGGCCTTACGGTGAACGGCAGGAACCGAAGTCAGTCGCTCGGCCCAGTCGGAAGGGACGTCTTCCGGCAGGTCGCCGTCATAGACGATGTCGATCCGCACCGCGCGGGGCCCTTCACGGTCGAGGATGGGACGCTGTTCCGGCGGCGCCCAGGGCAGGTAAAGCGATACGATGTAGATGTCCGACAGCAGCGTGTCGCTGACGCCGCAGCTCGTCAGGACCAGGTCCTCATCGCCGACGCCGATGCTGTGCGGCAACGAACTGACTCCTCCTTGTGCCGATGCCTGGTAGGGCGCGCCCGCGACGATCGCAAGAAGGGCGACGGCCGCCAAGCGGACGGCGCGTTTCGTGCTCATGCTCGTCCTTTTGGCTCCTGCGGGCGCGGCCATGCCGTGCTCCGCGTCTGTCGTAACAACGTCTGAGCGCGCGGTCGGATCGTCGGACGTTCGGGGGCGCACAGGTGATTTCCCGGTCCGTCCTGTTGCGGGGCCGCCGGGGCTGTGGTGCGATCCATAAAACGTCGATCGACGAAAAGGGGAGATGAAGCGTGGCCAGGAACAAAGCCGTTATCGTCGGAGGACTCGGCGTCATCGGGCGCAATCTCCTCCAGCATCTCGTCGGCCTCGGCGACTGGGACGTCGTCGCCCTGTCGCGGCGGGCACCGGATTTCGACTCGGAGGCCGAGTTCATCCAGGTCGACCTGCTCGACCGGGCCGACGCCGAAGCGAAGCTCGGCGGGATCACCGACGCGACGCACATCTTCTACTGCGCGTTCCAGGCGCGGCCGACCTGGGCCGAGCACAACGCCCCCAACCTCGCCATGCTGGTGAATTCGGTCGAGCCGATCGAGGCCGCCTCGCCCGGCCTTCGCCACGTCCATCTCGTCGAGGGCAACAAGATCTACGGCAGCCATCTCGGGCCGTTCAAGACGCCGGCCAAGGAAGACGACCCGCCGCACATGCTGCCCAACTTCTACTACGACCAGGAGATGTGGCTGCGGCGCCACCAGGAGGGGAAGGCGTGGGCGTGGTCGGCGCTGCGTCCGCACACGGTCTGCGGCTTCGCGGTCGGCAATCCGATGAACATCACCACCGTGATCGGCGTCTATGCGGCGATCTCGAAGGAGCTCGGCCTGCCGCTCCGCTTCCCCGGCACGCCCGGCGCCTACAACGCCGTCTATCAGGTGACCGACGCCGACCTGCTGGCCAAGGCGATGACCTGGTGCGGCGTGACTCCCGCCGCCGCCAATCAGGTCTACAACATCACCAACACCGACTTCTTCCGCTGGTGCAACCTGTGGCCCAAATTCGCCGAGGCCTTCGGCATGGAGTATGCGGGCATCCAGACCATCAACCTGACCGAGTTCATGGCCGACAAGGGGCCGCTGTGGGACTCGATGGTTCAGAAACACGGGCTCAGGCCCTACAAATATGCCGACATGGCGGCATGGCCGTTCGGCGACTACGTCTTCAAGACCGACTGGGACGTCATGACCGACACCCTGAAGATCCGCCGCCACGGCTTCCACGACTGCGTCGACAGCGAGGAAATGTTCCTCCGCATGTTCCGACAGTTCCGGGACATGAAAGTCATTCCCTGACCGATGGTGCTTCGCCACCGTTTCACCGCCCATATCCGCTGGACCGGCGCCGAGCGCGGCCCGACCACGGACTACGCCGCCTATTCGCGGGCCTATGTCGTCGACATCGACGGCAAGCCGCGGCTCGAAGGCTCGGCCGACAAGGCGTTCCGGGGCGATGCCGCACGCCACAATCCGGAGGACATGCTGATCGCGGCGCTCTCGGCCTGTCACATGCTGACCTATCTGGCGGAGGCTGCCCGGTCCGGCATCCAGGTCCTCGCCTATGAGGACGAGGCGGAGGCGACGATGGTGCTGGAGGGCGGGGGCGGGCGCTTCACCGAAGCCGTGCTGCACCCGAAGGTCACCGTCGCTGCAGGCACCGACTTAGAGGCGGCCGAAGCGCTGCACGGGGCGGCGAATCGTCTCTGCTTCATCGCCAACTCGGTCAACTTCCCGGTGCGGCACGACGCCGAAACGCTGGTCGCTTCAGCAGAGTAAAAGGGCGAAGAACACGTTCGTCGTTCCCGCGAAGGCGGGAACCCAGAGGCCGTGCCGCTAGTCTGGGCCCCCGCCTTCGTGGGGGCGACGGGAATTGCTGGGCACCTATACGCCCGGCGGCTTCAGCAGGTCGTAGTGGCGCAGCAGGTCGACGAAGCGGGTGAGGATCTCGCGGCGGTAGGCGTCGCGGTCGCGGCCGGCATAGTCGTAAAAGCCTTTGCCGGCGCGGAGGCCCGTGGCGCCGGTCGCCATATTGCGGCCGATCACCGGGGGCGCGGCGAAGCGGTCGTCGCCCAGCGCCTCGCGTAGGTAGTTGGAGGCATAGTGGAGGATGTCGCCGCCGCCCCAGTCGATGAACTCGACGACGCCGATGCTGGCGAAGCGGAAGCCGAGCCCCCAGCGGGTCGCCTTGTCGATCTCCTCGGCGGTGGCGACGCCCTCTTCCACCATCCGCGCCGCCTCGTTCATCAGCAGGGCCTGCAGGCGTGGGACGATGAAGCCGGGGGATGGCTTGCAGAGGACGGGCACCTTTCCGACCGATTCGAGCAGGGCGCGGAATTTCTCCGTGGTCTCGGGCGCCGTCGCGATGGCGGGGCTCACCTCCACCAGCGGCACCAGAAAGGCCGGGTTGAGCCAGTGACCGTTGAGGAACCGTTCCGGCGCCGGTAGGTGTTCGGCGAGGCTCTCGACCAGGAAGGTCGAGGTGGTCGAGGTGATGATGGTCTCCGGCCCCGCTGCCGCGCCGATGGCGGCGAGGATCGGTTCTTTCACCTCCATCACTTCCGGCACTGCTTCGAAGACGAAGGCGGCGGTCTCGACCTCGCGGTCGAGAGCGTCGAGTCCATGGAACGAGACGTTGTCGAGAATGCCCTCCGTCTCCGCCGGGTCGAAGGTGCCGAGCGACGCCATCAGGTTCAACGTCCCGGCGATCTCGGCTCGGGCGTCCGCAGCGATGTCCGCGCCCGCGGCGCGCGGCTTGGCGTCGATCAGCGCCACCGGATGGCCGGCATAGGCGAAGACATGGGCGAGGCCGCGCCCCATCCGCCCCGCGCCGACGATGGCGATGCGGGGAGGGGTCATGCCGTCTCCTCGCCGTCATCACCCGACTTGATCGGGTGATCCACGACTTTCCGGCGAGAAGGCTTGGCGGAGGCGTCGCAATTCGTGGATGGCCCGGTCGAGCCAGGCCATGACGGTGGAGAGGGCGTCGCCACGATCACGAAAGCCCGTCCCGCAGGAGCCTCGTGAGTTCGCCGCGCGTGAGGTCCGAGAGGGCCATCGCCTCCATCGTCCGCAGGCCGCGGCGGAGGTCTTCGTCCAGGATGACGCCGGCGAGCGTCAGCAGGCTGGAGGCCACCGGACAGAACACCCCCGCCCAGGCGCCGGCCGAGATCAGGAAGGCAAGGCCGATCACCACGTCCTCGCGCATGTAGCGGTGGCGGCGCAGGTCGACGGGCTCGCGCCAGCCCTGGCTTTCGACCAGCCGTTCGTGGGCGGCGCGGCCGTACATCCATTCCTCCCCCGCCGGGTCGTAATGGTCCGCGAGGGGAAAATGCGGCGGGCCGTAACCGAAGGCGGTGCGGACGGCCATGCGCTCGGCGTCGAGAGCCGTGGTCACGGCGCGGATCGCCGGCTGGGTGCCCTCGTTGTGGATGTCGAAATCGCCTTTCGCGGCTTCCAGGGGACCCGCGTTCATCAGGATCAGCGGCGGATGGATGATGGGGCCGGCGTTCATCAGCGCCCCGTCCAGCGCATCCGACAGCCGCTCGACGGCGGGGAAGGCCCGCTCCAGCACCGGGAAGGCCGCCTCGCCGGCCGACGCCGGAAAGACGCCGGTCGGGAGCCGCGTCGCGCGGACGGTGATGGTCACCGTGTCGTGCGCGCTCATGCGGGCGAGCCAGGGCAGGGTCCCCGTTTCGGCGAAGATCAAGCGGCGCGTGTTGCCGCGGTCGCGAATCCGCCGCGCCATCCAGTAGCTGCCGAAGGTGCCCGGCGGCAGGAACACGACCTGCCCGTCTTCGAGGTGCGGGGCCATCAGATCGGCCATCCCGGCCTGCGCGGTGGCTGGAAGCGGCACTACGACCAACTCGGCACCGCGCAGCGCCGCGGCGATGTCGGTGGTGACCAGGGACAGGGGGACCCGCCGTGTTCCCTTGACGTCCCGAAGACCGACGCTGCCGCTTTCGATGACAGGGGCGAAGGCGCCTTCGTCGCGTCGCCAGAAGCGCACCGCGTGGCCCGCCTCCGCGAGGTCGGCTGCCGCGGCATAGGCGCCGTTGCCGCCGCCGAGAACGGCGATCTCCATGGTCACGGGGCTGTTGCGGCCGGGGTGTCGGGGCGGGTCATGAGCGCTCTCTTGAGCATGGACGACGGGGCGTCATACTAGCGGGCCCGGTTCGGCCGCGCCATGCGGCGGACCCTTCGTCGCCACTGCCCGGAAGGCCGCGATGACCGAACTCCTGGACCTGACGCCGCTCTTGAATCCTCGCTCCGTCGCCATTATCGGGGCCACCGCCGACGTGCGGCGGCCGGGCGGGCGCCCGCTCGACTACCTCCAGCGCTTCGGCTATCCGGGCCGCATCTATCCGGTGAATCCGAAGCGGACCGAGATCGCCGGGGTCACCTGCTATCCGGACGTCGCCTCTCTACCTGAGGTCCCCGACATGGCGGTGATCG
>MDTD01012937.1_pt1 | contig 12057 bp, 11 predicted proteins | sample 811221 | NCBI WGS metagenome assembly MDTD01 (sample SAMN05326646, study PRJNA326480) | marine metagenome | isolation source: seawater | place: Pacific Ocean: South West | collected 2011 | reverse complement strand
AGCTCAGCAGATATTACGAATGCAGTATCTGGTCAATTAGGCTCAATAGCTCGCGGCATCTATTCAATGCCTCCAGCGCATGGCGCATTGTTAGTCGAGCAAATTTTGGGGGATGATCATCTTAAATCAATCTGGATGGGCGAACTAAACGAAATGCGAGACAGGATATTAGGTTTGAGAGGAACGCTTGCAACAAAACTAAGTGAAGCTACGAATTTAGATTTTAGTTTTATTATGAAGCAAAAAGGAATGTTCTCATTTTTGGGAATCTCAAAAGAGCAAATTGGAATACTGAAAAACAAACATGCCATCTATATGGTAGATTCTAGTCGGATAAATGTTGCAGGATTAAATTCAAATAATCTAGATTTTTTTGTTGAGGGGGTTAAAGCAGTAGTCTAAATTGACTTTCTATGAATAACCCTCTTTACATTAGCCTCTAGCATCGAACCTATAACTACTTTATTAAATCTTTGGGTATTTTCTAAAACCATTTCAGCTATCTCAACTGCATCTTCAAGTTCTTCTTGCGAATCCACCATATTTATCAATGGTAATATTTTGCGCTCGTCCGAATTTTTTAAAAATCCATTCTCAGATACCATCAAACCTACTATATGTTTTTTGGTAATTAAACACCCTGGCGAGTCCAGCCAAAGTTCGCAAAGCTTATCGACTCTATGAGCAATTCGCGGAGTTAACCGTTCTCCAAGAACTTTAATAGAAACAATCGGTACTATCAAATCACAAGACTTTGGAATAATTGGTTCATCATCATTAGGGCATTTTATTAGTTTTGCTCTTGCACCGTCTGCTTTACAAATCAAGAAGTCAAATTTTTTCGAAAGCCAGACGCTATCTAACTCCTTGCTCGACAATCCTTCAACTCTTCCCTCTTTGTCTGATTCTTTCTGAAATGCAACCACTCTATCTAAACAACTCAATTCGAAATCTTTCTCTGAACCAATGTCTGCTATTTTATCAACCATATTGTCATCATATTTATACATTCTTGTTGAAGAGGACAAAGCTACCCGGCCCTTAATAAATTTGCTTAATGCATACATCAAAGTCTTTTTTCCCCCTGCTCCTACTAGCGAAATAAAACCTTTTGTTGATTCTAGAAAGACATTCATAATAAAACTGATCTCATGGCCTGAATATGGTTTAATACTTTTATAAAATTGGGCTGATCACTGAAAATTAAATTAATTCGGAACAAATCTCAAGTGGAAGTTTTTACGACAATTGACCAAAAAAATTTAAATTTAGCCTCAAGTTCCGCATTAGGCGCTGAAGCGCTTGGTTTTGATGGCATTTATTCACTGGAAAATAAACATGATCCCTATCTGCCACTGGCAACAGCAACGGTTACAACAGAGAAAATCTCTCTTCTTACAGGCATTGCATTATCGTTCACTAGATCTCCGATGCTTACCGCAAATCTCGCATGGGATCTACAAGTTTCTTCCGGTGGACGCTTTATGCTAGGCTTAGGTCCGCAAATAAAGGCCCACAACGTTAGACGGTTTAGTGTTCCATGGTCCGCGCCAGCCCCCAGAATGAAAGAATATGTACTAGCTATTAGGCACATTTGGGATTGTTGGAAAAACGGAACAAAATTAGGCTTTAAAGGTGATTTTTACAAATTAGATTTAATGCCTCCTAATTTTATTCCAGAAAAAAGCGATGTCAAACCTCCCCCAATATTTTTGGGAGCCGTAGGACCTTCAATGATGCGAGTTGCTGGAGAAGTAGCGGATGGCGTAATACTTCACCCTCTTTGCACTGAGAAATATTACAACAAAGTCGTAATGCCAAACTTGTCTTTGGGATTAAAGAAGGCCGAAAAAAAGCGAGAGAATTTTAAAATCGTGGGAGGAAGGTTTTTCAATACGGGTAAGTCTGAGGCTGATGTAATACTCAAACAAAAATGGGCAAAAGAAAGGATTGCGTTTTACGCGTCTACACCGGCGTACTGGCCGGTCTTAGAGTCCGAAGGAATTGAAGAAATAGGGCCAGTCTTAAGAGATTTAACACGCCAAGGCAAATGGGGCGAAATGGCAAAAATTGTTCCAGAAAACTTTGTTGAAGCTTGTTGTTTGGATGGTACACATACAGAAATCGCAGAACAGGTAAAGAAAAAGGTGGCCCTACAAATTGATACAATCTTGGTAAGTCAAAGTTATGAACAGCAGATATGGCTCCCAACAGACACCCTTAATTCTTTACAAGCAATAGATACTCCATTTAAAAAATATGTTTAGAAACACCAACTAAGGAAGTTATTATGCGTTTATATAGCAAATTGACTAGAAGAGCATTCTTCTATTTGATTGGATTATTAGTAACCGGAATAAGTTCGGCTAAGTCAATGAAAATCCTTGAAACTAAACCTGAAAAAATAAAAGAATGGAATAATATTCTAAAAGAAGCAAAGAAATTCCCCTTCATAAAAGCCCTCTATTCAAGAAGGTCTCGCCGCTTTGGTTGGGGTATGGAAATTCCTTCCGGCCCCTTAAAATTCAAATCAAACAAACCTGCAATTGGGTTAGATGAATTCGAGAATGCTTTTGTAATTTCATCTGGCATGGGAATCTCGGGCTGGCATAATGGAATTCCCTTTTCCTCTTCGCAAGATGGACTTTGTAGCTATAACGTAAGATTTACTGGAAGAACGTTTCCGTGTACAGCCGGAATTGGAAATTTAGATTTATTCTACACAAACGATACTGGAACCTATTTTGTTTCCACCAGAAACGGAAACGGAAGCGACCCCTGGGAAATTTCACAGGATAGCGAAGCAGAAAAGTTAATTGACCAAGTAAATAATCATACTAAAAAACTAAGCAACACTAGGATACAACTAAACAGAGACGGCACAAATTACAGCGCCCACAATATTTGGAATGGCAACAAAGAAGGTTCTACTTTATATATACCCGTAACCAATGTGGCTGAACAATTGATAGCAATGCTTTTTATAGTTGTAGAGTCAGGTTATCTGGTCTATGACGACCTAAACAAAAGGAACGCAGGAGATCTAACGAAATATCTAAACAGCCAACTGCTTCAAAAAGATAGGAAATATCCTCTTTCCTATCTCGAACAATACACCCTTACACAATGTGCAGTAGAAATGGGAACCATGGGTCAAAACATGGCTCTTTCTCTTCAACCTTTGGGATTAGGAGGATGGTTTTATTCTGGTATAAATCCTTTTTCTATAATGGGTTTAAAAGCCAAGCAAGATCAGCCAGGACTTGGATTTGAATTTGAATTTAATAATGATTGGGGCGTACCAAATCCAACGGGTATTTCAGATCTCTATCATTCTATGTCACCCCCACATTACAACACAATGTCCGAAGCCGTAGATATGTTTATAGAAATGAAATTCGGGAAAAACGGTACTTTTAGAGATCAAAATCATCCGTATAAAAGCGAAACATTTACCAACAACGCCAATCTTCCAAGTAAAGAAACTATTGAGTGTGTAAGCGAAATAGCAGAGTACATATACAGAAAACACGGCAAATTTCCGGGCACAGTTCCTAGCATATTTGTAAGATATTATGTCCAAGCTCAAAGGTTGGAGACGGATTATTACGATAAATTTTTTAAGCCAGGAGCCTACACTGAGACACATAAAGCCAATGTCGAAAGATGGAGCAGACAAGATATTTAAAATGCTACTTTATCTAGCCGAAGGACCATCATCGAGGATTGTTGAAACCTTTCTTATCGAAAGTGGGTTAAAAGTTGAAAAGAAGATTATAAATCTAATTAAAGGCGAAAACCTCCAGCCAGACTTTTTGAAATTAAATCCTCTTGGGCAGGTACCCTGCCTAGATATTGGGAATAATATTATTTGCGAAAGTATCACAATATGTGAATATCTCGACAGAGTAAAACAATCAAGCAGTGGCTTGTTTGGAAAAAATGAAATAGAAAATGCTTTAATCAAGATGTGGCAACGAAGAATTGATCTATACATATGGGAAAACATATATTACTCGTATAAATCATCGATTGGCCTAGAAATTTTTAAAACAAAAATTCTCACTTTACCAAATTCTTCCGAAGCGTTTGCGCAAGTTGCAAATGATCGCCTTAAGATTTTTGATAACCAACTAAAAGATAATCCATGGATCGCAGGAGATTATTTCTCAATTTGCGACATCTCTCTGTTTGCTATACTAGACTTTGGTCTGCATAATAAGCAACCGTTTGATTCAAGTCTCTTAAGGCTAAATGTTTGGTACTCTACTATGATGACACGGGACAGCACACATGAGAGTAAACTTAATCTGGAAATAACAAGTGAATTTTAAAATCAAAAAAATCCTTGATGCTAAGGGTTTAAATTGTCCGTTACCTTTGTTGAAGACAAAGAAGGCCCTACTTTCGATATCGCAAAACGAAATCCTTGAGGTATATGCGACTGATCCCGGTGCCGAAAAAGACTTAAAAAATTTATGCGAAATCACAAAATACGAATTACTTACATTTGAAATTCTAAATGATGGTTCTTTTAAATTTCAAATTACAAAAAATGAACAAGAGAAATAAAATAATTAGGCCCATCGATGCAGCAAGTTTAGTAATCTATAAAAAAAGAGAGGGACGAATACAAGTTTTAATGGGAAGACGAGGAAATAGTGCAAAATTTCAACCCGGCTACTATGTATTTCCTGGAGGGGTCAAAGAGAGAAGTGACCATACCACCAATTTCATAAATCAACTTGACAAAAAATCAATTAAAGATATGGGGGTTTCCAATAGTCATGCCAAAGCACACGCGCTCGCGATGACATCTATTAGAGAAGCCTATGAGGAAGCTGGATTGGTTTTTGGAATACAACTTTCCAATAGCCCAAAAAAATCAACAGAAAATTGGCGGTTCTTTCAAGAAAATAAAATTTATCCTGATCTAGGTGCGCTCGAGTACTTAGGCAGAGCAATAACGCCCTACTACCTTCCCATTCGTTATCATGCAAGATTTTTTTCTATTGCTCTGGAAAACCTTTTTTGCACCGAAGAAATTGACGGCGAGCTTGAGGATATTAAATGGATTGACTTGAACAAGCCATTTAATATAAAAATAATGGGAGTTCAAGAAATGATTCTTAAAGTTTTAAAAACTCGACTCGAAACCGGAAGACTTGACCCAAAATTTTTGTTTTTCAAATGGAACAGAAAAAATATCGTTTGACTATTTCTCTATAGTGCCTTTAGCTCGATTTTGTTATTCTCGATATCGTAGAAGTATATAGAAGTACCAAAACCTGATGCGCCGAATCTGTAGTCCGGTTCCTCGTAACGAACGCCACTCTTTTTAAATTGCTTTATTATTTCGCCGCAATCAAAAGGCGAGACCCGCAAACAAAAATGATCGATATTTTTCCTGATTTTATTTTTCGAATCGGAGGGTTGTAGTTCAAGTAGGTCAATAAGTATTGAGCCCAGCTTGAGTTGCGTCATTGAAGGGATTTTTCTCTCGACCGAGAAACCAAGGAGGTTACAGTAGAAATCGACCATCTTTGTTCTAGATTTTACGTTTATAACAATATGGTCTATTGTCGCACTCTCAAACATTATCTTTAACCCTATAAGGATCCGTATTTTTTTGGACTCCAAAAAAGACAAAGATTGCACCAAAACCACAAGCAACACCAACGATGAGTAAACCAGCATTGAAAGGAAATATTGCAAGAGAAAAGCTCGCAAGAATTGGTCCAAGAGACGAACCACCATCAGTCATTAATCTCCAAATGCCAAGAAATTCGCCCTTATTTTTTGAGGGCGCATTATCAGTTCCCAACATCATAGTAATTCCAGTAGATAACCCGTTAGCCACCCCCAGTACGATAGCCACAAGACACAAGGACAAATAATCATCTACAAAAGCTAGAGAAATTAAGCCGAAGGCGAACAACAAAGCACTTGGGATTGCACCCGCCCTACGCCCAAATCGTCCCATTATCACTCCAGCCGGATAGAATAGAATAAGATCGATTGCGGCTGATAGTGAAACTATAAATCCTATGGAAGTTACACTCAAACCGATATGGTCACCAACTAAAGGAATGAGAACAATTCTAGCAGCTCTCATTAACATGAATATAACCGATGCGAGCCCTGCCGTTAGAAAGACCTTACTATTATCAACAGCCACCTTAACGTAAGAGGAATAAAAATTTGTTTTCACTCTATTTTGTTCATCATCATTGATTTTAGTAAAAACAATATAAAATGCTATCAATAGAAAAAAGGAGCTGATTAAAAAAGTTTTTTCGAAACCAATGGCTTCGGCAAAAATTCCACCAATGATCGGACCAATTAAAGCAGTTAATCTCAAGCCTCCTGCTAACATCGCAATGACTCGCCCTCTAAAGTCAAAATTATATTTATCTGATATATATAGCATGCGTCCGACTAAAAATAGTGCGCTTATAAAACCGTGCAATAAAGCTAAAGATAAAAATACAAAAGGGGAATCAGCAAACCCATACAGTATAAATAAGATAAATAGCAAAAAAGAGGCGCCCGACATTGCCGCTTTAGCTCCAATTCGTGAAACAATAAATCCGGCTGGAATGTCAAACATCATCATTCCAAATCCCTTGAGTCCAAGCACTGCGGCTGCTTGAGACGCAGAACCACCTGAGTCAAGAACTGCTAAAGGCAATATTAGGAAAGATGAGTAGGTTATCGTGCCTATAAGCAAGAGCGGAAGATATATCGAGATAAACGGTTCTCTATGTTCATGTAAGCCCTCCCGTATGATTCTACTAAAATTTACCAACTTAAATCAGCCCGAAATGCACGTCCGAATTAACCACCCTCTCTCTCTCTTAATTCGATCCTTCGTATTTTGCCGCTTACTGTTTTAGGAAGAGTTTTAACAAACTCTATTTTCCTGGGATACTTATATGGCGCAGTGATCATTTTCACATGCTCTTGAAGGGTGTTCTTCATCTCTTCGTTTGGAGTAAATCCATCACCCAATATTACAAACGCCTTAACCACAGACCCTCTTGTTTCATCTGGGCTACTTACCACAGCCGATTCGATCACTGCGGGATGTTTGAGTAATGCGCTCTCCACTTCAAAAGGACCAATCCGATAGCCAGCGGACAAAATGACATCGTCGGCTCGACTGACAAACCAGAAGAAACCATCTTCATCCATCGTTCCTCGATCTCCAGTTATATACCAATCTTTAACAAAACATCGGTCATATCTTTCTCTATCTTTGTAGTAATCTACAAAAAGACCCGGAGTGCCTGTCGAAGGATTCCTAATAGCAATATCTCCTTCCTCGTTAGGCTTTAATTTTTCCCCGTCAGCTCCAATAATAGCCATCTCAAAATCTGGCATAGGCTTTCCCATTGACCCAAGACGAACCTCACCATGGGGTAGATTTCCACATATTAAAACAGTTTCGGTCTGCCCGTAGCCATCTCTAATAGTCAACCCAGTGGATTTTCTCCAAATTTCTATAACCTCAGGATTTAATGGTTCACCCGCACCAACACAATGACGCAGATGGCTTGGATTAAAATCAGATAAATCTTGCTGGATTAACATTCTATATATAGTCGGCGCACCACACATAGTAGAAATAGGGTTACTTTTTAATGTCTTTATCGTTTCTTCTGGTGTAAAAACAGGATTGTTTGAAACGAACAACGCAGCGCCCTGATTCCAAGGACCAAAGTAACTTGAATATGCTGCCTTTGCCCACCCATTATCACTTATATTCCAATGTAGATCGTCTGGTTTCAAGTCGAGCCAATATTTGCCAGTAACTTGGTGGGCATAACCATAACCGTGATTATGGATCGTCATTTTTGGGTACCCAGTCGTCCCTGAGGTAAAATAACATAACGCTCGATCGAGATATTTAGTCCTCGATTTCTCAAAAAATGAATTTTCCTGCTCAATTATTGAGTCGTAGTTTTGCCAATTCTTTTTTTCACTGCCAATCTTGATTTTAATTTTTAAAGTTGAACACTCTCCAGATACAAGATCAACTTTCTGAGCGTTTTCGTCATCAGTAATGATGCATGTGGCGCCGGCCGCGTTAACTCGGTAAGCGATGTCATTCTTTGATAATTGAGTAGTGCCTGGCGAACAAACGGCACCCATACGAAGACAAGCTGTCAGTACTATCCACCATTCAATTTCTCGTCCCATAATCAAGAGAACAATATCGTCTTTTTTTAAACCCATTTTTACTAGAGCATTAGCCAATTTTTTAGACTGCTGCGAAATATCTTTAAAGGTTAATTTGATCTCTTTGCGTCCATCAGTCCAAACCATAGCAATCTTATTTTTTTCGTCGCTCGCCCACGCATCTATTACATCCGTCGCAAAATTATAATAAAGAGGCGGTGGCCATTTTATTCTTTCAAATGTGTGTCCATTCATTTTAGGCTCCCATTAAAACCAATCGCTTTCCATGTCCGCAAAAGAAGTATCGAATCGCGCAATATATTCTAATCTCTCTCTTACTTTTGGCAAATCATGATTGAAATAAAATTTAATCGTACTTTTCTTTCCCAGGTAAAATGAATTCGTATCTTCTAACCTTAACCTCTCGAAGACGACAATACCTTGTTTAAGCCACATCCAACCTATGAGAATAAGCCCAAAAGTATCCAAAAAAATACCTGCACTAGATAATGCCATGTAGTCGCTTGCGTTTCCTCTTTTTTTCTCTATTAATTTGATTACCGATTCCAAATGCATAATTGATTCTTCAAGCTGATCCCCAAAAATTTTAAGCTCTTTGTCTTCTTTTGCTCTGGCGATAGTTTCTTTTATCAAAGCTAGAAGGTAAACAAGAGATTTCCCTTTATTAATAAAAATTTTTCTACCAATCAAATCTAAAGCCTGTATTCCATGCGTGCCTTCGTGTATAGGGTTTAGTCTGTTGTCCCGATAAAAACGTTCTAGAGGAAAATCTTTGGTGTAGCCATATCCTCCCAAGACTTGAATCGCATGCTTATTGGCTTCGAGACAATATTCCGAAGGCCAAGATTTAGCTACAGGGGTAAGTAACTCCAATAACAAATTGAGGTCATCTTTTGAAGAAGCATTGGTTTCCACTAGATATCTATCGTATAAATAGGCGCAATAAAGTGTCAAGGCAAGACTGCCTTCAACAGCAAGCTTTTGCATCATTAACAATCTTTTTATATCTGGGTGCTCAATGATACTAACCTGACTTAATTCTGATTTCGGGGCACCAAGTCTGCGACCTTGAATCCTCTCCTTAGCGTAAGACAAAGAGTGTAAGTATCCTGTATACCCCAAAGCAGTTGCATGCATACCGACACCAATTCTCGCTTCGTTCATCATATGAAACATATACGACAAACCTTTATTCGGCTCACCTATCAGATACCCGTGACAATCAGAATTCTCACCATAATTTAAAACAGTGTTTGTTGTTCCATGCCAACCCATTTTATGATTTAGACCTACCACTTGGATATCATTTTTTTTTGAAAAATTACCTTCATGGTTCTCCCGGTATTTGGGAACAAGGAATAACGATATGCCAGCGATCCCTTGAGGAGCGCCTTCAATTCTTGCAAGAACCATGTGGATTATGTTGTCAGATAGCTCATGCTCGCCACCGGAAATCCACATTTTCGTCCCACTAATTAAATAATGTTCAGATTCAGTTTGTTTAGCCTTAACTTTAATATCAGCCAGAGAGGAGCCAGCTTGAGGTTCAGAAAGGTTCATAGTTCCAAAAAATCGTCCTTCTATCATAGGCCCTAAAAATTTGTTCTTTAAGCTATTGGTTCCATACTTGGCGAGGAGATTCGCGGCAGCTGTAGTTAAGAAACTGTAGGCTGTAGCACTAACGTTGGCAGCGGCAAGAAAAGCGCCAGCCGCTTGCGCAATTACAAATGGAAGCTGCATTCCTCCAAAAGCACTATCCGCTGACATTTTTGAAAAACCCAGCTCGTTGTATTCATCGAGAATGTTTTTTAATTCTGGAATTGTAACGACCTTATTATCTTTAAGATAAGGTTCGTTCTGATCAAGGGGTCTCGCTAAAGGATAAAATTTTTGCTCACCAAAATCCCTCGCTAATTCAATAACTGACGCAAATGTTTCGCGATCATGATGAGAATATCGCTCATTTTCCACTAAATCATCCACATTGAAAACTTCATATAAAAGAAACTCCACGTCTCTTGTTTTTAGTTGTAGCTCATCTTTCATGGATTTTTTTAATTACTTTTTAATTCATTCATCTAATTTTTTAATTTGAAACTTTTCCAAATTATACTGATGTGCAATTACCGGCACCGAATCGATTAAATTTACTCCTACTTCTGATAATGAGAAACGTGAAATATCGAAGTTTGCGGGCTCAACTGTCTTTGGCTCGACAAGAATAGATCCAGGCTCTGCAAGTTTTGCATCAATGGCTTTTATTCCCTCATGATCTCTAACAGCAACCGATTCGTCGGTTATATCCTCGGTTATGTCCTGTCTAGATATTGTTACACTAGCACCTCTTTCAGCCATAGCGCTCTCGTACTTTTGTGCTTGTGCTAGAGTAAGGTCTTTTTTTAATACAACGTTAGAATTAACAAATATTTTTTTTCTCAAACCTACAGGATCAACTTTAAACAATCGACCAAGCTCCGAGGCTACCTGTTCTTGCGTCCAACCATCTTTTAACTTCCCCGAAAATACAATATTAAATTTTTCCATATATTGAGTCCTTTGGAAAACGGTTACCACTATTTTTACCTTATTGTATCGTTAGTCGCTAATCTCTGCTAATACATTATTAACTTTTGCTGGCAAGTCACTTAATAGACTAGACGCATGGTCATCATCAAGGGAGCCATATAATGAGAAGCGGTCTAATACTCCTGAATATCTTTCAACAATTCGTTTGGCGACATTCTCCGGTTGATCAATGATTGCAATCTGTTCCAATAATTCATCAGGGATGAAATCTCCCATTTGAGTCACCTCGCCTCGTTTAAGAGCACTATTAAGTTTTTTTCCTAACTCATGATAACCGTGATATGAGAATAAACTAGCATAATTGGGTGTTGAGCCATAAAACGCTATTTGCTGACGAACAGTCTTCTCCATCTTAGCTTTGTCCTTATTGGAAACCCCCGTTATCACAAAAATAGGAGCATAAAGTTCAAAATTTCTGGCCGGATTTTTCGAAAATTTTAACCCTTTTTTAATATTTGGAAGAACCATATCTGTAAGAAACCCTACTGTATGCATGGGATGCACATGAAATCCATCTGCAACCCTTCCAGCCACCTCACACATGAGAGGATTTACCCCTGCTAAATAGATGGGAATATGGGGCCATTCTATTGGACCAGGGTTAAAAAAATCAGTCAATAAACTAAATTTATAAAATTCCCCATTAAAATTTGGTGGATTATCATTTTGAAAACTATCCCATATAGCCCTTAAACAATTTATATATTCTTCTATTTTAGCCGCTGGTTTTTCGAATTTTACTGAATATCGCCTCTCAATATGTGCTTTGACCTGTGTACCCAACCCCAGTCTAAATCGTCCTTCGGAAAACCGTTGTAAATCCCAAGATGTTTGTGCCAGTGCAAACGGAGACCGAGCAAATGCAACTGTTATATTTGTACCTAAATCCAACGTTTGTGATGCATTGATAGCAAAGGAAAGAGGCAAAAATGGATCATTTTGTGCCTCAAAAGTCCACACCCCATGGTAACCCAACCCCTCTAAATAACTGGTTTTATCTTTGATTTGCGATGGATTCGCGGATTTTAATAAAGCATCAATTTTCATATTTTTCTATTATAACTAAATAAAAATTTAACTTTCGAATGCTTCTGGAAAAATATTTTTTAAATCGTTAATCAACTGATTTTTACTAAGAACTTTAATTGTTTTAATACCCAACTTTCTGGCCGGCTTTAGGTTAATTCCCAAATCGTCAAAGTAAACGATCTCGGCTGGACTAAATCCTATTTTTTTTATTGCTAGCTGATAGATTTTAGCGTCTGGTTT
>MDTD01192974.1_pt1 | contig 12058 bp, 10 predicted proteins | sample 811221 | NCBI WGS metagenome assembly MDTD01 (sample SAMN05326646, study PRJNA326480) | marine metagenome | isolation source: seawater | place: Pacific Ocean: South West | collected 2011 | reverse complement strand
TGTTTGTTCCCCTGAGGTTGCGAACATCTTGGAATTCACCAGCGGTTTCCGCGCAAGCGTAACTGCTGACCAGGACCGCGGCACCATCGGTGCTGTTAAGGCTGGTAGCCTAAGCAAGAAGTTCGACGTTTATGTCGATCCATACTTCTTGCGAAATGTTCTCCTTGTTGGTCGTAAGGGAAGCTCGTTCCTCGAAAGTGGATTCGTGTACGCCCCATATGTACCACTCCAGGTGACACCAACTATCTTCGGCACCGAGGACTTTGTACCTCGTAAGGGCGTCATGACGCGCTACGCTAAGAAGATGGTTCGACCAGATATGTATGGTCTTGTTATCGTACGAGGTCTCCTCGGTGAGAGCGGCTCTTAAGTCTAGAGTCTAAAAATTCGACTTAAAGTTAAGCCCAGTCTTCGGACTGGGCTTTTCTTTTTTCTATTGACTAACCATGGTACTATTTATATTGTATAACCTTTAGAGGAGGAACCCAAAACATGGGCAAGAAAAGAAGAATTTTAACAAGAACAACAAAGTTTGCAAAAAAGTATTTTGGTCTATTGGATAAAGTAGACGCATCATCCAATGCCATTGACGCTGCAGAGGTTGACGACGTCATTGAAGTTGGTGATGCATTCATCGACTCTATATCGGTAGTTGATAATAATAACGAAACCGTTACCGTGAGTGGCCGCGTCCTGGGCGGTGGCCATACTACCGGCGATGTTCAACTCTCTATTGACGGCGCCACGTTCGCCTCCGATACTTCCACATCTCTCGCCGGCGGCGCCGGTGCCTCTGGCGGTTTAGACGAAGTAGTTTACTCGATAACAGCGGCAGCAACCAAAGGCCCACGTACTTTAAGGGTAAGAGTAAAAGATGAAACAAATGAAGATCTTTACAGCGAGACAAAGTCAGTTGTCGTAAGAGAAAATCACATTGTTCTCGCCCTCGCTGCAAACGCTTTTGTCGACAGTGGCGACAACAACATTAAGTTTGATGCAGAAAAGGTCACAGTTGATTCTGGGAAGAAGAAAGCCGGCGACACCAACGATGCTGTACTCGGCGGCGGTGGCGCCCATGCCATTGGATTAAGAATTCGTGTTCTCCATGACGGCACTGTAAAATCTATAGTGGACAAAACAGGTGGAAACGCCGCGGCAGCACAAGCAATCGCAAAATCACAAAATTTCACTAACGACAGTGAAGACATTGCAGAAATTCTCGAAGTCGATTCAGATGCAGCCGGCGAACCATTAGAGAGTGGAGTAAACGATACAACGACTACTGAATACCTCTGTGAAGTTGTCCCTGTCGACAATGCAGGTGTGGCACTAGAAGACTCCGCGGTCACGCAAACTGTTACTGTAACAAAGCGAGCCTAAGAAAGGATAACTAATGGGTAAGAAAAGAAAAGCTCTTTTAGATCTTAGAAGATTTGGAAAAGTAAGAAGAAAATGGGAAACCAAGTTTGCTAACTTTCTTGAAGCAAACTTGGAAACCATAAGAGAAAAGGTAGAATCTGTAACAGAGAAGATTGAAGAAGTTTTGGTTCCGAGCGAGACTGTAACTCCGGATCCTGTTGTAGAAGAAAAACCAAAGCCAACCAAGCGCAAAAGAACGACAACCAAAAAGACTGCCACTACAACTAAAAAGGCACCGTCTACAACTCGTAAGCGCCGAACAACTAAAACTAAAACAGATGCCTAGGTGAATTGCCAACCTCAACAACTATTTATAGTGATAAACTTTAATTAGCGAGGGACAATTATGTCTGCACCTACTTTGACACCAGCCAGTACGTTATCAGCAATCGTATTACCCAGCACTGGAAGCAGTCTGAGCGTAAACGGCGCTGTACCATATAAGATCTATTCAGATGAAACTTCCCCTATGTACTCTTCAGAATTTATTTCTGGAGCCGTAGACCAAGTTTCTTACGTTTATAAAAAACTAGGGGGAGATATCCTAGATTTGGAAATAACGGAAGGAAATGTATACGCAGCATACGAAGAAGCGGTGCTGGAGTATTCTTATTTGGTAAACATACACCAAGCAACAAATGTTCTTTCAGACGCTCTAGGGAATACCACCGGATCGTTTGACTCAAAAGGTAACCTTGAATCCGGTACTTTATCGTCATCGCTTGGAGGCACGCATGTAGCCCTGAAATACCCAAAATTCGATTACAGCATGACACGACGTATTGGAGAAGGCATCGGAGCAGAGATAGGTCTAAATGGTTCAGTGCAGTATTCAGCATCTTTTGATGTAACCGTTGGAACTCAAGACTACGACTTACAGCAGATTATATCAACCTCAGAGGCTCACTCTGGTTCTGTTGGCAATAAGCGCATTTTAATAAAGAAGGTATTCTACAAAACTCCTCATGCAATGTGGAGGTTTTTTGGCTACTATGGCGGCTTAAACGTTGTAGGAAATTTGCACAATTATGGACAGTTCTCAGACGATTCGACCTTTCAGCTGGTTCCTGCATGGCATAATAAGGCCCAGGCCATGGCATTTGAAGATGCAATATACACTAGAATGTCTCACTATTCTTATGAATTAAGAGATAATAAGCTGAGGATCCACCCTCGTCCATATTCTGGTGGTCCAAGAAAAATGTGGGTTGAATTTTCTGTTCCGAAAGATACTTGGGACTCTGAAGACAAATCTGTTGATGGAGTAAACAACCTAAATACACTTCCAATAGGTAACTTACCGTTTGGAAATATAAATTCCATAGGGAAACAGTGGATTCGACGTTTTTCGTTAGCACTATGTAAGGAAACGCTAGGTCAAGTTCGTTCCAAATTTGGATCAGTTCCAGTCCCAGGACAAACGGTCAATCTTAACGGCTCAGCCTTGCTTTCAGAGGCTAAAGACGAGCAGAATAAATTAAGAGATGAACTTAAGCAGACGCTGACAGAATTAACTTACGCTAAAATGGCCGAAAAAGATGCCAATATGTTGGAAAATACAGAAAAAGTTTTGGATAAGGTTCCAAATTATATATTTGTGGGGTAATATAGATGTCAGATGATAATAAATGGGAGCAGCCGGCCTCACCGCCCCCTCCTCTCTTTACAGGAAAGAAAGAAAAGGACTTAGTAAAGCAAGTCAACGACGAAATAATAGAAAGAGTCGTCGGGCAGACAATTGTTTACTATCCTATTAGTTTAGACCACACAAATTTTCATGAAATTTATGGAGAAGCAATTGATAAAAACTTTTTAAATCCTGTGAGGGTTTATGCCATGGTGAAATACGAATCACAAGCCACTACCACAACTCCACTTGGAATTGACAGGATAGAAAAAATATCTGTCTCCTTTCACAAAAGAAGGCTTACAGAAGACCAAGATCTTTTTGTGAGAGAGGGTGATTTTGTGCAATACGGAGATAATTTTTATGAGATACTGACGCTTGTTGAACCCATATGGCTATATGGACAAGTGGAATCTAAATTTGAAATTACAGCCGAGTGCGTGCGTGCCCGTGAAGGGCTTTTTGGAGCAAAAATTAAATGAAAGAAACAAATTTACCAGAAAAAGAATATTTTGAACCTTCTACAATAGAGAATATAGATAAGTCGGTTCTGGAATACATTAAAAAGCTAAATCTTCATGCCCAAACAAACGAAGGGTTCAAGCCAGTACCTATAATGTGGGGAACTTCTGAGAGATCATACGTGTCTAAAGGAGAGGGGAGTATTAGGGACAGCCAAGGAATGCTCAAATTGCCTATTATGTCTATAAAAAGAACTGGCTTTACTAAGCCGGCTGCTAGCAAAGGAATATTTCAAGGTAATGTTCCTGAACATGGAGATCACAAGGGTGGATCTTTGGTTGTTTCAAGAGTCATAAATCAGGAGAAGACAAATAATTTTGCAAAAGCAGATAGCAAAAGAATAACAGGGCAAGATAACTATAAAAGAAAAAATAAAAAAATTGTATATAAAACAATATCAACACCGATGCCTGTAAATGTAGAATTAACGTATGAGCTCAAAATAAGAACAGAATATCAGCAACAAATGAACTCTTTAATGTTGCCTTTTATAACTTTGCCTGGTACAATAAATTATATAAACTTAGAAAGCAACGGACACAGATATGAAGGATTTATACAAGATCAATACAGTTCAGCTGATAACTTGACAAATTTTTCTTCCGAAGAGAGAAAATTTGAAACATCAATAAATATCAGAGTAGTTGGCTACCTTGTAGGTCAAGGGGATAATCGTGAAAAGCCACATTTCACAGTAAGGGAAAACGCAGTAGAAGTTAAGATACCAAGAGAAAGCGTAATTACCAGTGAAGAAGAAATGAAAAAATATAATTTATAATACTTGAAAAAAAAAACAATATATAATATACTTATTCGGTAATAAATTATTACCATAGATGACAAATGAAAGGAAACAAAAATGTCAGAAGAAAAAGAACTAGAAACCCCGGTTACAGAAGAAGAACAGCAAGAGGAGTCACAAGAAGAGCAGCCAGAGCCTGAAAGCACAGCTTTTCAAGAGGTGGTAGAGGTGCCTTGGGAGAAAGCGGAGGCCGTAACTCGCCTAAGAGCTTCGGCTTCAGAATTAGAAGATTTTATTTCTAGAACACTGGTTCAGATGGAAAAGAGAAAAATCTCTTTAATGACTCAATTATCTGAAACAGAGCGAGCCTTATATAGAGAAGCTTCCCAGCTAAGAGAAAGTTTACCTCTTAATCCGGATTGGACTTTTGAGTTAAAATTACCCGAAAGTGTTGGAGAAAAGGCATACTTTATTAGGAAAGAAGAAGAGTAATCCACTATTTAAAAATATACAACAAAACATAAATAGGATTTCTAAAAACATGTATACAACGAGTGACATAGGAATTGCAGCCTACCTGCAACTAAGGGGTTTAAAGCTTACGGAATGTAAAAGATTGGAGACTGGAAAGTTTCACTTTTGCTTTGAAGATCCTGAAGCAAAATGTCAAATGTTGTCGCTAGAATTTTTAGATTCAGAATTTTGCAAGTTTGATAACAACGTTAGAAATCTTAAAAAGATATTATTTTCATAAATTAGAAAACTAGTTATTTTTGAACCGTTCGTTTGTTATTTTTAATCCATTAAAATAACCTAAAATCATATTTATTTACTTTATATTTTATTTATTTTTATTGCTATATTCAATTAGCTAATAAAGCTATTATAGGAGGAAATAAATATGGCAAAGACAACACATAATGTTAGACAACTAACTATTACAGGTTCAACAGCTGCGATGGGTAATATCCAGACCAGTTTGGACGATAACGCAGTTTTCATGATGCAGGTTTCTGGCGGTAGTGATCCCGTTCAGCTTATAAAAGCTCAGCACATGCAAGACTACTTCTCGGACATTGATGTTGATGCTGTTTCATCTGGTGAATATTCTCTAGTATTCATCGACCCTGCAGGCGCTGATAGTACTACATCCGGCTTCGATTTCAAGCGTGACAGTGAAGGTAATTCCGCTGTTTCTTGGGATACTTCTGCAAACAGATTTAAGATTGTTGGTGATCTTCGACTTGACCATGACGGAGCAGAGGTTCAGTGGGGAGACGATCAAGAAATTCTTCTTTCCCATGTACATAACACTGGTCTTAGACTCAGTGGATCTAGTGGTGGGGAACTTCAGTTCCGCGACAGTGGCTTGAAGATTCGTTCATCAGCAGACGGCCAGCTTGACATTGAGTCTGATGGTGAAGTAGCAATCTCTGCTAGTACAAACCTTGACGTTGATGTTGCGTCTCAAATTGCACTTAGTGCAGCTTCTGGTTTCGACGTAGATTCTGCTTCTGGATTTGAAGCAGCCATTCAGAATACTACAAATTGGTACTCATACAGTGGTATTAACCTGTACTCTTACCAACTTGGAAATGATGAGACTTCCAATGGTATTAACGTAAAATCTGCTAAGAGTGGATCAGTATTAATCTCAGCTGGTGACGCCTTCGCCTCTCCTAAGTTGACTCTTACTGGTAAGAGCGCATTCAGCAATGCTAGCTCTCTTATTTTGACAGGTGCGTATTTGCACATCAACAATACAGCAGAAGCTTCTAGTACTACTACTGGTGCTCTTAGAGTTGCTGGTGGTGCAGGTATTGCCAAGGATCTTTATGTTGGTGATGATCTGCGACTCGCTAGTGATGGTGCGGTACTCTCTTTGGGTGAAGGTAACGATGTTACACTTACACACGATGAAGGAACCGGTGCAACTCTTGCATCAGCAGGTGCTTTCATTGTTGACGGTGCATCAGCAGTCACTATAGACTCAGATGCAGCTTTGACCCTTGGTGGTGCTGGAGTCGACATCGACGCTGATGGATCTTCGAAGGTCACCATCGACGGTGCCGGTGGTATTGACATCGGTGTTGCTGCTGATGTTGCTATCGACATTGATTCTTCAACACTCGACATCGACGCATCCAGTAACATTACTATAGATGCTAGTGGTGGAAGTATCAGCATTGGTACCAACAGTTCTGGAAGAGCAGTTAATATCGGTCACGGTACTTCGGAAGTAACCATTGGTGACAACCTTGTTGTTACGGGTGATCTTACTGTAAACGGTACAAACACTGTTATTAACAGCACAGTTAAAACTATAGACGATCCATTGATTGTTCTTGGTAAAGACAACCCAGGTACATCACGAGACTTAGGTCTTGTTTTTGAGCAGTCTGGTTCTGCTACCAACGTAGGTTTCTTCTACGACTCTTCGGCTACTGAGTTCGCGCTTCAGTCTGGACTCTCTGAGGATGGTACCACTGCTGGCAACATAAGCTTAGGATCATATGCAGCTCTTCACATTGGCGCTCTTGATGCAGATTCTGCTTCAACAATTGCTTCTTTGAAGGTTGAAGACTTGACCTCAGGTCGTGTTGTACTAGCAGGTTCCAGTGGCGAAATTGAAGACAGCGGAAACCTCACTTTTGACGGCTCCCAGCTTTCAATCACCGGCATTGTGTCGGCATCCAGCAACGGCGCGCTCGGTGGAACACTAACTGTAGCTGGCGATGCTGCTTTCGATGCAACTGGTGGTAGCACAAGTTCTCCTGACTTCTCTGTTGACGGTTACGCCAAATTCGGTGGAGCTGTAGAGCTTGATGGAAAGGTCGACCTTGACGCCACGGGTGGTTCAACCAGTGATCCTGATCTCCATGTCGATGGTTACGCAAAACTTGACGGAACCGTAGAAATTGACGGAGCACTTCAAGTTGATAATGCTTCGGTTAGATTCACTGCACTCGATGACCTCACAGAGGCAAATATTGCAGCAGACGATATATTCCTTGTTCAAGATGAGTCGGAGACAGGTAACCCTGTTAAGCAAATAACTCTACTTGACCTAGGACAGTACTTGGCCGACGGTGGCTCCCTGAGTAACACTGCTGGTATTCAGGTTAGTGCAACCTCTGGCAAGCTCAGCATTGACGCTGTCAGAAAAGAATTCAACGGTAGTACGGGTCTAACCGGCTCCTATTCTTCCGGAAGAGCTTTCGCTTTCGACAGTGCACCACTAGACGACTCCATTCAGGTTTTCTTGAATGGTATGTTGCAGACTCCGTCATCTTCATCTGGTCTTGGAGCCAGTGTTTTTGATTATGTTCTTTCGGGAACTTTCGGATCTGGTGGAGGTCTACAGGTTGTGTTCGAAGCTAGCGTTGTTGATGCAAATGACGCAGTCGTTGTACACTATATCAAGAAATAACAATCCCTTTCTAATTAACCCCACCTACCCAAGCCCGCCTTTTTGGCGGGCTTTTCTTTTTCTTTTGACCATTAGACGAAAGAAAAACTATTTAATAAGTAAAATATCAATATCATTACTCTTCAAAAGGAGAAAGTAAACATGGCATCTAGAAAATTTAGATTTGTATCACCGGGTGTTTTCTTAAGAGAAATAGACAACTCCCAACTTCCAGGGTTATCCGACGCAGTCGGCCCTATTATTATCGGCCGTACTCGCCGAGGACCAGCAATGAAACCTTATAAGGTAAGATCACTGGAAGAATTAGAAAGAGTATTTGGAAAACCACTCCCCGGTAACGAGGGGCAAGGAGACCCATGGAGAGACGGTACGGGCTTACTAGCAGAAGCATATGCCCCATACGCCGCTAAGGCTTATTTGAACGCTGCCCGCGGTACAGACTCCCCGGTAACAATGGTTAGGCTGTTGGGAATCCAGGGTGACGATGCATCTGATATTGATGCAGCAAAGCCAGGCTGGAAGACGGAAACCTCATATGGTCTGTTTTTGATGGCTTCTGGCTCGAATATGGCCGAGGATTCATCTTTCCAAACTTCTTCTTTGGAGCTCGCAGCTATATGGTATTCCACGGACGCTAGCGCATCATTAAAACTCAAAGGAACTGATTTTGGAGGAAATGCTGGAGCAACTGGTTCGATAGGGATACCAATAAAGATGGATGCATCAGAGAAATTTACTATCCAACTTTCTTCATCCGACCGGGGCTCTAAGGATATTAAATTTGCTTTCTCGGACATTAGAAAAGATTTTAACACGAATCCTGCTTCCACTAACACTAGAATTTCTACCGTAGTAAGTGGGACACTTTCTGATAAGTTTTTCTTAGGAGAGAGTTTTCAGGATGTTTATGACAGAAAGACTGCAGAGCTTGCAAGTAAAGATGGCAATAAGTTGGGAGCAGTAATACTTGAGCTAAATTCTAAGATGTCAGACTTTAAAGGCGCCAGTCATGAATTGCAACCAGCGAGAACAGGTTGGGTCTTCGGCCAGGACACACGTCTTTCTACTGCTTCCTTCGCACCAGAAGATCACCAAAAACTATTCCGGATTATAGCCCTGCACGAAGGTGTCGAGTCAACCAAAGGACTAATTGTTGGAATTGAGGACATTCAAGTAGCACGCCCGGGCGCAACAAACAGGTTCGGAAAATTCTCCGTATGTGTTAAGAGGATCGGTAATGCAAGGCTTGAAATTTTAGAGCGCTTCGATAATTGTAATTTAGACCCATCTTCTCCTGATTTCGTTGCAAGAAAAATCGGAGACCAGCATCAAGTTTGGTCCCCAACAGAAAAGCGAAATAAATTATCAGGAGAACACCCAAATGTATCTGAGTACATAAGAGTTGAAATGAACCAAGACGTTGCATCAAATGGTCCAACAAATGTTGAACATGTTCCTTTCGGTTTCTTCGGGCCAATCCGCCCGAAAACACTATTAGGCACAGCCAATGAGAACGCCGCTAGAGAGGTTAGTAAGTTAACTATCCCTGGGGGTGCTATCAGCGATGGCGCTTTTAACGCAGGGGCCAACGGGCATCAGTTTACATTAAAGACAGTTGATAATTCAACAGGACTTGCCTTTAAATATGACAAAGATTTAGCCCCAGCGGCCGCAAAGGCTTCCAATGCCGCGGGTCAAGCAAATGCATCAGCTCCTGTTATAGGTGTAAACGGATTAACAACTGTTACTGCAATTGCAAGTGCCGTAAAGGACGCAATTGAAGGATCTACTTTGGCCTCAGGTGTTACAGTGAGTTATACAGAGGGGGAAGCTTTTATCACAATAACTCAAGTTAAAGCTGGAGTTGTGACAGAGGCTCTCGCAGAGTCATCTATTTATTTTACAGCCGAAACTGTGACAGAAGGTGTAAATCCCGGACCTTTAGATCCGTCATTCACAGGTGACTCAAACTGGGTCAAGGGAACACTAGCCTTGTCTTCGGGCTCCGTTTACGGAAATAATACCACCAAGGCTATAGAGATTAAGTGGCCACAATCTTTAATCACTAATACATCTTCAGCAACTCAGGGGCACTACCAGGGCGCCTCGCCTTACAAATATACTTATGATTATGAAGATTCTTCTGCCTTGTCTCATGTAGGATCAAGAATAAGCAGAGAATATGTTGACCACTACAGAAGGTTGCCTAACTTTTCTTCAGTGGCTGCTGACCAATTGTCTGGAGTTAAGAGTGTCAATAGTGAATACAGTTACATATTTAGTTTAGATGAAGTTATTTTAAAACCCAGCAGATCAATTGCTAAGGTGGGAAGCATAACTTCAAATGGTGATATAAAAGAAGTAGTTTATTCACCCGGCTCCAGAACAGGCGCTTCCGATTCCGGCGCCGGCGGCACAGATACGATTAAATCTTATGGTTGGCACATAGCGAATGGGACGGGCAGTGTCCGGACCTTGCTTGATGTTGTAGAAGGCTTTTATATGCCTCTAGATGGAGGGTTTGACGGTGTTGATATCGTAGAGCCAGATCCATTTAATGCTAATGTTTTAAACAACCAGTCGACCGCAACAAGCTATGCCTACTCATCTGTCGATCGAGCCCTAGAATTAATCAAGGACCCTGAGGCAGTAGAGCATAATTTGGCACTCATGCCGGGAATCACAGAAGAATCCTTGACTACTAAGCTGGTAGATTTCTGTGAGGCAAGAGCTGACTCTTTAGCAATCATTGACCTTCCAGATGTTTATAAGCCACCATTCCAGGAAAAGTGTGACAATTTCCAAGATCGCATTGTTGCAACTCCAGAGTCTGCAGCTAGAGATTTAACAAATCGTCAATTGAACTCTTCTTATGGTGCCTCTTACTATCCTTGGGTAAAGATCAAAGATGAGACTGCTAATAGAGATGTGTGGGTACCACCTTCAGTAGTAGCTCTGGGGGTCATGGGATATACTGAGCGAAGTTCAGAAGTTTGGTTTGCTCCTGCGGGATTTAACCGAGGAGGATTGAATTCTGGTAACGCAGGAGTCCCAGTGCTCCAGGTAACAGAGCAATTACTTTCCAAAGACAGAGATACATTATACGCTGCAAACATTAACCCAATAGCGTCTTTTGTATCGGAAGGTTTGGTTGTTTTTGGGCAGAAGACGTTACAGTCTGAACAATCAGCCCTGGACAGAATTAATGTGAGAAGGCTTCTAATTTTTGTGAAGAAAGAGGTTTCAAGAATTTCTAGTGAACTTTTATTCGAACAGAATTTGCAAGCAACTTGGAATCGGTTTCACGGTCAAGTGAAATCTTTCTTGGAAAGTGTAAAAGTTAGATTTGGTTTAACGGATTTTAAGGTGCTTCTGGACAGTACTACAACTACTCCAGACCTGATTGATAGAAATATCATGTATGCAAAGATTTTTCTAAAGCCCGCAAGATCCATCGAGTTTATTGCAGTTGATTTTGTTATAACAAATACTGGCGCATCTTTTGATGACTAATATTTGAATTAATTTTTAGAAAAACTATTTAGAGCATTAGGAGAAAATAAAAATGGCAAACTTTTGGAGTGAAGCAAAGACCGAGCCAAAGAGAAAGTTTAGATACCTTCTATACTTTGCCGGCATGCCACAGTTTATGGCAAAAACAGTTACAAAGCCGAGTTTTCAAGTAGGAAACTCAGAGCACAATTTTTTACAGCACAAGTTTAACTTCCCTGGAAGAATCACTTGGCAGGATGTGAGCATAACTATCGTAGACCCAATTCAGCCAGACGCTACGAGAAGTCTTTATAACATTATCAAAACTGCCGGATATGTATTACCTCCACAAGTTGGCGGCGATGACCCATCCGGCAAAAAGACAATTACAAAAAAGGGAATGATCGATGCCCTCGGTCCACAAGTTCGCATAGATACAATTGGAGGCGGAGGCGCTGATGATATTATAGAGTCCTGGATTTTAAATAATCCTCAAATTTCTTCTGTTAACTTTGACACTCTAGATTATACTTCTGATGATATTTTAAATATTCAAATCGGCCTTCGATATGATTGGGCAGAATTGATCGCCCTAGGCGAACTAACGGGTAATCCTGGTTCAGCCTGGACAAGCACAGAAGGTGATAATAGGTAAAATAAAATTATTTAAAATAAATAAAATTTTATTTTATAATATACAAAGATTGCGAAAGAGAGATAATTTTGACAAGAAATTCTAAAAAGCTTCAAAGAGAGCCGTCCCAAGATTACAAAGAATCTGAACCTCAAAGTCACGAGCCACCGCCACAAAGTAACCAAAATCCCT
>MDTD01047425.1_pt1 | contig 12058 bp, 9 predicted proteins | sample 811221 | NCBI WGS metagenome assembly MDTD01 (sample SAMN05326646, study PRJNA326480) | marine metagenome | isolation source: seawater | place: Pacific Ocean: South West | collected 2011 | reverse complement strand
CGGCGCGTGCGGCGCGCTCCCCGAGCGAACCATGGTTCACGAGCGCCGTGAGCTGGAGAGCGGCGGCAGCGACGAAGGAGTGCCCTCCTGCACTAGGAGGTCCTGGCACCCAAGTATCCCGGCATGCAATTTCCTAGAGTTACCGAACTTCATGCACTCTTGGGCGCGCGCGAAAAATCCGGACTTAGGTCCTCGCGAGGGCGACGGTGCCCCGTCTGCACACGACGCTGAGCGTCGCGAAGAACAGCAGGGGCACCACGACGAGCACTGTTGACGCGTACCAGAACACCACGCACCGCCTCCTTGCGTCACGAGACCCGGCGCCTCTCTCAAGGCACCCGCGGGTGCCGACTCACGGGCAGCCCGCGACGAAGCCGCCGACGAAGGCGTTGACATCCGACAAGTCCCACACCCCGAAAGGCTGGGCGACATCCGCGACCGGGTCCTGGGTCGTGAACCCCGCGATGAAGGTGTTGATGTCCGTCAGGTCGAGGACGCCGAAGGGCTCGGCGATGTCCGCGAGGTTGCAGCCCCCCGCCGGGTCGAGGGCGATCGTGACTTCGTCCATCTCGACCGGGGCGCTGCGGCCCGTCGCGACCCACGCGTCGTAGAGCACCTGCCCGCTGTTGTCGGTGACATTCTCGTCGCGCAGGAACTCGATGTACTCGCGCGAGGCGAGCTGGTACCAGACATAGACCTCCGCCTGCGTGGCACCCGCGGGGATCGCGAACCGCGTGTCGTCCCAATACTGGCCGTCCTCGTAGGTGTGCCCCACGGGCGCGGCCTGCACGGATTCGAACCCCGCGTTGGTGAACCCGCGGGGTGGGATGCGGTTGTCCTTGTACCAGGCGTTGTTGACCGCGAAGTGGAAGCCGGGCCCCTCGGGGATACCGGTCGCGGCGCTCATCGCGGCGTCGACACCGATCTTCGCCTCGTAGACCGTCGTGCCCGCAGGATCGAGCGTCGCGGTCGCGAGGTCGTAGCCTCCGAACTCGGCGATCTCGCTCCCGCCCGCGTCGTAGAACTCGACATTCACCCAGATGCGGCGGCCCTCGGGGTATCCGCTGGGGAGCTTGTGCCCCGTCTGGTTGATGACGCGGGCGACCAGCTCGGTGCCCTCCTGCCAGACCTCGAGGTCGGACGCGGCGGCGAGCATGCTCTCGGCCCGCGCGACCGACGCGAGGGCGGAGGCTTCGTCGAGCCCGGTGTCGGCGTCGGGGTAGAGCTCGCGCACGGCGAGGACGAGCCAGGTGTTGCCCCCGTTCAGATCATGCCGCGGGAGATCGTCGCGGATGGGCCTGCTGTTCCGGTTGCAGCCGCGTCCCGTGCCGTCGGGCATGTGGCAGTCCTGGCAGGAGCTGACCGCGGTGATGTTGCCCCCGAAGCGTCCGCCCATCTCGACCGGCCCCTGGGCGAAGGCGCTCTGGGCCCACTCGCTGTAGGTGCGCTCGATCGGGAACATGTCCGCCTTGTCCTGGGTGGGGTGGGGCATGTCGAGCTCGTTGAGCGCGTACGAGCCGTCGGGCTGGCGTGTGAACACGGGGTTCGACACATCGTGGCACATGGCGCAGTTGCTCGACTCGGAGAAGTACGAGCTCATGCGCCACTCGTGGCTGTTGAAGTTCTCGAGATCGAACGGTCCGCGTCTGCGGTCCTGCGGGTCGACGACGAAATGGCCCGAATGCGGGTTGACCGGATAGTCGGGCAGGCCCGCGAGGATCGCGTCGTCGTCGGGCGGGTTGATCGGCGAGCTCTGCCACGGATCGACCATGCGGTGACAGAAATTGCAGTTCACGCCCTCCATGTCGGTGGCGAGCAGCGCCGAGCCATCGGTCGGGGTGCTGCGGCCGCCCAGCCACCCGCTGGGCGTGTGGCAACGGAGGCAGAGATCGCCCGCGAATGCGGCGTCCTGGTTCGCGATCGTCAGGCAGGCCTGGAACATGGGATCACGGGTCGCCTGGCCCATTGGGCTGGAGACCCAAGGCCTGTAGGGCTCGTGCACGGGGTCGTAGCCCCCGTGGCAGCCGTCGCAGCGCGTGGAGGACTCGATCTCGACCGCGAGGGCACCGGGCTGCGTCCCGGGGCCGAAGAAATCCTCGAGCGTCGTCGGCGCCGGCGCCGCGTGCAGCGAGGCGGCGGCGGTGGTCATGATCAACCCCGCCTTGAGTGTGTGCGCAGAACCGGACATCGCATGCCCCTTTCCCTGGGAATGGGGCCGCGGGCCGGCCAGCGTCGACACGCGGCCCGAAGGTCCGCCCATTGTAGACCAATTGGTCTGGTTTATCGAGGGGCAATCGGATTCCGCGGCGATAACTCAATTGCGCAGAGGGCTTTATGTTCCGTAGTTCTCCGCAGGTTCGCTTTCGGTACTTCCCCGCAACTGCGTTCCAATCGTGCAGATTGTTTCTGAATCGAGTGGCAGACCCCGCTATCTTGCGTCTGGTTGGATATAGGAGACCCCGGGACACCGGGTTGATACGGAGAGACCGATGAACAAGACCATTCTGACAATCGTGGTGTGTGCCGGGGTGGCATCCGTTGCCACCGCGGGGGACGCGATCGCGTCGTTCACCTACAGCGACCTGCTGGGCAGCTACGACACCGGCACCAACATCTACCGCGCCGTCGCGGGCGGGCAGTCCTCGGGCGATGTCACCCGCCTCGACATGCTCGGCGGCTCGGCGGAGTTCGATTCGGGGTTCTTCGGCGGCGGCGCCGCGAACTACGAGCTCGAACTCATCGTGGGCAACATCCAGGCCGGCACCGCGAGCGGCAACGGCTCGCTGATCATCACCGACGACAACGGGGACACCCTCACCGCCGCGGTGAACGGCCAGTTCCGCGTCTTCGGGGGCTCGGTGTCCTACGAGGGCTTCCTGGACAATGTCTTCTTCAACGACATCTCCGGGGACGGCACCTTCGACGGCTCCACCTCGGGCTCGTTCAGCACGAGCTTCCCGGCGCAGCCCCCGTTCAACGGCTCGGTTCTCAACCTGTTCTTCGATCCGGGCTCGTTCTTCGGGACCGGCTTCGACGGGCAGACCACCCTGTCCAGCGGCCTGATCGTCCCGGCTCCCGCGGCCCTCGCGGCGTTCGCGGGCCTGGGCCTCGCGGGCGCCCGTCGCCGCCGCTGAACCCAACAAGGCTTCACACTTTCTCCCCAGCACCCCGCGGCCCCTCCGCGGGGTGTTTTTTCGTGGACGCCGGGTCCTCCGCGGCGACCATCCATCGCTCATCACGCCGGGTCCCTTTCGGGCGCGCGCGGCGCGGTCAGCGCCGATCGCACTCGAAATAGATGTTGTTGCAGAATCGCCCGACGCCGTAGTTCTGGTGCTTCTCGACATCCATCTCGTCGATGCCGAGCCAGCGTGCGCCGTCGCTGAACGAGCCGCGGTAGCCGATCGGACGCAGCATCGCGTCGAGTGTTTCGAGGTGCGAGGCGGCGCCGGGCTCGTGCGCGCGCGCCTCGCTCTCGACGAGGAGCGCGGGCTTGAGGCGCTCGAGCGTCGCGAGCCCACCCCGCACGATCTCGAGTTCGTGCCCCTCCGCGTCGATCTTCACGAAATCGAGACGCGTGAGCCCGAACGATCCGACGAGCTCGTCGATCGTCACGAGGCGGACCTCGACCGCGTCGACCTCGCGCTCCGACCCGAGGTCGCCCATCGACGCGCCGTGGGTCGAGTCGCGCGGGATGTTGATCGTGCCGCGCCCGCTCGCGCCCGACGCGGCGGCGTGCACGACCGTCGCCTGCGTCATGCCGACCGAGCCGAGCGACGCGATGAGCCCCTCGACCATCGCCTCCTGGGGCTCGACGGCGATGAGCCGCCCGTTCGCGCCGACGCGCCGGCCCATCCAGAAGGAGTATGCGCCCTTGTGCGCGCCGATGTCGATCGCGGCGCCGCTGCGCGGGATCGCGCGCACCATCCGCGCGATCTCGGGGCGGTTGAGTTTCCAGCGATAGCGGGCGGCACGGGCGACCAGGCGCGCGGCGAGTTTCAGCGACATGCCGCGATCGTACGGGCCCCGCGCCGCCCGCGCCCCGCGTTCACAACCAGCGCAGCCGGCGGAAGACCGCGACGAGCCCGGCGGCAACGAGGACCATCCCCCCCGTCACCCACCAGAACGCGTGCGGGTCCTCCGCGCCGGGCATCCCCCCCACATTGATGCCCAGCAGACCGGTGAGCAACCCGAGCGGGAGGGCGATCGCCGCGACGAGGGTGAGCAGGTACATCGTCCGGTTCGCCTGGCGCTCCCGCGCCGCGCGGAGTTCTTCCTGGGAGACCGCGGCTCGGTCGCGGACCTCCTCGAGATCCTCGACGAACCGGGCGGTGCGCTGCGCGATCTCCTGCAACTCTGCCCGTTGATGGGCATCGAGCAGAGGGGAGGGCGAGGACGCGAGCGCGAGCAGCGCGTCGCGCTGCGGCGCGAGGTAGCGCCGCAGACGGATCGCCTGGCGCCGGACCTCCGCGAGCGCCCGCGTGTCCAGGTCGCGCGGATCCTCACCCGCCAGCGCGTTCTCCGTGTCGTCGAGCAGCGACTGCAGGTTGTCGACCACCGGGCCCAGCCGCGACGCGAGACCGTCGGCGACCGCGACGAGCAGCCCGCCGGGGGTCGCGGGCGCGCGCCCCTGCTGCGCCTGCTCGCGGAGCCGGCGGATGGTCGCGAAGCGGTACTGGCGCAGCGTCACCGCCCGCGCCGGGTCGAACCAGCAGCGGATCACGATCAGCTCGTCGGGTTCGGCGCCCGCGTTCAGGTTGACGCCCCGCAGGATGACCAGCAGCCCGTCGTCGCGCTCCACGGCGCGGGGGCGGGTCTCTTCGGCGAGCAGCGCGCCGGAAACGACAGGGGGCAGCCCGATCGCCTCGCGCACCCACGACTGCGCGCGCGGCTTCGTCCGGTCCAGGTGCGTCCAGACCGGCGCCTCCGGGGTGCCCGCGCCCGCTCGGCGCCATCCGGCTTCAACGGACCCGTCGCCTGTGGTCGCACCCGCGAAGTCCTCCGCCCGCCCCGGGAGGCGGGTCGTGAAGATCAAGCCTCCCTCGCTGTCGAAAGGATGGAACGCGCTCGCCTCGTGCGCGGCCGGGCCGCTCACGGGCGTATCGGCGGTGTGCGTCGGTGGGTCGTTGCTCGGCATGCGTGCCCTCCCGGGGGAGACCCCCGCGGCTTCACTCTACCGGGGCGCGCAGCGAAAAGCCCCGCCCCGCGGCATGCACCGCGCGGGACGGGGCCTCCCCGATCCGCCACTCCTCCGGGGAATTCACCCCCGCGGGCCCCTACCCGGCCCGCGGTGGGAAACCAAGCGATCTCAGCGCCGGCGACGGGAAGCGAACAGACCCGCGGCGGCGAGCACGGCGCCCGCGCCCGGCGCGGGAACCGTCGCCTGCACGAGCGCATCGCCCACATCCGCGCCCGCGAGGTTCGTCGCGCTCAGCCCGTTGTCGAAAAGGAACGATCCGAACTCGGCGCTGACGAGCAGGTCGGCGCCGATCTCGAGTTCGCTCGATCCCGGGTTGAGCGTGCTGGGTGCACCGATGTCGAACAGGATCGCGGCGATCCCCGTCGTGCTCTCGACGAAGAAGCCCGAGTTGGCGCCGACGGCGCGGTTCGCGTCGAATCCGATCGTGAAGTTCCCGACCTCCACGGTGTCGTTGTTGAAGAACACCGAACCGGTGTGCTCGATCGTCCCGCTGAACGAGCCCAAGAAGTCGCTGGGGTCATAGCTGAAGGTCGTGGGCAGGCTCGGCGCGGAGCGGCTGTTGATCGAGAATGCGACCGAGTCGGGGATGTTCCCGGGCGCGATCACATCCGACGACACGCCCGAGAGGTCCAGGCTCGCCGCGGCCGAGAGGGTGTCGAAATCGAGCGCGACATTGGTCTGCCCGCCGATCACGCTGACGGGCTGCGCGCCCGCAAGGCCCGCCGAGAGTGCTGCCACCGTTGCTGCTGTCTTCATCATCGTTGTTACCTCCGCCCCTCTGGGCATACCGATCGCGCCCACGCCCGAGCGGCGCGGTCCACGCGACAACCCCCGTGAGCCCCCACGGTGGTCCGCCCCCATCGAGTTGTCTGGACTTGTGCGGCGGGACGACCCCGCCCTTCTCTCCGCCGGCCGCGCAGGGACGCGAAACCGGTAGAACACGATTCGGCCGCCTAGATGCGAATGGTTTCACATCTTCAACAAAAGTCGGAACGGATTCTCAACAACGCCGGGCGATCGGGGTGATCCTCGACCCGGTCGCCGGGCCGCGACCGTACGCAAATTACTGCCATCACTTGATTTGCATCAGTTCGCATCGTCTGGTCGATCTGTGCGGGCATCCGCTCCCGACATCTCGGGGTTTCCCGGGTTCCCGACTGGCGGACCCCGCCTGTGGATCGTCTGGTGTGCGTGGCGTCGCCGAACGCGATGTGCGGCGCCGACCCACACCATTGTTTCACGAGAGAGGGAGCACAGTCATGAAGAAGATGATCACCGCCGCCGCGTTCGCCGCCGCGTTCGTCAGCACCGCCAGCGCCGACATGGTCGAGGGCCCGATCGTTGCGCAGCAGGACAGTTCGTTCACGGTCCGCCTGGTCTCGAGCGAGGCGGGCTGGACGGGCTGGCTGAGCTGGATCAGCAACACCGAGAGCGAGGCGGTCACGCTCCTGAGCAACAAGGGGCCCAAGGACGCCGCCCCGATCGCGGTCGGGACCGTCGAGGCGGGCGAATCGCTGATCTTCCAGTACGAGATCACGAAGGGCACGAAGAACACCTTCCGTCAGGACGACGAAGCCGGCGCCCGCCAGTTCCGCCACGAGTGGCTGGACGGGTCCACCGCCCGCCTGTTTGTGGAGGACATCGAGCTGCCCGGGGGCGACCGGGACTACAACGACGCGGTCTTCGATGTCGCCTTCACCCCCGTGCCCACGCCCGGCACGATGGCGATGGGCCTCGCTTCCGCGGGTCTTCTGGTCAAGCGTCGCCGCTGATCACGCCCCGAACGCTCGTTTCGCAATCCTTCAGCGCCGGCCGAGCACCCTCGGCCGGCGTTTTCGTGCGCACCGGCTCCTACCGTGCCTCCCGTGCGAGGACCGATCCATTCCAGCCGACGACGATTCGCCGCCTACTTTGACAAGCGGAAGCGCGCCGCCGCCGCGGAGCGGGTCGCGGCGCGTTCGAAGCTGGATACCGATGCGCGGGACTCGGTCGCGGCGAAACCCCGCAAGCGGTCGTTCTTCGCGCTGTTCGCGGCGTTCTGGGACCTGCTGCGGGGCGAGCGGCACCGCCTCGCGTTCGCGCTCGCGACGCTGACGGTCGCGACGGTGCTGGGCCTCGCGGTGCCCTACTCGTCCAAGATCGTCATCGACTATGTCCTGACGGACAACCCGGGGCCCTCGGGCCTGCCCTCGTTCGTGAACGGGGCGCTCGGGATCGATCCCGCGGACGACGGGACGAGGCGCACCCTGCTGTTCGCGCTGGGGGGCTCGATCCTTGTTGTCAGCCTGCTCGCCGCGTCGATCGCGTTGTCGGGCCGCTGGCAGTGCACGAAGCTCACCAAGCGGACGCAGGCGATGCTCCGCAAGAAAGCGTTCGCGCACGCGGTCCGCCTGCCGCTCAGCCGGATCAGCGAGCTCAAGTCGGGGGGCGTCGCGAGCATCCTGCGCGAAGACGCGGGCAACGCGGCCGAGCTGCTCTTCAGCATGATCTACAACCCGTGGCGGGCGATCATCCAGCTGACGGGCACGCTCGCGATCCTCGCGCTGGTCGATTGGCGCCTCCTCGCGGGTGCGCTCGTCTTCATCCCGATCGTGTGGTTCAGCCATCGCACATGGATCAACCGGATCCGCCCCGTCTACCGCGATGTCCGCAAGACCAGGCAGGGCATCGACGCGCAGGCGACCGAGTCGTTCGGGGGCATCCGCGTCGTGCGCGGCTTCCACCGCGACCACGCCGAGACCGGGCGCTTCACGCGCGACAACCACCTGATGCTGCGCCAGGAATTGCTCGCGTGGTGGTGGAGCCGGATGCTCGAGTACGCCTGGCAGGTGCTCATCCCGCTCGCCAGCGCGGGTGTCATGATCTACGGCGGGTGGCGCGTCCTGGAGGGCGACCTGACGATCGGCGACCTGATGGCCTTCAGCGCCTATGTCCTGATGCTCCTGGGCCCGCTCGAGGCCCTCGTCGCGACCGCCGCCCAGATCCAGTCGCAGCTCGCGGGGTTCGACCGGACGCTGGATCTCCTCGAAGAGCACCGCGAGTTCGAGACCGACGGGCCGGTTTCCGAGGCACCGATCGTCCTCACCAGGGCGCGCGTCTCGGGTCGCCTCACGCTCGACGGTGTCGCGTTCGCCTACCCGCGTCACAAGAAAAAAGGCGCCGACGCGCTCGCCTCGCCCCAGGAAGTCCTCGCGGACATCTCGTTCACCGCGGAACCGGGGCAGACCATCGCGCTCGTGGGTCCTTCGGGTTCGGGCAAGACAACCCTGTGCAACCTCATCGCGCGGTTCTACGACCCGACGCGGGGCACGATCGCCCTCGACGGCAACGACCTCCGCGACATCGAGCTCGAGTCGTACCGCAGGCTGCTGGGCATCGTCGAGCAGGATGTCTTCCTCTTCGACGGATCCGTCGCGGAGAACATCGCCTACGCCAGGCGGAACGCGAGCATGAGCGACATCGTCCACGCCGCGGAGATCGCGAACGCCTCGGGGTTCATCGACGAACTCGAGGACGGGTACGACTCCCTGATCGGCGAGCGCGGCGTGCGCCTGTCCGGCGGGCAGAAGCAACGCCTCGCGATCGCGCGAGCGGTCCTCGCGGACCCGCGCATCCTGATCCTCGACGAGGCGACGAGCAACCTCGACAGCGAATCCGAGCGGCTCATCCAGGCCAGCCTCGACCGCCTCATGGAAGGCCGCACCAGCTTCGTCATCGCCCACCGCCTCAGCACGATCCGGCACGCGGACACGATCATCGTGCTCGAAAAGGGGCGCACCGCGGAGATGGGCACCCACGACGAGCTCGCCGCCAGGTCCGGGCGCTACGCGGATCTGCTCAGCATCCAGCTCGGGCCCGACCACGCGGCCCGGACGCCCGCGACCTGACAACACCCTCGACCCGATCCCGCGTCAAGGGCAGCCGTCGCCGAACGCGACCACGAAGCCCTCGACATCGTCGAGATCCAGCACGCCGTTCCAGTCGAGATCCGCGATCGGCGCGCCCGCGGTGAAGCCGCTCACGAACGCCACCACATCGTCGAGGTCCAACACGCCGAAGGGCTCCGCGAGATCCGCGGCGTTGCACTCCGGGAGGCAGGGCGACAGGTCGTAGACCCGAACCTGACTTCCTCCCAGATACATCGTGCGCCCCACGATGAGCGAGGCACCAGGCGCAATCGAACCAAGCGGCCGCGCCCCAGCCTCGGGATCCCGCAGATCGAACAGCAGATTGCCGTTCGGCGAGCTCGTCCCCACCACCGCCAGCCCGCCGCCCACCACGAGCGATGTCCCCCACCCGGCGAAGGTCGCCGAGGGCAACGGAAGCAGATCCGCCGGATCCGTCCGATCGAACGCGTACAGCGTGCTCGAATTGCTCGAGAACACCCCGTCGAGCACCCACGCCGTTGACGAATCAAGACCCAGCCCGTCGGCAAAGATCCCCTCGCCCACCTCCGCGATCCGGTCGAATCGAACGGGATCATCGGACAGCGAGCCGTACGCGACGAGGCTCCCGTCGATGGTCCCGTACACCACCCCGTCGCCCCCCCCGACCGTGAAATCAATGTCGGGACCGAAACCGTCTCCGCTGAGGATCAGCGAGCCATCGCTCCCGATCCTGTAGAGCCGATAGGCCCAGGGACAGTCGAGCAGCGGGCAGTCCGCCGCGGCGTTGAGCACCACGACCCCGCTCTCGAACGCCATCTCCCCGCGCCCGGAACGGAACGGCGAGTTGAACAGGTCGACCCGATCGCGCTCGACAAGCGAGCCGTCCACCCCGACCTCGATCGTCACGAGATCGTCGAGTGTGTCCCGGTACACAATCCAATCGCCCCGGAATTCCATCTGGCGAACGCCGGGCACGGGGATGCTCCCGATCTCAACGGGTGACGCGGGCACCGAGATGTCGTACAGCCGGATCGAAGGCCCGCCCGCGCCGGTGCCGAGATAGTCCTGCAGCACCATCCGGTCCCCGTCGCGTTGAAGATGCGCTCCGCTGACGCTCTGGAGCGCCGGCGAAGGGACGAATTCGGGAATGCAATCCACGCCCCCGAAGGCGACGCAGGCGAACGAGCCCAGACCCGCGACCAGGGCGAGCGAACCAGCCGATCCCACCGACGCGGCACGACACATAGACCCAACCTCCGGTATCTCTCCGCAATTCCCGAACCAACGCACGGTATCCGCGCGCACGAAGACCGCGCACCGAGCTTACAGGACCAGCCATTCCGATCAACACGGCGAATCGTGTTTAGCCGTCCACGAGCGTCCGGAACCGATTCCAGCCGAACGGAATCGCACCCGAATCTCCGCATCGCCTCTTCCACACGGGATCCCGGGGCGATAGGGTGCGTATCGCAATCTGTCTCGCCCCGTTCCCGGGGCGCCGGGTCTCGTCCGTTCTCGGACTTCACATCACGCGAGCCGCATCCGCCGGGTGCTTCTTGGATCGTCTCGTGCGCCCACGCGCGCGGGGCCGCGACGCTCGCAGGAGATCAGTCCATGCTCACCACGCTCGCCCTCACGCTTGTGACCGCCCCCCTGGGCGCTGCGCCGCTCGGCGATACCGAGCAGCCCGCGCGCATCGGCATCGGCGCCACGCCCTTCCAGATCATCAGCGACACCGAGATCATCATCGACGGCGTCACCTACGACTCGTGGGAAGCGGTCGCGGATTCCGGGTACTTCCACACCGAGCACACCCGCTGCATCACCGGTTTCGACGATCCCGGAGTCGATATCCGGGGCACCGGCGCCGACTGCGATTTCAACCGCACCCGCGTCGAGCCGCAGTATCAGCCCGACCAGGGCGTGCGCCGCATCCCCGTCGTCGTCCATGTCATCCAGTCCACGAGCGGGACCGGGTTCATCCCCGAGAGCCGTGTCCGCTCGCAGATCGATGTGCTCAACGAGGACTTTCTCGCGATCGCCGGCACGAACGGCGGCGCGGGCGACGACGCCCAGATCGAGTTCTTCCTCGCGACCGAGGATCCGCAGGGCAACCCCACCAACGGCATCACATACACCACCAACAACAGCTGGTTCAACGACAGCGGGTCCTACTGGAACGCCCTCGCCTGGGACACCAACCGCTACCTCAACATCTACACCAACTCCGCATCCGGCGCGCTCGGCTATGTCCCCAGCCTGCCCCAGGGCGGCATCGTCGGGTCCAACTCCGACCGCGTCGTCGTCCTCTATTCCTCCTTCGGACGCAACGCCCCCCTCGTCCCGTTCCACCTCGGACGCACCACCACCCACGAGGTCGGGCACTACCTGGGCCTCTACCACACCTTCAACGGGGGCTGCCAGTCCACCGCCTCCTGCGCCACGAACGGCGACCGCATCTGCGACACCAACCCCGAATCCTCCCCCACCTTCGGCTGCCCGGGCGGGCGCACCAGTTGCGGCCTGCCCGCTCCCTTCGATAACTACATGGACTACGCGGATGACATCTGCATGGAGCGGTTCACGCCCGACCAGATCAACCGCATGCGGTGCACCCTCGAAAACTGGCGCCCGAACCTCGCGATCACGGGCCCCCAGGCGTGCAACGCCGCGGACCTCGCCGAGCCGCTCGCGGTGCTCGATCTCGCGGATGTTCAGGCCTTCATCGACGGGTTCACGGCCCAGCAGCCCATCGCGGACATCGCCGCGCCCGCCGGTGTGTTCGACCTCGCGGATGTCCAGGCGTTCATCGACGACTTCAACAGCGGTTGCCCCTGACGAGTCCTCGCCCGCCGCACGGTGATCAAGCCACGCTGCCCCCGGCGCCGGCCCGGGGGTTTTTTCTGCCCGCGTGCGGAACTCCGCGGCTGCACGGCACGACGCCCAAAAGCAACAACGCCCGCCGATCGGCGGG
>MDTD01083265.1_pt1 | contig 12059 bp, 10 predicted proteins | sample 811221 | NCBI WGS metagenome assembly MDTD01 (sample SAMN05326646, study PRJNA326480) | marine metagenome | isolation source: seawater | place: Pacific Ocean: South West | collected 2011 | reverse complement strand
GTTCACCCGGTGCACCTGGGTGGTGTCGCCGAACCGCGTGCGGATCAGCACGCCGTCGCCGACCCAGCCGGCGAACTCCGCCTCCCGGGTGTTGCGGTACTGCTGCATGCGCTCGGTCAGGGCCGCCGGAATCTCCGGCACGCCCCGGACCTCCAGATTGCCGATGCGGCGCATGCCGTCCGCGGCCCCGTCCGGTTCCGGGCGGGACTGGCTGGCCGCGCAGCCGGCGAGGCCCAGCACGATGGCGACCACCACACCGATGCGGCGCGGCCCGACTGCTGCTGTCATGAGAGTTCCCGTGTTCGACGTCGCGGCTTAAGCTAGGGAACCGGTACTGGCCATGCAAGCGTCTCAGGCATGACGTCCACTTCCTGCGCCCATCTCCGCCCCGGCACCTGGCCCCTGCACTGGGACCTGGTGCTCGACGACCAGCTCGGCCCCACCGACGGCCTGGCGAGCTGCCGCAGCTGCGGCACCGTCTACCTGCTGGAGATGCTCGACTGGCGGGGCGCCGAGCGACTCATGCGCATGGCCGTCCTCGAGCGGGCGCTGGCCACCCGGCTGCTGCGCGACCTCGACCGGGGGAGCTGCGACGCCGGACGCGCCGCTGCGGAGCTGGCGCACGTGCGCAGCCTCGCGGTGGCGGTTCCGCAACTGCTGCTGGTGGACACCGCCATCCCGGCGATCGTCGCCGCGGTGCCGGCGCCGGCCGACCGGCCGCTGCCCGCGGAAAGCTGGCGCGACCTCGACTGCGACGGCGGCTGGATCGACTACGCGCGCTCGTACGTGGAGATGACGAAGGCATAGGCGTGGCGCTCGTCGGCGGGATGCGCCTCGCGGTCGCCCTCCCGCCAGCGCCGCCAGTCCAGCTCGGGGAAGAACGTGTCGCCGTCGAGGTCGGCGTCGATGACGGTCACGTACAGCCGGTCCGCCAGCGGCAGAGCCTCGGCGTAGAGCCCGGCGCCGCCGGTGACGAAGGCCTCGTCGACCCCGTCCTCGGCGCACTGGGCGCGCGCCACGTCCAGCGCCGCCGCGAGGCTCGCCACCACCACCGCCCCCGGCGCGTCGTAGCCCGGCGTCCGCGTCACCACGATGTTGGTCCGGCGCGGCAGCGGCCTGCGGTCCATGGATTCGAAGGTGCGCCGCCCCATGATCACCGGATGCCCGCGGGTGGTCATCATGAAGTGCTTCATGTCCGCCGGCAGCGACCAGGGCAGGTCGTTGTCCCGGCCGATCACGCGGTTTCGGGTCATCGCCCAGATCAGCGACAGCTTCATGACCGCTCCGCCGTCCCCGGGCTCAGACCGCGATGGGCGCCTTGATGCCGGCGTGGCACTGATAGTTCTCCAGCGTGAAGTCCTCGTAGCGGAAGCCGAAGACGTCCTTCACGGCGGGGTTGAGCCGCATGGTCGGCAGCGGCAGCGGCTCCCGGGCGAGCTGGCGGTCGGCCTGCTCGAGGTGGTTGGCGTACAGATGGGCGTCGCCGAAGGTGTGCACGAAATCGCCCGGCTCGAGGTCGCAGACCTGGGCCACCATCATGGTGAGCAGCGCGTAGGAGGCGATGTTGAAGGGCACGCCCAGGAACACGTCGGCGCTGCGCTGGTAGAGCTGGCAGGACAGCCGGCCCTCGGCCACGTAGAACTGGAACAGGGTGTGGCACGGCGGCAGCGCCATGTGGTCCACCTCGGCCACGTTCCAGGCGCTGACGATGAGCCGGCGCGAGTCCGGGGTGTGGCGGATGTCGTGCACCACCCGGGCGATCTGGTCGATGGTGCCGCCGTCGGGGGCCGGCCACGAGCGCCACTGGGAGCCGTACACGGGCCCGAGCTCGCCGTGCTCGTCCGCCCACTCGTCCCAGATGTGTACGTCGTGATCCTGCAGGTATTTCACGTTGGTGCTGCCCTGCAGGAACCACAGCAGCTCGTGAACGATGCCCTTCACGAACATCTTCTTGGTGGTGACCAGGGGAAACCCCGCCGCCAGATCGAAGCGCATCTGGTGGCCGAACACGCTGTAGGTGCCGGTGCCGGTGCGGTCGTTCTTGAAGACGCCGTCCTCACGGATGCGCCGCATGAGATCGAGGTATTGCTTCACGCTGAGCCTGCGCCGCTGGATGGGCTGCCTGCGCCGGCCGGACGGCCGCGCAGCAGCAGCAGAATACCAACGATGATCATGGGGATCGACAGAAGCTGGCCCATGGTCAGCCAGTCCAGGGCGATGAAGCCGAGATGGGCATCCGGCGTGCGGAAGAACTCGGTGACGAATCGCAGCACGCCGTAGCCGGCCAGGAACATGCCGGACACCGCGCCCAGGGGCCGCGGCCGGGCGGAGAACCACCAGACCAGCGCGAACAGCACCAGTCCCTCGGCGAACGCCTGGTAGAGCGGCGAGGGGTGGCGGGCGAACGGCTCCCAGTCGCCCACGCACAGCGGGTTCAGCTGGCGGATCGCCTCGGCGGAACAGGGATACACCAGGCCGAACACGGACTCGGTCATGCGGCCGGGCAGCTCGGTGTTGGCGAAGTTGCCCAGCCGGCCCAGGCCGAGGCCCAGCGGCACCAGCGGCGCGACGAAGTCGGCGACCTGCAGGAACGAGCGCTCGGTGCGACGGCCGAACCACCACAGGCCCAGCACCGCGCCGATGAGGCCGCCGTGGAACGACATGCCGCCTTCCCAGATGCGGAGCAGAAACAGGGGATCCCGGGCGAGCTGTTCGAACCCGTAGAACAGGGTGTAGCCGATGCGCCCGCCGAGCACGGCGCCGACCGCGCCGTAGAACACGACGTCGGACACCTCCTGGGCGTTCCAGCCGCGCCAGCTCTCCCGGGCCCGGCGGTTGCCCAGCCACCAGCACAGGGCGAAGGCGGCCAGGTAGGCCAGGCCGTACCAGCGCACGGACAGCGGGCCGAGGGAGACGATGATCGGATCGATGTCCGGATAGTGGGGGTGCTCCACCGATTTGCTCCTCTGATAGACTCGCCGGACCGCCGCGCTGCCGCAGCAACCCGAGGACCCCGCCGCCATCCATGTGTCTGGTGCTGTTCGCCTACGACCCGCAGTCGGCACACCCCCTGGTGGTGGCCGCGAACCGGGACGAATTCTACGCGCGCCCGGCTGAGAGCGCACATTTCTGGGACGACGCGCCGGACGTTCTGGCGGGCCGCGACCTGTCGGCCGGCGGCACCTGGCTCGGCGTGAGCCGCGCCGGCCGGTTCGCCACGGTCACCAACTTCGCCGAGGAGGGCCCGTCGGAGGCGCCGCTGTCCCGGGGCCGACTGCCGGAACGCTTCCTGGCCGGCCGCGACGACGCGCACCACTTCGCCCATCACCTGCAGGGCAGCCGCTATCGCGGCTTCAACCTGCTGCTGTGGGACGGCCGGACTCTGGCCTACACCTCCAACCGGGGCCACAGCCAGGACCTGGAACCCGGCGTGTACGGCCTGGCCAACGCCGAGCTCGGCGCCACCTGGCCGAAGGTCCTGCGCGGCCGGGAAGCGCTGCGGCAGGCGGTCGCCGGCGGCGCTCACCCGGATACCCTGCTGGAACTGCTCGCCGACCGGCACGTCCCGCCGGACGCGGATCTGCCGCGCCGGGGGCGGCCGCTGGAGCTCGAGCGCCGGGTGGCGCCCTGCTTCATCGCCGGGCAAGACTACGGCACCCGGGCGAGCACGGCCGTGGTGTTCGAGCGCCGCCCGGGCAGGGCCACGCGTGTGCGGTTCGCCGAGCAGGCCTACGGTCCCGGGGGCGAGCCGGGCGCCCGGGTGAACCACGAATTCGAGCTGAACTGACGGAGCCCCGCGCCCGGTGGCACGCCGGACACCGCGGGCCCCGACCACGACGGGAGAGCAACCGATGGATCTCAGTCTGACCGGGCGCACCGCGCTCATCACCGGCGGCAGCCTCGGGCTGGGCCGCGCCATGGCCGAGGCCTTCCACGGCGCCGGCGCCCGGGTGGCCGTCCTGGCCCGGCGGGAGGGCCCGCTCGGCGAGGCCGTCGACGCCATCGCCGCTGCCGGCGCCCCCGACGGCGCCGCCGTGCGCGGCTATGTCTGCGACGTCACCGACGCCGCCCGGGTCGAAGCCGTCCACGCGCAGATCGAAGCGGACCTCGGCCCCGTGGACATTCTGGTGAACAACGCCGGCCACGCCGCGGCCAAGCCCTTCGAATCCATCACCGACGCCGAGTGGCAGGCCGATCTCGACCTCAAGCTGTTCGCCGCCATCCGCCTCACCCGGGCCGTCTGGCAGGGCATGCGCGAGCGCCGCTGGGGCCGGGTCATCAATCTGCTGAACGTCTACGCCAAGACGCCGGGGCCGAACACCGCGCCCACCTCGGTGAGCCGCGCCGCCGGCATGGCCCTGACCAAGGTGCTGGCCGGGGAGGGCGCGCCGGACAACGTGCTGGTCAACGCGCTGCTGATCGGCTTCATCAAGAGCGATCAGATCCGCCGCCAGTACGAGGCCTCGGACGGCAGCGTCGATTTCGACACCTTCGTCGCCCGGGCCGGCGCGCGGCTGCCCATGGGCCGGATGGGCGAGGCCGAGGAGGTGGCGAACCTGGCCCTGTTCCTGGCGTCGGACGCCGGCTCCTACGTCACCGGCTGCGCCATCAACATGGACGGCGGTCTGTCCAAGGTCCCCTGACCGGACGGCGGCTCAGCCCGCCGCGCCCGCGCCGTCCCGCTGCTCGGGCACGGTGAGCAGCAGCGCCGCCCCCGCGGCGAAGAACACGATGATGGTGGCCATGCCGACGCGCTGACTGGCGGCGAGCCAGGTCACCCAGCCCACCAGCAGCGGGCCCAGGAAAGCCGTCGCCCGGCCGGACAGGGCGAACAGCCCGAACATCTCGGTGCGGAGCCGAGCCGGCGCCGCCCGGGCCAGATAGGACCGGCTGGCGGCCTGGGCCGGCCCCACGAACACCCCGAGCAGCATGCCCACGCCCCAGAACACCGCCGGGTCCGTCACCAGCAGCAGCGCGGAGCTGGTGACGATCAGACCCGCCAGAGACACCAGCATGGTGGCCCGGCTGCCCACCCGGTCGTCGAACCAGGCGAAGGCGAAGGCCCCGGCGCCCGCGGTGGCGTTCAGCGCGATGCCGAACATCAGCACCTGCCGTTCGTCCATGTCGAAGGTGCCGGCGGCGTAGACGCCGCCGAAGGCGAACAGCGTGGCCAGGCCGTCGACGAACAGCATCCGGGCCAGCAGGAACCGCGCGATCACCGCATAGTCGCGGATGTGCGCCAGCGATCGGACGAGCTGGCGCAGGCCGTCACGCGCCGCGCTGGCGAGCCGCCTGCCGGCGCCGGGGCGGTCCGGCGTCAGCAGGAACAGGGGCAGGGAGAACACGGCGAGCCAGGCCGCGGTGAGCACGAAGGTCGCCCGCACGTGCGCCGCCTCGTCCCGGGGCAGCTCGAACCAGCCGGGTTCCTCGATGAACCCGAACAGCGCCACCACCAGACAGGCCAGCCCGCCGGCATAGCCGAGGCCCCAGCCCCAGCCGGACCAGCGGCCGACGTGCCGCGGGTCCGCGAGCTCCGGCAGCATGGCGTTGTAGAACACCACCGCGAGCTCCACCCCCACCGTGGCCAGCACCACCAGCACCAGCGCCTCGGCCACCCCGGCGCCGGTGGGGTCCGGGGCCACGAACCACAGCGCGGCGGTGGCCGCCACCCCGAGCCCGGTGAAGGCCGCCAGCCAGGGCTTGCGCCGCCCGCCCTGATCGGCGATGGCGCCGAGCACCGGGCCGGCCAGGGCGATCACCGCCCCGGCAGCCGCCGTGGCATAGCCCCACTGGGCCGTGCCGGCGGTCTCGTCCGCGGCCACCTGGCGGGTGAAGTAGGCGGCGAACACGAAGGTCTGGATGAGGGTGGCGAAGGCCGAGTTGGCCCAGTCGTAGAGGGCCCAGGCGGGCAGCGCCAGCGGTCCCGGGCGCCGCTCAGTGATGATGAGAGGGCACCACCCGGCCGAGGCCGGCCTTGACGAGCTGGGCGCGCATGTAGGACTGCACTTCCTCGGCGGTGGTCATGCGCAGCACCCGGGCGAGCATGCGGCGGGCATCCTTGCGCTTGATGTTGCGGATCACCCACTTGACCTTGGGCAGGTTGGTCGCGTTCATCGACAGCACGTGGTAGCCCATGGCGAGCAGCAGCACCGCGCCCACCGGCGAGCCGGCCAGCTCGCCGCAGATGCCTACGTAAGTCTGCTCCCGGTGCGCGGCCCGCGCCACCTCGAGCAGCGCGCCGAGCACGGCGGGGTGGGTCTCCTGATAGAGATCCGCGACACGGGGATTGTTGCGGTCGACGGCCAGCATGTACTGGGTCAGGTCGTTGGAACCCACCGCCAGGAAGTCCACCCGCCGGGCCAGCTCCCGGGCCTGATAGACCGCCGCCGGCACCTCCACCATCACCCCGACCAGGGGCTGCTTGACCTGCACCCCTTCCTCGAGGACCTCGATGTAGGCCCGGTGAATGAGCGCCTTGGCCTCCTCCACCTCGGACATGCTGGAGATCATCGGCAGCATGATCCGCAGCTCCCCGCGCAGGCCGGCGTTGGCCTTGATCATGGCCCGCGCCTGGACCATGAAGATCTCGGGATGGTCCAGGGTCACGCGGATGCCGCGCCAGCCGAGGAACGGGTTCTCCTCGGAGATGGGAAAGTACGACAGCGCCTTGTCGCCGCCGATGTCCAGGCTGCGCATGGTCACGGGCCGCGGCTCGAAGGCTTCCATGTGCTCCCGGTAGATGACCCGTTGCTCCTCCTCGGTGGGGAAGCTCTCCTTGGTCATGAACGGCACTTCGGTGCGGAACAGCCCGATGCCTTCGGCGCCCCGGTCCAGGGACCGGGAGATGTCGCCGGTCAGGCCGATGTTGACCCACAGCTCCACGCGCCAGCCGTCGCGGGTGATGGACGGCAGCTCTTTGAGGTCTTCGAGCTCCACCGCGAATGCCCGTTCCTGGGAGATCAGGTCCTCGTAGCTCTGCTCGAGGTGGGTGGAAGGGTTGAGGAACACCTCGCCGTAGAAACCGTCCACGATCATCGGCTGGCCGTCGAGGTCGGCGATGGGCAGGTCCACGGCACCCATCACCGCAGGAATGTCCAGGGCCCTGGCGAGGATGGCCACGTGGGAGCTGCCGGAGCCCCGCACGGAGACGATCCCCTTCAAGTGCTCCGGCGGGATGTTGGCCAGCATGGAAGGCGTCACTTCGTGCCCCACCAGCACCGTGTCCGGCGGGAACTGAGTCTTGCGGGCCCGGATGTCCTGCAGATAGGCGAGCACCCGCAGGCCCAGGTCCTTCACGTCGGCGCCGCGCTCCCGGAGGTAGGGGTCCTCCATGGCCTCGAAGCGGCGCACGTGCTCGCGGATCACCTGCTTGAGAGCCCCCTGGGCCCAGATGCCCCGGCGCACCCGGTCGCGCATGTCGCCGGCCAGGGCGTTGTCGTCGAGCATGTGCAGATAGGCGTCGAACAGCGCCAGCTCCTCCCGGGGCAGGCTCTGGGCGAACTCTTCGCTGATGCGGCGGATGTCCGAGCGCACCGCGTTGATGGCCCGGTCGAGGATCATGAGCTCGGTGGTGACGTCCTCCGCCTCCCGCTCCGGGACGCCCTCCAGGCTCGCCGGCGGCTGCATCACCACGGCGCTGCCGATGGCGATGCCCGGGGCGCCGGCGACGCCCCGGAACATGACGTCGCTGGCCTCGGAGACCTTGCCGGTCTGGGCGTCGAACAGCCGCTGGATCTCGCCGGTGGCTTCCGCGTGGGCCATGACCGTGGCGAGCTGGGCCGACAGCGTCACCAGGAACGCCTCCTCGCTCTCGTCGAAACGGCGTTCCTGGCGCTGCTGCACCACCAGCACGCCGATCACCCGGCGGTGATGGATCACCGGCACGCCGAGAAAGGCGTTGAACGGTTCCTCGCCGATCTCGGGGATGTAATGGAAGCGCGGATGGTGGCTGGCGTTCTCCAGGTTGATGGGCTCCGCCCGCTCCGCCACCAGGGTGGTGAGGCCCTGGTCCAGGGACAGGGACAGCTTGCCCACCGCATCCTGGTTCAGGCCCTCCGTCGCGACGAACAGATAGCGGTCGCGCTCGGGGCTCAACAGATAGATCGAGCAGACCTCGGTACCCAGCGCCTCACGCACGTCGTGCACGATGATGCGCAGCGCCTCCTGGAAGGAGCTCGCGGCGGCAACGTCCTGGACGATGCGGCGGAGGGTCGTCAGCATTCAGACGCTCCGGTGCCGGGGTGCCCGGCCCCGGACGCCGGAGGGCGGCGATAACACAGGTGCGGTGCGAGCTCCTTGAGCGCCCGGCGATACACGTCGCGCTTGAAATCCACCACCTGTCTGACCGGGTACCAGTAGCTCACCCAGCGCCAGTAGTCGAACTCCGGCTTGGCCGTCGTGTCCACCTGCACGCACTCGTCCTCTGCCAGCATGCGCAGCAGAAACCATTTCTGCTTCTGTCCCTTGAAGCCCGGGGTCGAGTTGTAGCGCCGCAGCCGCTTGGGCAGCCGATAGTGGAGCCAGCCCCGGGTGCGAGCCAGAATCTGCACGCTGTCCGGCGCCAGGCCCACTTCCTCGTGCAGCTCGCGGTACAGCGCCTCCTCGAGGGATTCGTCCTCGTTGATGCCCCCCTGGGGAAACTGCCAGGCGTCGTGACCACCTACCCGGCGGGCCCAGAGCACCTGCCCCAGGTCGTTGGCGAGGACGATCCCGACGTTCGGTCGGTAACCGTCTGCATCAACCACAGTCGTTCGTCCAACAAGATGCCAATGGCGGGATTGAACCTCAACGGCGGCGAAAATACCAACGGCGCGCCGGGCCGGTGCAGGCCCACCGGTTTCCGTGCGAGCATGCCGGTCCAGCCAGCCAGGGACGCCGAAGGCCGCCATGAGCAATCGACTCGCCGACGAGACCAGCCCGTACCTGCGCCAGCACGCCGACAACCCGGTGGACTGGTATCCCTGGAGCGACGAGGCACTGTCCCTGGCGCGGCGGCGGCAGCAGCCGATCCTGCTGTCCATCGGCTATTCCGCCTGCCACTGGTGCCACGTCATGGCCCACGAATCCTTCGAGGATCCCGAGGTCGCCGCCGTCATGAACGGGCACTTCGTCAACGTCAAGGTCGACCGGGAGGAGCGTCCGGACCTGGACAAGGTCTACCAGCTCTCCCACCAGCTCCTGACCCAGGCGCCCGGGGGCTGGCCGCTGACGATGTTCCTGGATCCGGACACCCTGGTGCCGTTCTTCGGCGGCACCTACTTTCCCAGGACGGCGCGCCACGGTCTGCCCGGTTTCCGCGACCTGCTGGTGCGCATCGTCGACGTCTTCGAGTCCCGCCGGGAGGAGCTCAGCGCCCAGGGCGAGAAGGTGGCGGACGTGCTCGCCAGCCTCGACACCGGGCCCCTCAGCGGCGAGGGCGAGGGCGTGGCCGACGAGGCCCTGCTGCAGTCCGCCCGGGATGCCCTGGCGGCCCAGTACGACAGCGCCGACGGCGGCTTCGGCCGGTCCCCCAAATTTCCCATGCCCGGGACGCTGGAGCGGCTGCTGCGGCACTGGGCCGGCACCGCCCGGGCCGGCCAGCCGGACCGCGCCGCCCTCGACATGGTGATGACCACGCTCACCCGCATGGCCCGGGGCGGCATTCACGACCACCTGGGCGGGGGCTTCTGCCGCTACGCCACCGATCGGCGCTGGATGGTGCCCCACTTCGAAAAGATGCTCTACGACAACGGCCTGCTGCTGGGGCTCTATACCGACGCCCTGGCGCTGGGTCCGGATCCGCTGTTCGAACTCGCGGTGACCGGCATCGTCGACTGGCTGGAACGGGACATGCGCCACCCCGAAGGCGCCTTCCACGCCGCCTTGGACGCGGACTCGGAAGGCGAGGAGGGCCGTTACTACCTGTGGCGCCGGAACGAGGTGAAACGCCTGCTGACCGAAGACGAGTATCTGGTGATCGAGACACTGTACGGCCTCGACAAGCCGGCCAATTTCGAAGGGCGCTGGATCCTGCATCGCTACGACGCCTGGGCGGGCGTGGTGTCCCGGCTGTCGCTGGACACCGGCGAGGCCGCGGCGCTCTGGTCGAGCGCACGGGAGAAAATGCTGGCAGCGCGGACGACCCGCGAGGCGCCCGCGCTGGACGACAAGATTCTGACCAGTTGGAACGCGCTGGCGATCCACGGGCTGGCTAAGGCGGCCGTGCAGCTCGACCGGCCGGACTGGCTGGACATGGCGCGCAGCGCGCTGGATTTCCTCCGCGACCGGCTGTTCGTCGACGGCCGGCTGATGGCGACCTGGAAGGACGGCGTAGCCAGGCATCCTGCCTATCTGGACGATCACGCCTTTCTGCTGCAGGCGGCCCTGACGCTGCTCGGCGCCGGCTGGCGCGACGAGGATGCGCGCCTGGCACGCACCCTGGCCGAGGCGTTGCTGGCGCGCTTCGAGGACACCGAGGCCGGCGGTTTCTTCTTCACCGCCCACGATCACGAGACCCTGATCTGCCGGCCCAAGCCGACCATGGACGACGCCGTACCGCCGGGCAACGCCGTTGCCGCCCGGGCGCTGTCGGACCTCGGCCACCTGCTGGGCGATGCGCGCTATCTGGAGGCCGCCAACCGAACGATCGATTGGGCCAGAAAGGCCATGGAGGCCCATCCCGCCGGCCACTGCAGCATGCTCACGGCGCTCGAAGAAGTGACCCGGCCACCGGAACTCATCGTCATCCGCGGGCCCGCAGGCAGCTTCGCGCCCTGGCTCGCCGCAGCCCGGGACGGCTACCGTCCCCGGCGCCGGGTCTATGCCATTCCGGCCGCTGCCGATCCCCGGCTGGTACCGCCCTATCTGCCCCGGTTGGTGAGCGCTGACTCCGCCGGAAAGACAACGGCCTACCGGTGTGAAGGCTTTTCCTGTTCCCTGCCCATCGGGGCGCCGGAGGCGCTCGCCGCCGAACTCGAGCGGGGCGACCCACGCTGACGCGACGGGTCAGGCCGGACGCCAGACCAGATCCAGCTCCCGGGCGGCCTTGACGTCGTCCAGCCGCCGCACCGGCAGCGAGTAGGGTGCGGCCCGCACCATGTCGGGCTGCTCCTCGGCCTCCCGCTGGATCGCCACCAGGGCGTCGACGAAGCCGTCGAGCTCCGCTTTGGTCTCGGTTTCCGTGGGCTCCACCAGAAAGCATTCCGGAATGAGCAGAGGGAAATAGGTGGTCGGCGAGTGCACGCCATAGTCCAGCAGGCGCTTGGCGAAATCCATGGCGCTGACCTCGAGGCGTTTGGCCTGCTCGGAGAACGTCAGGATGAACTCGTGGGTGGCCCGCCGCTCCGGATAGGCGAGCTCGAAGCCGGCCTTCTCCAGCCGCCGCGCCAGATAGTTGGCGTTCAGCGTGGCGTACTGGCCGACCCGGGTCATGCCTTCGCGGCCCAGCATCAGCGCATAAGCCAGCGCACGCAGCAGAATGCCGGCGTTGCCGGCGTAACCGGACAGCCGGCCGATGGACTGGGGCAGATCCTCCGCCGTCAGCCAGCGGTACCGGTCCCCATCTTTGCCCACGACAGGCGTGGGCAGGAACGGCAGTAAGCGCTCACCGACACCCACCGGGCCGGCACCCGGCCCGCCTCCCCCATGGGGCGTGGCGAAGGTCTTGTGCAGGTTCATGTGCAGCACGTCGAAGCCCATGTCGCCGGGTTTCACCTGGCCGAGAATGGCATTCAGATTCGCACCGTCGTAATACAGCAGCCCGCCGGCATCGTGCACCACCCGGGCGATCTCCTCGACCCGCCGCTCGAACACGCCGCAGGTGGAGGGGTTGGTCATCATGAGCCCGGCGGTCTGGGGACCCACCGCGGCCTTGAGCGCTTCGAGGTCCACGTCGCCGGAGCTGTCCACCGGCACTTCCGCGACCTTGTAGCCGCACATGACCGCCGTGGCGGGGTTGGTACCGTGGGCCGCATTCGGCACCAGAATCTCCGTTCGGGCGGTGTCGCCCCGGGCCTCGTGATACGCCCGGATCATCGCCACGCCGGCGAGCTCGCCCTGGGCTCCCGCCATGGGCGTCAGCG
>MDTD01077496.1_pt1 | contig 12060 bp, 4 predicted proteins | sample 811221 | NCBI WGS metagenome assembly MDTD01 (sample SAMN05326646, study PRJNA326480) | marine metagenome | isolation source: seawater | place: Pacific Ocean: South West | collected 2011 | reverse complement strand
TGAATCTAGTGATACAGAATATCAATTTTTCCCTTGTTTTACAGGAAATAAAGATGGATATACTCTTAATAGTGACGGTATGTTTCAAAGTTGTACAGTAGAATGTGAAATTGGAGAATATTGTGAAATTAATACATCTTCAGATGTAGACGATGAATGTAGAAGGTGTACTTCTATTAATAATAGTGAACCAACGGAAATTATATGTTCTAGTTCAACAAATAGCAAATTTTCTAATCCTAATAGTAATAATTGTTTATTTGGTTATTATCGAGAACCTGGAAATAGTGATGGTGGAGTAACTAGTACATATAATTATGATTATGTTACAGGGAGTATTGTTATAAGGGATATTTTACATAGAGAAGCCGATCAATGTTTAGAATGTAATAATATAAGTTATTTGAAAAATGAAACAACATTTAGAGAAAATATTGATTGTACTAATTTAAATGATTCAAAGTTGTATAATCAAGATAAAATTTCACAATATGCAATAATTTCTAATGATGCCTCTACAAATCCATGTATAAATGGTTTTTATTTTCAAGCGGGGGCTCAAGATGAATGTGTACCGTGTTCATGGGATCAGAGTAATAATTTTGCTAGTGATATTCAAAATAGAGAAATATTTTGTATGGATGGTAACACTACATATACAAAACGTTGTAAAGGAGGATATGATCTAACAGAACAGGACGTTATTAATAATTTATCAAGTTTTGGAACATGTACTAAACAAGCATGTTCTGAACCCGACAATAAATATTTATATAATTTTTCAGGTAATGTTTTAGATACTAGTGAAGTAACTAATATTAGTTGTACTGATGCTCGATGTTGTAGTTATCATGCTTTTGATCCTTCCGATTCTCTTAATATAACTATAACACCATGTGAAAATCCGGGTGAAGATTATACAATTACTGGAACGTGCGAAGAATGCGATGATCATCCATTATGTGAACCATACAGTCAAAATGAGGAACCAACTGGTCCATGTTATCAATCACAAGAAGCACATGATGTTTATTTAAAACGATGTACTGAAGAGAAAGTTATAACTGATTTAAAAATAAATAACTCACAATATGAAAAATATTTAGATGAAACTTCAGGACAATTTCATGATTGTAGCCAATGTGATGATGATGTTCAAATAGAAGATACCCCGTGTACATATTTAGCAGACCGCACTTGCATTAATATTTATGAAGGTGGATCAGGATTAACATGTAGTAGAAATATAGGAGATTTAAATCCTAATCTTTTCACTGATAGTTTTGATGGATTAACTGGTGAAGATATAATAAATAAAATAAGAGATGTAGAAGATGTTAATTCATATGACTATTTAAAACCGGAATATAAGGATAAATTGTTAGAAAAAATCAATGAAAAACATATCTTTTTTATTTTATTAAAGAAGTATATAGAGGTCATGGAATCTGATCCTTCCCAAAGAGTATCAAATGACGTGAATACTATTCGCAGTTCAATGATAAATTTAAATATAGGTTCAGAAAATAACTATGATATTTATACAGAATTTATCGATAATATGGAAGAAGGAACATCAGAATTTCAAGAAGAAATGTGTAAATTATTCGGAAAAGTAAAAAATGATTTTCGCAGTGATGTAACACTAACAGATATTTCTGGAATAGTTGATAATTATGGTATATCGTGTTGTACAGATTCTGATGATTCTAGTAGTTCATCTATAATTACTCCAACGATAGATGAAAGATTAGATTATGCTGGATCTATAAGTCGCTTAAATCAATTAGTTAGAGATATTGAGGATGCTTCTACAACCCAATTAGATGAAGAGTCAGGTGATACACCACCACCACAACAGACAATTGAACGTTTTACAAATATAGAAGGTATGTCTAACATGGAGCAAACGTCAATAACTAATTATGATTGCGTTAGTAATCAAGAAGATAATTCAGAATATATGGGTCAATGTGGCATGTATGAATGTAATAATGACACATGTAGTGATAAAGTACCAAGGGGTGAATGTAAGAATGTTTTAGATAATACTGGTGTTTTTAGTGATAATAGATGTCGTAATTATGGATGTAGTATCGATCCACGTTATCTAACACAACAAATACTAGTATATCACAATAATTCAGAAATATTTACAGAAGATGAAACAATAAAAACAATAAACTTTAATGTTATTGAAAATGAAGGAGATTTAGAAGATATAATAGAAATTGCATATACTAATCCAACATCTATACAGGTTGACAGTCGTATAAATAATTTTGGATATATTACATTAATTGATGATATTAAAAATAAAATGAAAGATATATGTAATTCTAGAATAACGGTTTCAGATCCTTCCCAAAACAAAGCGTTATGTTATGGTTTACCGGGTAATACAGGTGCTGAATTACTTGAAGGAGCAAAAGATGATATGTGTGATTTTATAGAAGAAACAGGCTCATGTGAACCTAAGGTATTGGAAAATACTCAAGAGTTACCTAGATATGATATGTATGGAATTTGGGATGTTCCATATTCATCAAAATGTGATGAAGGTTATACTGGACATCCATACATTTCTGAATATTGTTATAATGAAAATGAAAATTATCATATAGTTTTTGGTGGTTGTACTCCGAAAACCCAATGTGAAACAAATCAATATCAATTAAATGTAGAAAATGATAATAATTCGTACTGTATACATTCATATGATTCTGATGCTCCAGTAATCACTATAGGGGACATAAATATATTTAAAAATCAATATATAAATTGTCAAAGCGAAGATATGAAAATTGAATGTAATAATAAAAAACCAAATTGTATTTTGTGGACATGGAATAATGATAATATTTGTGAAACATGTGAAAATAATTATGGTTGTGATATTTCAGATGAAAATACCCCTTCAACCACATGTGTAAAAACACAAGATACAGAAGAATATTATTTAACATGTAATAAACCATACGAAGGTTATCGTCTTGAACAAGGGATAGATGTTATAAGTGGTGATTTATCTTTTATACCTAATGTTCCAAAAGAATGTCCATTAGATCATGCTACTGATGAAGGAGATGTAACAAGATGTTTACCATGTAGATCATTATATGGAGATGAAAAACCATTTAGAAAAAATGATGGTCGTCAAAGAACATGTTCTGCTTGTCCTCCATTAGATTTACTAACAATAGATCCTATAGATGGTAAATGTTCTAAAGATTGTGGTTATGCTTATAATAGTAGCCTACAAACATGTGAAAGATGTAATATAGGTGAAGAACCAAACCCTGGATCAAACGCTACTGGTTGTAGACAATGTCAAATTGGTTATCATTCATTTGACGGAATAAGATGTATACAAACAGAAGAATGTTCGGATGGAAGATGGATATGTGACGATTGTGAAATGGTATGGGAATTTTCTGATAGAGATTTTGAAAGAGATAATAGTGAATTAGATATTAATAGAAAGTGTTGTCCAAATAATATCCCATGTGATTATTTACATATTCATCAAGGTGATTATGATACCAGAATTTTACCAAATTCTAACGTATGTCCTAATTATTGTGAAGATACAAATTGTCAATATTATGAAGATCTACAAACCCCTTGTACAGAAGAATGTATTATTAATAATTCTGGAATAGATATCTTACAAGCAACTGGGAGAGGAGAACAATGTGTTTCTGAAAGTGAGTTTTGTAAACCGCGAATGAGTGAAAGTATTGGAGAATGTTGTGAAAATTGGCCTTTTCATTCAGATATTCAAGAATACATTTTAAATTCTGATAATAAATGCATTAAAATAGCAACCTGTGCTAATGGTATTAAAGTACGTGCTGAAGAATATGAAGAAACACCAAATTCCACAAATACTATTAAAGAATATAGAAGAATTAATGATCATAATATTAATTTTACGGTTGATGTTGATCAAATAATATATGAAAATGATGAACCATTTTTATTATTAGCTCCGGTAGATAATAATTGGTGTAATAATTATGATCTTTATAGTGAATATTCAACATTAAAAACCAAGTCTCGTATTTATGATGAAGCTATTAATTTTAATATTAATAATGAACCATATTTAACTGAAATATCAAATTATTTTTCTATTTCAAATGATTTAACACCAAATGAAAAAATAAATGTTTTAAAAACCAATAGTGAATATAAATGTAAAAATGATACAAATATTGAAAGTATATATAGTGAAGATTGTTCTTCTTTAACAAATTTAGAAACATGTTGTTATTCAGAAAAAGCAAAATGTAATACTTTCCAATGTAGTGAATATCCAAATTGGATAGATAAAGATGATAACACAAATATAGAATGTTATGGAGAGGAATGTGATATATTTGATTTAAATGTATGTTGTTATCAACAACTAAAATGTAATGATATTCAATGTGATGAATTAGAAGGTTTACGTTATGTTCAAAATGATGAAAAATCTTTGGACGATTGTGTTGTTGATCAAAATACAAATAATTGCGCTATAACAGGTGCTTATGGAAGACAAAATATAAATGAATGTTGCTCAGAAAAACAATTATGTAGCCAACCTGATGATGAATTTGCCCGATGTCCTGAAAATTCTGTCATACAAGAAGATAGATACTGTGTAAATAAAATATGCAATGAAAATGATTTTGGTATTGGGAAAAAATGTTGTGAACCAAAAATGTTTTGTTATGAAGGAAAAGAATTAAATGACTTTACCCCACAATGTTCTACTAATTATCATTATGAAGAAAATAATACTTGTGAATCAGACGTTTGTGTTGAAGAGGATTATCAACATACTAATTCATGTTGTGAAATAAATCTTATGTGTAAAGATGTTGAAAATATTTGCCCGGATGGATATACAGAACGCAATGATTATGAATATTGTAATTCACCAGATTGTACTTCTTATAGCGATTTAGAACTATGTTGTAGTAGAAATCAGATATGTGGCCAATTAGATGAAGATATATGTGAAAATACATATGATGGATATATTAATGATATACTATCATATAATAAAGAATGTGATAATCCGATTTGTGATATAACAGATCCATCTGATAAAGAAAAATGTTGTAAGAATGGATGTGTTGATAATAAATATTATGAAAATGGAAGATGTAATGAATGCTCAAGAATAGAAAACTCGAATATTGAATCAGAAATAATATGTACAACTAGGAATAATTCTCGTTTTAAAGATTTTAGTGATGATGATAATTGTTTAACAGGATATAATCCTGTAAGGTTAGTAGAAAACGATGAATGTGTCAGAAATCATACATGTTTAACAAGCAATGTTTGTAATCGCCCAGGATATGCTATTAAAAGCAGTAAAATAAATACAGAAATAGATAATAATTTACAATCAGATATAATTAAATGTTGTGAACCTATTTATGGAGATTATGAAAATTGTGAAGATTCTGAAGAAGATTGTATTGATGGTGTAAGATGTGTCTACGGTAAAAAACGTGAAATTATTAATGGTGTTGAAGGATGTTATGCTGATAATTCTAAAAATTTTGAAAATTGTAATAATAACGAAGAAGATTGTATAAATAATGTAAGGTGTATGATTGGTTTTAAATTGAACCAAGAAGATAAATGTATCATTGATGATGATAATAATTTCATCTGTGATAATGGAACAACAAATGAATGTAATGGGGGAAATGCAAGATGTAAATTAGGATATTATTATAGTAATACAAGGAAAACATGTTTACCCGGATCAAATATAAATGATCAAGGTATAATTGAATGTAAAAATGGTTTTATATCAGATGAAAGGGGTAATTGTGTTTTAGAAGAAATTAGGAATGGTAAACCAACTAATTTTATACTTAAAAATAGTATGTTGAAATGTAAACCAGGTTATAAATTAGTTAGAGGTGATGATATGAAATATAAATGTATTTTAGATGTTGAAAATAATTGGATATGCAATAGAGATAGTATTATAAATGATGAAAATGATTGCTGTGATCCAATATATAGAAATAATGAAATCGTATGTAGTTCTTCACCTAAATGTGGAGAAGGTTACACTCAAATAGAAGATGAATGTGTTAATGATAATACAAATATCTATGTAGATTGTGAAGGTTCTTGGACACCATGTTTAAGCGACTGTGAAGATAGTACTTATAGAGTAACGAGGAAAAGAAGAGGAAGAGGAGATGTATGTAGAGATGAAAATGGATCCGTTGTTAATAATGGAGAAAGAAGAACATGTAAAGGTAGAGGAAGTTGTACTAAATATAATGATTTATTATGTGGAGCAAATTTATCAAATACGATTGTAGAAGATGAAGGAAATTGGGAATGGAACTGGAATAATCAAAGAAGAGAAAGATGTGATAGAGTATACGGTGGTGAATTAAGTAATTGTAATAGTTTAATAATAGGCGATGATTCTACAAGGTTAAATTGTAATTATTATGAAAATAAATGTTTAGGAAATTCAAGAAAATCAGAAGATGTGGATTGTTATGAAATTAACAAAATACCAAAAGAAAATTCTTACAATATAGATATTGATAATATTGTTGATGATATTTATGAAAAATGTTGTGAAGATTTTAATCCGTTATCTTTATTAAGAGAAGATATTAATAATAATCGTAATGAAAGAGAAGAAAAACTTAAAAGATTATTAATGATGGATGAAGAAGATAGTAATTTTAATACTCTCAGAGATCTATTCCGTTAATTTCTCGCACATATTTTTTACAATATTATATCTTTTTTTTTCGATCAATTCTTTTATATCATCATCATCAAAATAAAAATTATTATTTAATAAATTAATTATTATTTCATCTTTTATATCATTTATGATTGATAATTTTATTATTTTATATTTATGACAAAGATATTTATGATAATTTATAATAATATATCTTATCATTTCATTTTTTTCATATATATTTTTTTGATTAACTAACATTTCTGTAAATTCTTTGTCTTCTAATTTTTTATCTAATTTCAAAAAAAGATAATCAAATATAACTTGATTATTACAATGGATACAATTTGATAATAATGTTTTAGAAAAATCGTCATTAAAGCGTGTTGTTTTTGTTATTTCTATAAAAAAATCATTATATTTATTTATAATAATCCCTTGATAATGTTTTGAATAAAATGTAACTTTTTTTATCTTATAAAGATAAAATAAAATATCTTCACAATTATTGATTCGATAAATTATTTGTAATAATTTATTATCAATTAGTTCTTTAATTTTATCATAATGCTTTACAATTAGATATGTAAGTAATCTTTTATGGTTATATTTAATAGAAATATCAAATAAATCAGGTATAAGTTTAATATAATTATTCCCAACCGTGCTTTGTTCTAATAGTAATTTTATGATAGTAATTCTATTATAATTACCAGCAATTATAAGGGGATTATATGATTCAACTAATGAAAATATATCCTGATAATTTTCTAAACTAATATGAAATCTATTAAAAATTATATCTAAAAACTGTTTATAAAAATATCCTTTTTTAAATACATCATGTCTATCGTGAATTATTAATTGTTTGATATTTAGTAAAGTAAAATTAACATCATTTTCAAAAAACCAAATAAATGTCTTTATAGGTGTATATATGTTACAATAATTATTAATATCTTTTTCATAGTAATTTTCTATATCTTTAAAAATGTTTTTTTTATTATTTATAAAATTGTATATTTGCTTATTAACACCTTTTAATTTTATAAAATCACTTGGCAATCTACAAGTTTTAAAAATAATAATTGATAATATTTCATCGGGTAATATATCTATCATATAACATATATAATATCTAAATTTGATTTTTTAAATATTCTTATTTTTAATCAAATAAGATGAATACAATTGAAAAAATCACTATTACAATAAGGATGCAAAATATAAATCTTTTAAAATATATTGCTTACAAAGAAGGTTGGAATTACATTGAATTATGTAAAGATTATTTAAGATAATATATGTCTACATAATGGGCATGTTCTATTATTAATATTTAACCATGAACTTATACAATCTTTATGAAATATATGTTTACATTTACTAACGAAAACTTGATCATTCTGTTTATATTCTTCTAGACAAATACTACATGTTTTTTGATTTATAGTTTCATTATAAGGAATTGTATTTACAATTAATATTGGTCTTTCAATATCACTTGTATATATTCCTCTACCAGTTGTATTTGAACAATCAAAACAATAGCTAAGGAAAATAGAACAAACAATTAAGAATAATAAAAAACACATTCCTTCTCCAGAATATTTATAGTTTATTTGTTCATATTGTTGATTATTATAATTATTATCATACATTGTATTTCTTGGACTATTAAATTCTCCATCCATTAAAAATATTATATAAAGATATCCTCATATATTTATATAGTTTATAATGGATTTATCAAATCATCATGTAAAAAAATACATTGAATATCATGATATTTATACTAAAAAATACGGGGAAAATACAGTTGTTTTGATGCAATCTGGTAGTCATTTTAATATATTTGCGGTTATTAATGATGAAGTAAGTCTAGGACCAGATATTTATCACATATGTCAAATTGTATTAAACAACGCATTACAGGTAACAAAACAAAATAAAAAAAATCCAGAAATATCTATTAAAAATTGTTTATTGGCAGGATTCCCCACTTATGTAATTCAAAAGTATGAAAATATACTACTTAGCAATAATTATACAGTTGTTATAGTAGAACAAATTACCCCTCCTCCAAATCCAGAAAGAGGTGTCACTAGAATTATTTCCCCTGGAACAACTATAGATGATTATAATAAAAATACATCACATTATTTAATGTCAATATATATTGAATGTAACGAATATATGAATAAAAATGTATATATTTCTGGATTAACCGTTATTGATCTATCTACAGGTAAAAACTATATGCATTATTGTATTAGTAAAATAGATGATAATCAATTGTGGATAGATGAAATAGGAAAATATATAAATTTTTACAATCCTTCAGAAATATTATTTCATTTTAAAAATTTTTCACTAACAAAAACAGATATCATTCAAAAATGGGACATTCCTCATAATTCAATACAAATTAATCATTATGATAATAAGAATTTTCTTAAAACAACATATCAAAATGAATTTTTACAAAATATTTTTAATCTTAGTCTAATGATGACACCAATTGAACATTTTGATCTAGAAACAAAGCCAGAAATAGTAATTGCTTATATTTATATGCTAAATTATATCAATGACCATGTAGCTGAAACATTGCAAAATATAGAACATCCTACATATGTGAATGATGAACATTGTTTATGTTTGACATCTAATTCTATACGTCAATTAAATGTAGTTAATAATTATTCATATTTTAAAGGTAAAAATGAATCACTATTATCAGTTTGTAATTTATGTGTAACACCTATGGGTCGTCGTTTATTTAAAGAAAGGTTATTATATCCTTCTGTGAATATAGATGTTATACAAAAACGATATGATATGATAGAATTATATCGAAAAGATAATTTTTATGACAATACTATAAAGATTTTAAGAAAAGTATCTGATTTAGAAAAATCTTTAAGAAAAATGGGACTGAAAATGTTACAACCAAATGATTTTTTTTCAGATACTTTGTCATATGATTACATAAATCAATTATTATCATTGTTAAAAGGAAATAATGATATTTACAAAAAATATGATATTATTCCAATTGATATGTTCCAAGAATTTTATCAAATATGCAAAAATACGTTTATTTTTCATAATCTTTCACAAACAGGGAACTTAGAAAAGAGTATTTTTCAAAAGTATGTTAATCCTGATTTAGATAATTACGATGATTTGACAACATATTATTATACTATATTAGAATGTATAGCTATAAGATTTTCAAAATTATTAGATGGAAGTGAAAATAGTGTAAAACTTGATTTTGATGAAAGAAATGAATGGTTTTTGTATTGTACTAATAAAAGGGCAACAACATTCAAAGAAAAAGTTAAAAATATGAATGGTAAAAAGATCCATGTAGATACAAAAATTATAGATATGAATATTCCTTCTTTTAAAGAAGCAGAGTTCACTTATAAAAAGAAAGATGCATCGTCAATTATGATACAAACAGATTATATAAAAAGTATATCAAAAAAATTAATAGACGTTCAAGATAATATAAAAAAGTTAAATACTAAAATATGGTTTGAAAAAACAAAAGAACTTTATGATAAATATAGTCGTAATTTAAAACAATTTTACAAAATATTATCAGAAATAGACATTAGTAGTGGATCAGCAAAATTATCAATACAAAATGGCTATTATCGTCCTGAAATAGTATTATCAGATAAAAGTTTCATTGAAACCGAATGTATAAGACATCCTATTGTAGAAAAAATTCATACTGATACAGAATATGTAACTAATGATATTCATCTAAGCAAAAAAAATGAAAAAGATGGTATCTTATTATTTGGAACAAACGCTTGTGGAAAATCTACTTTTATGAAATCAATAGGATTAAATTTAATAATGGCACAAGCAGGTTTATTTGTAGCTGCTAAAACATTTAAATATTATCCTTATACACAGATATTTACAAGGATATTAAATAATGATAATATATTTCGTTCTCAAAGTTCATTCGCTGTTGAAATTCAAGAACTTAAAAGTATTTTAAAAAGAGCAAATGATAAATCATTAGTTTTGGGTGATGAATTATGTTCGGGTACCGAAAGTATTTCAGCTATGTCAATTATTGCAAGTGGTTTAAATGAATTATGTAACCGTAAAACCTCATTCATTTTTACATCCCATTTACATCAATTAACGGAACTTGATGAAATAAAATCTTTAACAAACTTGGAAATATATCATTTGAAAATAGATTATGATAGAAATACAAATACTTTATTATATGATCGTAAATTAGAAAAAGGTTCTGGGCCATCTATTTATGGATTAAAAGTTTGTGAAGCAATGGGACTATCTAACGATTTTATATCTTTTGCAAAAAAAATACAAAATAAATTAGAAAATAAAGAAACAGATACAAAATTATCACAGTATAATTCAAATGTATATATGGATTCTTGTAAAGTATGTAATTCAAAAGAAAATCTTGAAACTCATCATATAAAAGATCAACAATATTCAGATGATAATAAAATGATAGAACATCACCATCAAAACGTAAAACACAATTTAGTTCAATTATGTAAAGATTGTCATTTAAAAGTCACTCATGGAAAAATGATTATAACTGGTTGGAAAGAAACAAGTCGTGGAAAAAAATTAGACTGGAAATTACTAGATAAAAAGATAAATATAAAAAAAAAATTTAATGATGAAGATATACAAAAAATAAAAGAAATATATAAAATAAATGAAAAATTACCTAAAAAAGATTTAATTAAAATATATGAATTGAATCATAATATTAAAATTAGTCAGTCAACTCTTAAAAAAATAATTGATAATAAATATTAATGTGGGTTAATTGTCATAAATGTTGTGGATATGGATTTGTTTATAATGATAAAAAAAATATTCCTTGCTTTTTATGTAATTATAAAGATCAAACATACATCTACTTAAAAGGTCAACTATGGGTAGAGGATGATTATGAACCAATTAGTGAACCAGATGAACCTAACTAGATAGTTTTTCAATGTTTTCTCTATGTTTCTGTTCAGAATCTTCGTCTTCAAAGACTATCCCTCCATTTCCATCTTTCTTTCCAATAATTGAGAAATCTTCTGGATCAAGGATATTATCATCATTAATTTCATATGTAACACCATCAACCATATATATCATTTCATCTTCATTCTCTTCTTTTAATTCTTCAACTGTTTCTTTTTCAACAGATTCTTCTTGTTTTTTTTGTTTGAGAAGTTCTTCTATTTGTTCAATAGTAAGATCTTTCTTTTCAGGGGCTTTTTGTGGCTTCTTGTTTTTGTTTTTTGAGCCTTTGGGTCTTCCTCTTT
>MDTD01041918.1_pt1 | contig 12060 bp, 12 predicted proteins | sample 811221 | NCBI WGS metagenome assembly MDTD01 (sample SAMN05326646, study PRJNA326480) | marine metagenome | isolation source: seawater | place: Pacific Ocean: South West | collected 2011 | reverse complement strand
GAGGTGATAGACTACCAATCGGCCATGGCATCACTCAACGCGACAATCGAAGCCCTGGGTTCGGAGGTGTTTGACCGACAAACGGCCATGGCAGTGATGAATCTCACGATTGACTCCCTGGAAGCGGAGATATCATCGATCGAGAGTCTGGTTGCATTGCTGAACTCCACCATCGAAGATCTTGAAGACGAGTTGGCAGAGGTAGACGATGGAGTGACCCAGGAGGACGTAGATGCTGCGAGGGAGGAGGGCAGGGCCCAGGGAATCGCAGAGGCATCCCTCGACAGCACGCTGGATGTGGTCTTGGAGAGGGGTTTGCTGAAGTGCGGGGTCAAGAACAACCACTACGGAATGGGCTACGAGGACAGCTCTGGACATTTCTCAGGCCTCGACATCTCCTACTGCATGGGAATCGCGGCTGCGATAGGATTGGACCCGAACTCGGACATTGAGTACGTACTGGCAGCAGGGAACAACAGATTCGATCTACTTGCGGACGGTAGCATAGACGTCTTGATCAGGACGACCACTTGGACTGCCAGCAGGGACGCCGACTTGGATGTGGACTTCGGCGCTATCAACTTCTACGACGGACAAGGTATCATGGTCAACCTCGACGAGTTCCCTAACGCGGATTCCACTTTAGATCTGGACGGAGCGAGCATCTGCGTGGCCATCGGAAGCACCTCCGCAGGAAACATAGCGGACTACTTCGAGGAGAACGGCATGGAATACACTGCAGTGAATACATGGAACGACGGACCCGACTTCGCGAACGAGCAATGCGATGCTGTCACCGGGGACATGTCCTTCCTCGTCTCCATGAAATGGGAGATAGAGCAGAACGGGGCCGCTGACTTCGAGATTGCGATCATGCCGGAGATCATCTCCAAGGAGCCACTGGCATCCGCGACCAGAGACTACGACTCCGAGTGGAACGAGGTCGTTTCATGGGTCTGGTTCGGCATGGTGACTGCCGAGGAGCTGGGTGTCTCCTCGCAGAACTACCAGAGCGCGGACACCAGCGTGCCAGCAATAAATCGTCTGCTTAACGAGAACCTTGGACTGGGGACCGATGAGAACCCCCTATCGAATACTTGGATGCAAGAAGTTCTGGCGACCGTGGGCAACTACGGAGAGGCCTATGACGACGCGTTCTGTGACGGAACCTATGACGGTATGAGTGGGTCAGCTGGGCTGTCAGGCTGCCTGATGAACAGAGGAGGTACTCTGAACGCGCTCCAATCCGAGGGAGGGCTCCAATACGCCCCGCCCATGAGGTAATGAATTCCTGAGTGATTTGGCTCAGTGTGATTCCCTAATTATCCCTGACTCTGGAAACACGCCTTGATAACCCATACGTCCATGGCATAACTTATGATTAGAATGATTTTGACAATGTTGATTGGGTCATACGCTGGTATTGCTATCGGCGTCATGAGCTTCTCGGCCTTCCTGGCGTGAGTGATGCACCAAGGTATGCGAGTTCCCCGATGTGAATGATAGGCGCGGTGATAGTAGCGTCATGCTTGGACCGGCTCGCACCAGCCTCACAGCGATCCGGTATTGACCACAGGCGTCGTGTCCGTCTCGGAACACAGCACGACTAGGAGATTGCTTACCATGGTAGCCTTCTTTTCCTCATCGAGCTCAATGATGTCCTTCTCGCTAAGCTGTTCCAGAGCCAGCTCTACCATCCCGACGGCTCCGTCAACTATCTCACGACGTGCAGCGACCACTGCAGAGGCTTGTTGACGTCGCAGCATGGCCTGAGCAATCTCTGTCGAGTATGCCAGGTAGCTGATCCTCGCCTCCAATACTTCGATGCCTGCGCGGGCTAGGCGAGACTCTACGGACGTCTGGAGCTCCTCAGCTACTATGTCCTGGTGGCTTGAGAGTGTGGTCCCACCGATGTCCTTCTCCTCTATTGCATCATAGGGGTACTTGGTTGCCATTGCACGTAGGGCTGCCTCGCTTTGGATTTGCACATAGTGGTCGTAGTTCTCGACCTCGAACAGGGCCTCGGCTGCATCGTAAACCCTCCAGACGACCACTGCAGCGATGTCTATGGGATTAGCGTTGACGTCGTTGACCTTCAGTTTGTTTGACTCGAAGTTGTTTATTCTCATTGAGACCCTATTCTTGCTGTAGAGCGGATTGATGAAGAATCGAAAACCCTCTTGCTTGAGCGTTGACACATACTTTCCGAAGAACTGAACAGCGACCGCCTCGTTGGGATTGACGATCACGTAGCTATTCCACATTAAGAGCCACAGGGGCCCAGTGATTATCAGCAAGATTCCAGTTACTCCGCCTGCTGCCAGGATTATGTTCAGGATGGGGAGTAGTAAGAGGTGTATTCCTAGTCCGACGAATCCATTGAGTGATTTGGCCTCGATATCCCGATACATCGGTTCATCCTTGTTTCTTCTTCCCGAGGGGGATATTTCCATAGATGGGGGTGTTTCCATGTGCGATTAGTTGGGATGATTCGTATAAGGTGTTTTTGGAGCAGGCAGACATCACCTTATTTGCGAATCTCCGCTCCCTCCGGTTGTGCGTGCGAGCAGCGGTGATTTCCGGTTGACCGGCATAGTGCTAGGGGTAACGCTACTCACTGTCGGCGTAGTTCTGAGTGCTGTGGATGCGAACTCATCCAGCTTCAGAGGGCTGCCTTCGGTAGTTTGGTGTGCAATCATCATCTTTGGACTTCAATGGACGGCTTGGATTCCCGCCTCCATCGGCAAAACGGAGAGGTTTTACGACCTCATTGGAGGGCTTACATACTTGGCAGTGGTTGCGTTCAGCCTTTGGGCGGGCACTGAGTCTGGGGAATTTGGCTCCAGGGAATTGCTGATCAGTGCCCTAGTGGCTATTTGGTCGATCCGGCTTTCTGGATTTCTATTTCTTCGGATCCACCATAAGGGCAAGGACGGACGATTTGACGATCTGAAAACCTCCCCTGTGAGGTTCCTTGTCCCCTGGACACTGCAGGGACTCTGGATCTTCCTGACTGCGAATGTCGTAATCGTAATCAACAGTCAATCCGGGCCTTCACCTGCTCTTGGAATCTGGGATGGTGTCGGGCTCGCTATCTGGACTCTCGGTTTCGGGATTGAGGTTTTGGCGGATTCGCAGAAGGCTAGCTTCAACTCAAATCCCGAGAATGAGGGCAAGTGGATAGACCGAGGTCTCTGGTCGCGGTGTAGGCACCCAAACTACCTGGGAGAGATAATGCTCTGGACTGGTATGGCGGTCTTCGGGGTGTCCTGCTTCGAGGGACTAGAGTTTGCCTCGTGGATCTCCCCCGTCTTCGTCTACCTACTTCTGACCAAGGTCAGCGGGGTCCCGATACTTGACAGGCGCGCTATTGCCAAGTGGGGCGATGACCCTGAGTACCAGAGATACAGGGACAGGGTTCCAGCCTTACTTCCACTCTCCATAGGTCAGAGATCCTAATCCTTCATTCTGAATCACTACTTTCATCGTGTGACAGCTACAAACTATCCCATGCTTTTTGTTAGTGGCGCGCGCGTAATTTTTCCAATGGTCGATTTTATTTGCATTCCCCCCTTTGGCAATGCATGATTCCACCCACCAAAGTCGCCTTTTCGGTTCGGGTCAATGGTAAGCTGGCAGAGGAAATTGGTACCTCAAGACTCAGTGTTGAGGTCACAGAGCCCGCGATTATCCAGGATATTTTGGACCAGATGATCTCTATGTTCCCTGGAACATCCAGAATCATAAACCAGGCGATCCCCTTCCTCGGGGGCAATCACAGCGGCGTTAATGAGAAAATTAGATCGGGACAAGAGATTACCCTACTGATGCCAGCTGCAGGTGGATAAACAGGAGATGATAAAATGAGCGAAGATAAAAAAGGTAGCGAAACAGTGTACGTAAACGAGTTTACAGACGGAGTCCTTGACCCAGAGAAGCCAATGCTTGGCCCTGTCAAGGACGGGGGGCACATCATAGCAAACACTGCCCCAGGCTGTTGGGGTCCGATGATCACCCCCGAGCTTCGTGGTGGTCACGAGGTGACCATACCAGTTGAGGTCGAGGGTGCAGAGGTAGGTGATGCAATAGCAATTAGAATCAAGGAGATTTCTGTGACATCCGTAGCAACTTCCTCTGGGAATGACTACTGGGTGGATGGCTTGTATATGGGAGATCCATACGTAGCGAAATACGATCCGGACAATGAAGAGCTGAACCCGGAAAGTTATGTTGAGGGGATAGGAGAGGATGCCGTTAAATTCAAGTCGACTGGAAAACCAGCCAGTCCTTTCAAGTTCACAAACGGCTATACTATCGCCTTCGACAATAACAGAAGCCTAGGAGTAACTCTGGAAAAAAGTGCTGCGGAGAAGATTGCGCATGACGCAAAACACTATGCAGCAATGCCACAAAATGCAATCCAACATTCCATTCTAACGTTCTGCCCTCATCATCTTGTCGGACTCGTTGCTAGGCTCAGGCCTTTCATGGGCCAGTTAGGGACCTGTCCATCAATCGCAATGCCCGACTCGCATAACGCCGGAGACTTCGGAACTTTCTTGGTTGGCGCTCCCCATCCACAAGCCATCACCGCAGAGGACCTAAAGCACCGCACAGACGGTCACATGGACATCGATGCAGTAAGGGCAGGATCGATACTGATATGCCCTGTTAAGGTCCCAGGAGGAGGAGTATACATGGGCGATATGCATGCAATGCAGGGCGATGGCGAAATTGCGGGCCACACGACTGATGTCTCAGGAACTGTTACGTTGCAGGTCCACGTTCTGAAGGGGTTAGATATAGATGGCCCCATAATATTCCCCGTGGAGGAGGACCTCCCGTTTTTGGCAAGGCCGATCTCTGATGCAGAGAAATCGATAGCAGAGAAGGTTGCCAGTGAGTGGGGAATGTCCGGAGTCGAGGACTCGGTCCCAATTTCGGTAGTGGGTTCTGGACCTGATCTAAACGCCGCGACGGAGAACGGACTCGAAAGGGCCGCACAATTGCTCGATGCACCTGTGCCAGAAATCAGGAATAGAGCCACAATCACTGGTTCAATCGAGATTGGAAGGCATCCTGGGGTCGTACAAGTAACCTTCCTGGCCCCCTCCGCTAAGCTAGATGAGCTTGGGCTCTTGGGTTTCGCTAATGATCAGTATTGAAGATTTGTGAATCTATGAGCCAGTAACCGCAGTCTTGTAAAAGAAATGCGACCAATCTAATAGAGGCCCCTCCTCTGTATGATTATGGGGCATCCCCTAGGAAACTGGCCCGTATCAAAGCAAATAATAGTCCAATGGGGGGATATGGATGCGCTGCATCACGTCAATCACACTGTTTTCCTAACTTGGATGGAGACTGCTAGGATGGCATATTTCGATGAATGCGGTATGATGGATATGCTGGAATCAGATAACATCGGCCCGATACTAGCTGGCATAAAGGCGGATTTCCTACATCCAGTGGTATATCCTGATACTGTAGTCGCACACACCACGATTACAAGATTGGGCAACTCATCGTTCGATATGGATTACAAGATCACGAGTTCTGATAGGCAGGGTAGTTTGGTGGCAACGGGCTCGGCAAGTGGTGTTATGTGCGACTATTCCACTGGGAGGTCAACACCAATTTCCGATCATCTCAGATCAAGAATCTTTGAGCTAGAATCTAGGGGATAGACGAAACCAAGGCAAGCGAGTTTACTTCTCGATCTTAGGAGCCTCCGACAGCTCCCACTAGCTCTGATTCTCTGATGTTTCAATCTTGGATGGCAATATGATATTCAATGATGGCAATCTACGGGTCTCTGGTAGATTCAGCAGCATCCATCGCATGAACAGCTTGGTCCACACGGGTCGCAGTCACAGCAGTCGCAGGGCATACGCTATGGTAAACGAATTATTATTTAGATGTGTCTGAATTAATAGTTCCAAAATTATGGATCCACAACAATGCCACTTTCGGGACGTCACTCCATCGCCATGTCACTGTAAATACGCATGACCACTATTCCTGCGATGATTAGCCCCATTCCGATAACCGCACCCAAATCAGGACGCTGCCCATATACTATCATCGAGACCACTGCGATCCCGACAATCCCGACTCCCGACCAGATTGAGTATGCAACCCCCACTGGTATCTCATCTAGCGATACTGCCAAGAAGTAGAACGCGGCGGAGTAACCCGCTACCACCACAATAGAAGGGAGCAGGTTCGTGAAATTCTCAGTCGATTTCAGCGAGGAAGTTGCAATGATCTCAGAAATTATCGCTGCACCGAGATATGGCCACCTCCCCATGACCACCCCTATCCGTGTACGCCTATGATTAATACGCAACCCAGTTCGTAGTTTCTACGATTGGGCTAGTCATTCTTCGACCATTGTGGCTGTAGGCACAAAGGTGGTGATCTCCCAACTAACGGTGACCGTCTCCTCCTCGTCCTGTTGCGTGGGTATCGGCCCCTCAACCCTCTGCTGGGTGTTTACTTCGACCTCGAGATTCAACTCTCCCATGCCATAGGTTCTGTTGGACCAAAAGTCCAATGCCTCATCCGCCGTCTCAGACATTACGGTCATATTCGTCCCATCGAATGAAGGGTATATCTGCACGAATAGCAAGATGTCCGTGCACTGATCACTGCTACCGGATAGAGTATTGCTTTCGTTGTCCCACTGCGCTGCAATCCCCTCAGGTCTCAGATTAACGCTCACGAAATCACATGGATCGGCAAAATTGTCCGAAGTCTCATCATAGCTTACCACGACATTGAGTAATCCAACATAGGTTTGCTCCATAATGATGGATTCATCAATATCAAGATAATATGAGGCAGTGGTGCCATCCGCAATTATCTGGGTTTCCTCCTCGCTCAGGCCGAAACTTTCGAACGAGACGTCCCATAATGGAACATCGTATTTCCCAATTATCTCCTCGGATTTGAAGTAGAAGAAGACAGAGGTCTGGTAGGCGGCCGTCAGCAGGAATGCAACAAGCACGGCGAATATGTAAACCCTGGAGTCTTCATCAGAGAAGACTAACGCAAAGTAGCTTGTCTCCTCCTCCATTACATCAACCCAAATTATCTATCAGTACGTTCGAGACGTCCATCACATAGGCCAGGAAAACAGTTACTAGCAGGAATACGGCTAAAGATATGTTGAAGTTCTTGTAGGCATTTTCTGCTATCTCTATTTCAGGGGAGGCCCATTTGCTATCTGAGAGTATTTCGGCAACACTCCTAGGGTTAGTGGCCACGCCGTGGAATGTTTTTTCCTCCCAACCAATTCCTAGGGCGAGAATTATGCCCAAGAATCCGGCCGACAATACTTCGCTTATTGGAAGGACTAACTGGACCATTTCCAATAGAGCGGCAGTAGCCACCGCAATAATCAGAATAGACTGTAACTTGGCAACCGAATAATTCCTCGAGTCGCTCAAGTCGTATATCCCGTACTGGAGGAGTATTATCATCGCAATCACGGGCCTTCCTATGGTGTAGTGGGCCTGCCTGGTGAAGATGTTCCACGTGCTGGTCAGGTTGTCTTCGGCCGTGAAGAACCAAGCCGAAGTCCCGGCCCCGGAGAGATAGACGAAGTGAGTCACAACCCCAAGCAGTATGTATGAAAGAACAGCGATGCCAACCCCATCCATCTCGCCGTTAATGTAGAAAATTCCTAGTGATGTAGCGACTATGCACAGTGCGCCACATATCGATATGGTGAGTGAGAGGAGCCAGAAGTACTCCGAGAAAGAGCCGCTCGCGTCCAAATTAAACCTGAGGTCCTCGAAGTAGAAGTAATCGGATCTGGTGAAGACTCCGACCCAAATGAACCAGTTGAACCCCGTGTGCAGCATGAGTAGCAGCGCACTTATGTTCGCTATGCGTCCATGTCCATTGTTGGGCTCGTGGAGATTTTTTATCTTGAAGTGGACGTAGTTGGATGTCCAGATTATTGTCGTTAGGATGTATTCGAGGCCTACCAGCTCCAGCGAGTTCACTCCCACAGAAACGAAAACCATTACCCTGTAAAGGACTAGTAAAACGAACACCGAGACGCCGATTTTCAGTTGTCTCCTGGTCCTCAGTACCGAGACGGGGAATACTAGCGAAAGGAGGAAGCAAAGTGGCATGAACAGCATGTTGCTAAGCATTGATAGTGAGTAGAAATACTCCCAAGGCGGAACATTTAGTGTCCCCCCTTCGGTGATTTGCAGTACGTAGGCATCGCATGGGTATGCTACCGATTTGGCTAGAAAAATCCATGCCAGTATGTACCCAGCTGCTTTCTCGTTCCATTTTAGGTGATTTGACCTGTGGACGATGTAGAGTGAAATGGTCCCTAGGAAGAAGGAGAGAAGACCTGCTATGGAGAGCAGGTTCTCCTCTGACATGGTACAACCATGGCCAGTTAAGACATTAATCTTGCCTGAACAAATTGCTACTGCTGGGTAACTAGGCTAATATCAAGGATTAATGAGTGGTTCGAGGAGGGAAGTCATTCCCTGAACAGAGGGTATTGTTACTCTATTCGCCGTTCATCATCTTGTCAATTTCTTGTGAGAACAGGATCAGTGTCGGGGCCCACAAACCTACGAAAATCCCCAAATCGGCATTTCCGCCATCGTGGGTAGTGTATATGTAGATCGATGCTATAATCGATATCGCACTCGCTGCTAATCCTATATTTGCTATCTGTCCTTTCATCTTGGTCACCTTATTCCCTTAGCACTCCGTTTCGTATTTCAAAATATGGTTATTGCATTGAGAATCTGGTGCATTTGGGAAACGAAACACAATCGCTGCCTAATCCTGCTAGACTCAGTAGACAAGTGCTGTGTGGGAAACAGTGGCCGACCCGTCGTCCTTGGAGTACTGGCTAATGAAGTCCCACACTATGTGACTGGATTCGACCAAACCCCGCGTCCCTATGAACCCGCTCCCGATTATTGAGCCGTCATCCACATCGTTGGAGTATGGGTTGTGCTGTGCCGCGTAAATCGTCATGAGCCTTATCGAAGTCCCATTCTCGCAATCCTCGAAACCTTGGATCGAGTAGAGGGCATTCAGCTCGAGTGTCTCGAATGGGCCAGGGCATCCGTTGTAATCCGCCCATTCGTATACATTCTCTATCGCACCTGTGTCATATGCCTCGGCATTCGTCCACATGTCCTCATTGAAGGGGACGCTGAGCGCAGTGGTCTCGTACAGCACTACCTGGTCCAAGAATCCGTGCACCTCCATGACAGGAATTGGACTGTACTCCTCCAGATGTTCGGTAACTAGGTACATCGCCATACAACCGACAGCGGCGAAGATATGGCTCGATTCCATGGCCAGCCTTTGAGACATCGCACAACCGTTGGACCAACCTGATGCATAGATCCGACTCGAGTCGATGTTGTGTATGCCCACAGAGATGTTCACTATTTTCTCTATGAAGCCGACATCGTCGATGCCTTCCTTGGCTGAGTGCGCACAGCACCAACCGGCGTTCCAAGCCTGATTTTCCTCCAGGTCCCAAACCATGTTCAACCCAAGTACCCCATCTGGGTAGATCACGATCGCGCCCTCCTCATCAGCTATTGTGTCGAAGGAAGAGAGCTTCCTCTGAGCCGTCGAGTCAGAGGCGTATCCGTGCATGTCGATTATTAGCGGTACTGATTCTGTAGGATCAAGGTCATCCGGAATGTGGGTCTGCCAGCACCTCGAAAGACCCTCGTGGTCTATGCATTTGAAAATCCCATCCTCGATGTATGGAATTTGGCCACTTGTTTCGGGCAAATCGTCACCGTCATGGGAACCATCTTTCGTCGTGAGGCAACCAGAGAGGATCCCAGTTAGAAAAAGCAGGGCGACTATGGTCATGCGATGCATGAACTCTACAGGCATGCTCCCGACAAAAATCCATTGATGACCGGTTTCGAGACTCTTTCCGTGGTTCGGGGCTAAAATCCTAGATCCCCCAGGTCCACCTCACTGTTCATATTCACTCTTACCGGGAAGGCTAGGGTAACCCCCTCCTCCTCAAATCTCCTCAGTATCTCTGTGACGAAGAAGGACTTTGACGGCCTCATCTTTCGTGCGTTGTCGACGTAGTATCGCACCTCCATCACTATTTCCTGGTCTCCGAAGCCCCTCAGGACCACCTCTGGTGGCTTGGGCTTCGAAACAATATCTGGATGGTTTTGAGCGATGTCCTTCACAATCTCCTCGGCCTTCGTGACGTTAGACCAAGTTGCAGTGAGGCCCAACCTTATGCGTACCCTGAGCTCCATGTCCGAGCTGTGACTGAAATTCGCCACCGCATCTTTGGTCAGCAGTTTGTTCGGAATCGTCAGGAGGACTCCGTCAGTGGAACGGACCCTGGTCGTCCTTAGCCCGATGTAGTTCACATCGCCCCATCTTGAGTAAGTCCCCCCCAGGCTCTTTGGCAGTAGTATCCTCTCGCCTTCTCTGAAGGGTCTGTCCACTATGATGAATACTCCCGCGATTACGTTCTCGACAGTATCTTGTGCCGCGAAGGCAACAGCTAGTCCAATGAATCCCAGACCGACAACTAAACCAGTCACGTTGATTCCGAACTCGTCTGCAGCAGTAAGCAGAACGATCGCCCAAAGAGCGACTCCGGCGCTCCTGAAAAGGAAATTCTCGAGACCCTCGTCGAAGTCGACCTTATCGAGAAGCTTCCTCAGATAGGACTTGACAATGCCTATCAGTGGGATCCCAATTATGAGTATCAATACCCCAGATGCCGGCCCTGATGACAGTGAGTCCGAGAGACAAGAGAAGCTAGGCTCTAGCTCGTTCGGGAAGTCGTCAAGGCATCCACTCACGTAATATCGCTCTAGGAGGCGGCACAATATGTTACCGTACTCATCGTTGCATGCCAGCCCTTCTCCACAACATCACACCTGCCAAAGCGAGAGAGGCTACCAAAATGGTCGGAACCAGAATCCCAATCGAACCCGTCGAACTAAACCCGAACAGGCTCTTTTGGACCTCAATCGGGTTGGATGAACAAAAGACTGGAGCATCATCACCTTCGTTGTGCATGGCTAAACAAATGTCCAAAGACGAAAGAGAGGAAGAGTCAGAACTAGCGACGAATGTACAATAGTGGGTGGAAAACCCGATCTCGGTTGAGATCTCACATGGGGGGCTCTCGTCATTGAAACCATCCGGCCAATAAACGGGATCAGGGTTTTGGGGGTCCAATTTGCCGAACTCTATCATAACAAAACTTGTTCTCACTATAATTCCCTCGTTGCTACTACAGTCCAATAGCACATCGAAACCAATCCTTCTGTCTCCCCCGATCTCTACCACTTCGGGAGTTTCGTACACATCGCACATCGTGAAGGGATCAACCGTCACAGAGAAGTCGTCAGAATCTGAGGGAGCCAGAATTCCTGTCTGCACCCCATTGACCCGATTTACCGTTGCAGTGACGGAGGAATCGTACTGCCCAGCCTCCTTGTGGATGCTAGCTCTTGCCTGCACTTGCAGGGTGGTGGAACTCCCAGGTCCGAGCACGATCATGGTCTCTCCGATTACCTCCAATTCCGAGGATGAATACTGTAGCCGTATCTCTTCTGTGAATGTTGATGGATTCTCCACAAAGCAATCAAAATAGACGGATCTGGTGGGATGGCTCGGTGAAGAGTCAATTGAGTCGATTACATCGTCACACTCGATAGAAACATCCGGAGCGACCTGATCAGATCTGGCACCCGAACTGGATAGACAGATGAGGACCAAGGCTGATAGTACAACCAAGCTCTTGCGACTGCCCACATGCCACACAAGCAATAACGACCTATTAGCACTAGCATTGAATTCTTATCACCGAAGGACCGTCTAAACAGGCTAAAGACGACGGGAAGAGACTTCAATACATTGCGGCAGAATATGCTAGCGTTACTGGCCATCACCTTCTGACAATCAATACACCAGCTGTACCTCTGATGCTGCACTCAGCTCGATCACTCCGGGCGGGCCGCTCCATGTCATCCAGGAGCTGAATCCATCGATCAAGACCCCTTCGGCGTT
>MDTD01193342.1_pt1 | contig 12061 bp, 13 predicted proteins | sample 811221 | NCBI WGS metagenome assembly MDTD01 (sample SAMN05326646, study PRJNA326480) | marine metagenome | isolation source: seawater | place: Pacific Ocean: South West | collected 2011 | reverse complement strand
CACGACATGGACAACACCGATGATCCCTTTGAGGTGGGCCTGGGCTTCACCGTGAAAATGGACAAACCCGGCGGCTTCATCGGCAAAGCGGCCTGCGAAAAGAAACTGGCCCAAGGCCCCTTGAAACGCAGACTTGCCCAGGTGCTCGTCAAAGACCCCGAGCCAATGCTCTTCCACGCCGAGCCCATCACCCGGAACGGTGAAAATGCAGGCTACGTCAGATCCGGCTCCTACTGCTGGACCTTAGGCGGGGCCGTAGGCCTTTTCATGATTGAAACCGGTGACGGAGAGACCGTGGACAAGGCATACGTGGAATCCGGCAAATGGGAGATCAACATCGCCGGAAAAGTATATCCGGCACAGGTGTCCCTTGCCCCCATGTACGATCCCAAAAACGAAAAGATCAAGTGCTGATGGCGAACGCTATCGTAAACTGATCCTTCTCTCACATCAGGACAATCCGTTTCCGGAAAATTTTCTCCGGAAACGGATTTTTCATTTTATTGCCTTTTGTTTCCGGAGGCACATCTTTATCAGTCCAATTCACCCTGATCGTAACGCCCGATATACGGACTCAAAAAAGAGTTCAGCTTTCCGTTTTTCCGCAGGGCCGTAAGAGTCCGGGTCAGGATTAGGGCAAGTTCGGCCGCCCGTTTGCTCTTGGGGCTGAATGCCACATAATCGTCAAAGGCATTTCGGGTAAACCCTGAGAAAACCACCTTATCTTCGGCATTCATTTTCCTCAGGACATAAAGCGCGGAAAATTCACCCTCCAGGTAAACATCCGTCCGTCCTCTCAGTAATTTTTTGATATTACGCTCGGTGGGATTATGACCATGGAGAACAGAGACGTGGTCTGCATTTTCATCGCTCAGCAGATAGGCCTGCAGATCTTCATCAACGTAGTGGTACCCCTTTACGATGCCGATGGTCTCATTTTTCAGGCTGTTCACCCCCCTGTATTGCCAGTCAGTGCCTTTTTTGACGATGAATGTCACCCGCTGGCTGACCACAGGGATCTCAGGGTAAACCAGATCAGGGGCATACAATTTGCCGACCACCACGATTCCCTCAAAGCGCCCTTCCCGGGTCTCTTTGACGGCACGGACATAAGGCATCATTTCAACTTCAAGGTCATAGCCGGCAGTCTCCAGGGCATACCGGAGCACATCGGTCATGAAGCCATCTTTTCCGCCCTCATTTGCAGGGTTGCATGTGAAAGGGCAAAAATCAATCGTAGCCATCTTTATGGTTTCCGCCTGGACCGGCCATATGAAAATATTGATTCCCGAGACCGCAATACCTGCGATCACGCTGATGGTGAAGCAGACAGCCCTGATTTCCTTGATCATCGTCTGAATTGTTTCCTTCAAAGCATGCTTGGAGAATGTTAGTCGCTGCACCGCAGTGTACACCGGGGGATTTGGTTTCTGCAAGCCCGGATGAACCGGCAGTTGTAATACGCTTATGATTTTTGTAGCATTGAGGCGGGTTCCAACCCGTGAAAAAGAATGGATCAAACCGCAAAGGAGCGCCTATGAAATGCCTGATGGACCATATCGTAATCAACATGACACACGAAGATAAGATGCTTGACTTTTACATCAAAGTATTGGCCCTTGAGCCCGAACGGGTGACGGCCTATAGGGAAGGCAAGGTGCCCTTTCCCTCCGTCCGGCTGAATCCGGACACGATCATAGATCTTTTTCCCAAACGCCTGTGGGAAAAGGACACCGCCGCCGGTGAAGGATTTAGGAATATGAACCACTTTTGCCTGGCCATGGACAAGGACAGCCGGGACGATCTTTTGAAACGTCTTGCATCGACGGGGACAGCCATTGAAGAGGGCCCCGTGCCCCGGTGGGGTGCCCGGGGGACCGGCACTTCGGTTTATTTTCGGGACCCGGAAGGCAACCTGATAGAGGCGCGCACCTATGAAAATATGCCGGAAAATTAATCGGTTAGGTTTCGACAGATCCGGGTACCACATTCGGGGTTCCGGCAGGTTTAAAAAGGTGATATAAAGCACGTTTTTTACTTTGAAATGGAAATGAAACGTGAAAGATAACCGTTTTCAGGCTGCTGCCTATACCAGTTTGCTGATCGCCATGGTGCTCTGGGCAAGCACTTTCGTGGCCCTGAAACTGGCATTCAGGGCCTATGATCCCATGGTGGTGATCTTCGGCAGAATGCTTATTGCCAGCCTCTGCGCCCTCTTTGTTCCCTTTGTCTTTAAGGCGATAAAAAAGGTGCGCAAAGAGGACATCAAATTCATCCTGCTGATGGCCTTTTGCGAACCCTGCCTCTACTTTATATTCGAGGCCAAGGCCCTGGTGTATACCTCTGCCTCCCAGGCCGGTATCATTACAGCCATGATGCCGCTGATGACGGCTTTCGGCGCCTGGTTTTTCCTCAAGGAGACCCTGAGCTTTAAGATCTGCATCGGGTTCGGGGTGGCTGCCACAGGGGCGGTCTGGCTGACCCTGGCCTCTCCCCCCACGCCCCACGGCCCCAACCCCATGCTGGGCAATTTTCTGGAGTTTCTTGCCATGGCCTGCGCCAGCGGTTACGGCCTGTGCTGCAAGCGCCTGACCAACCGGAATTACAATCCCTTTTTCCTGGCCTTTACCCAGTGCTTTATCGGGGCGATTTTTTACTTTCCCCTCCTGTTTCTGCCGGGAACCGAACTGCCCACGATGGTTGATCCGGTATCCCTGTCCGCCGTTGTTTACCTCGGGGTGGTGGTGACGGTGGGGGCCTACGGGCTTTACAACTTCGGGGTCAGCCGTATTCCGGCCAGCCAGGCCGGTGCCTTTGCCAATCTCATCCCGGTAATCAGTCTTGTATTGAGTGCCCTGGTACTGGGAGAGCGGTTCACGGCGGTTCAATACCTGGCCTCTTCCGTGGTCCTTGCAGGAGTTATCCTGACCCAGGACATCCGGCGGCAAAAGGCAATCCACCCGCCCCATCCCATCATTGAAAAACAATAAATTTACCAGATAAACCTTCAAGGAGAATCACAGATGAAACTCTGCTTTCCCGTAAAAACGGATAAGGGGCTTGAAAGCAATATTTTCGGCCATTTCGGTTCAGCCCCGTTTTTTGTGGTATTCAACACGGAAGACACCTCCCTGTTCACCATCGACAACCAGGACCTGGGTCACATTCACGGCCAGTGCAATCCCATGAAAGCCCTGGACGGCCAGGTGGTGGATGCGGTGATCGTGGGCGGCATCGGGGCCGGCGCCATCCGGGGGCTGAACAATAAAGGCATAACGGTTTACAGGGCAGGTGATGGGAACATCAAGGCAAATATCGAGCTGTTCCGGGACAAGAAGCTTTCGGAGATGACCATGGCCCATACCTGCGGCGGCCACGGCGATGCCTGCGGCCACAGCCACGGGGAAACACCGGAAAAGACCGGCGGACCGTGGACCGTGATCAAATCATAGCCGGCGTTATAGCCCCCCCAAAAACCGGATTAAAAATAAATCCTGCCGCTGTACCCCATCTGCTTGGATATGGACTGGGCCGTCTTTTTTACCTCGGCAACGAGCTGTCCTTCATTTTCGGTAAACGCTTCAGCTTTACCGGAGATGGTAAAGGAGGCCACCATCAGTCCCAGGTGGTTAAAAATGGGGCCGGCCACGGCATTGATGCCTGAGACGCTTTCCCCCCGGTTGAAGCTGATCCCTTCGGCCCTTATTTTTTCCAGTTCCGCCTCGAACGCATGGCGATCGGCGATGGTGGAGGCCGTCATTTTTGTGAACGGGTAGTCCGTAAGCAGGTTGTTCCGGGTGTCCGCATCGGCATAGGCCAGAAGCATCTTGCCGTTGGCGGTACTGTGAAAGGGAACCACCGCCCCCACGTCGGGATAGGAGATGACCACCTGGTCAGGATCAGCCTTGTACACCACCACGGCCTGCCCCCCCACCAGCATGCAGACATTGACGGACTTTCCGAACTTGTAGCACAGGCGTTCGGCCCACACGGACACGGTGGACAGGACATCCGACTGCCGGGCATATTGAAGACCAAGGCGGAAGGATGAAGGCCCCAGGCGGTATTTGGAATTTTCCGGATTCTGTTCTAAAATCTGGTGTTTGGTCAGGGTGTGTACCAGGCTGTACACTGTGGGTTTGGGCAGTTCCAGCCGGCTTGCAAAATCCGTTATGCCCAGCTCTTTCGTTTCACCCAGGAACAACATCAAAGCGGTCATGGCCCGATCCACCGACTGGATGGTCCGTGCCTCGCGTTTCTTTTTTTCGGTCATATGCGTCTTTCAGTCCGGCTTATCCCGGATATTTCTTTTGCGGCCCTCCATCCGGGCCGCCTTTCAGGTCAGCCCCAAGAAATATCATAGAACATAAAAATTCGCCAGACTGAAGACTTTAACTTGGTCCGCCTGCCAGGCACGAAGCAAAATCGGTCTCCTGGATATCACCGCCGTCATGGCAGGGCTGTTGGAGTGGTTCTGTCACTGACCCCGGCGGTCCGGGTGCCGGCCCTGCGCCGGTAGCTGCCGCCCAGGGCGCGGATCTCTTCTAACACCTCCCGGATCAGGTCGTCCAGCCGGGAGCTGATTTCAGTCGTCAGCCGGTCGTCCAGGGAGTCCAGGTCTTTGGGCTCTATACCGAGAATGGTGGTCCTTGGCACATGGTCCAACGCCTTGCACAGGGTCAGCGCCTCAATCATATCCACCTGGTGGAGGGAATTTTTGGCCAGGATGCGGTCCGGGATCTCTTCGTGCTCCAGACGGTGGATATCGCCCGGCCGGCCGTGGTTGAGTACGGTATCCACCACCAGAAGCCGGCCGGCATTGGAAATAATACCCAGGAGGTTGATCCCGAGGACCCCGCCGTCCACGAGAATCACGTTGTCGGAAAATTCATATTCCGCTTCCAGGCGCTGGACCACGCGGATGCCGACGCCATCGTCCCGGTAAAGGATGTTACCGACGCCCAGAACGGTGATATTATCGGGGGTGTTTTGCTGTTTTGTCATAAACTTTTTTCCGTATATGCCGCTGCCGGCTTTTGGAACCGGCAGCGGCACAGCTTTGGGTGACTGCAGGTTAGATAACCCGAACCTTATAGGTCTCATTGGTGTGCGGATCGATCACATGAACGGCGCAGGCAATGCAGGGGTCATAGGAGTGAACGGTTCTCAGCACCTCAAGGGGCTGTTTGGGATCGGCGATGGGGGTGCCGATCAGGGAATTTTCCACGGGGCCTTTCTGGTTTTTGCCATCGGAAGGCCCGAGGTTCCATGTGGAGGGAACCACGTATTGGTAATTTTTAATTTTACCGCCTTCTATGTTGATCCAGTGGCCCAGGGCGCCCCGGGGCACATCGTTGAGGCCGTAGCCTTCGCCCTTGTCCGGCATGGTCCAGGGCTGAAAGGTCTTCTTGTCTCCCTTGGCGATGTTGGATTTCAGCTCGTCAATCCAGCCTTCCATGGCATCTCCCACCACGACGGTTTCAATGCCCCTGGCGGCAGTCCGGCCCAGGGTGGAGAACAGGGCGTCGGTGCCCACGCCCAGTGTGCCCAAGACATGGTCCACCAGTTTTTTCACCTGGGGCTGGCCTTGGGTGTAGGCCACAAGGTTACGGGCCAGGGGCCCGACTTCCGCGGACTGCCCCCGATATCTGGGGGCCTTCATCCAGGAATATTTGTCATCCGTATTGTAGGTGACCTCACCCTGGATGGGATTGGTCTCGCCGACGGCAGGCTTCAGGGCCGGGCCTTTTTCATACCAGGCACGGGTAACGTCTTCGGTGATCTGGTCCACATCAACGGGTTTGGGGGTCAAATCGCCTTCCAGCACCCCTGACGGGTAAAGCAGGTCATCATCCACACCGGCGCCCGGAAAGTCGCCGTAGCACAGGTATGTCTTGTTGTTGCCGCCGATACCAGCCCAGTCCTTGTAAAAGGAAGCCACGGCCAGAAGATCGGGAATATAAACCTCGTCCACAAAGGCCTTGGTTTCTTTCCAGATGCCCACAAACTCATCAATCCGCTCCGGGGTCAAATCTCCAACGGAAGTGACGCCGCCCACCGCAAGGGACTGGGGGTGGGGATTCTTTCCGCCGAAAATGGCGTGCATCCGTGCGGCTTTGGCCTGGAGCTTGATGGCATCCAGGTAGTGGGCGGCTGCCATGAGGTTGGCTTCCGGTGTCAGTTTATATGCCGGATGCCCCCAATAGGCATTGTTAAACGGCCCCAGCTGCCCGGAATTTACAAAGGTGGACAGCTTCTCTTTCACGGTTTTAAATTGCGCGGCGGTGCCGGGGCGGCCGCTGACGTTTTCGGAGAGTTTGGCTGTTTTCAAAGGGTCTGCGGAAAGGGCCGAGACGATATCCACCCAGTCCAGGGCATGAAGATGGTAAAAGTGGACAATATGGTCATGCTGGTACTGGGCGCCGTGGAGCAGATTTCTTATCAGCCGGGCGTTTTCCGGTATGGTGATGTTGCAGGCCGCCTCCACCGCACGCACCGAAGACAGGGCGTGGATATAGGTGCAGACCCCGCAGGACCTTTGGACAAAGTGGTGGGCGTCCCTCGGGTCCCTTCCTTTGAGCATCATTTCAATGCCCCGAAACATCTGGCCGGAACTCCAGGCATCCTTGACTTTGCCGTTTTCAACTTCCACCTCGATTCTCAGGTGGCCCTCTATCCGTGTAATGGGATCAATCACTATTTTTTTGCCCATAATAATTTCCTTTCCAAGTGGTCTTTAAGATTCTTCATAAAACGGCGTCATACTGTCCCAGAAATCCGGTTCGCTGCATCCGATGCAGGGATGGCCGGCCTGGATGGGGAAACTTGTGCCGTCATTGAACTTGAGAGTCGGACAATTATTATAGGTTTCCGGGCCTTTGCAGCCCAGTTCGTAGAGGCAATACCCCATTTCAACCTCTTTGGAACCCAGTTCGGAGGCAAGATTCCCCTCTTCATACTGGGCCAGCCGCGGGCAGTTGTCATGGACGGTTTCCCCGTATGCAAACATGGGGCGGGCATAATCGTCCAATTCCATTTTGTCTCCGTTCAGGTATTTAACGATGGTTCCCAGAAGGTTTAAGGGGTTCATGGGACAGCCCGGCAGGTTGATGGCGGAAACGCCTAAGGCATCGTTCACCCCCTTGTATCCGCCGGGGTTGGGAGCTGCGGCGGCCACCCCGCCGTATGCCGCACAGGTACCGATGGCAATGGTGGCGGCAGCGTGGGGAATCACCTCTTTGGCAATTTCCAGGAAGGTCCGGCCCCCCACCTTGCCGTATGCACCGTTATAGGCCGTTGCAATGGCACCTTCCACCACGCAGACAAATTTTTTATCATAGGCCTTTACGGCATGGTGAAGATTTTCCTCTGCCTTGTGGCCCGACGCCACCATCAGGGTTTCGTGGTATTCAACGGAAATAGTTTCCAGGATCAGAGCCCCCACATCCGGGGTCCTCAAAAAGGCTTCCGAGCAGCCCGTACACTCCCCGAAGTGGAGCCAGACCACGGCAGGCCGCAGGGCTGCCGCCTTTTCTATCTTTGCCGCCACCTGCCCCACAAAACTGTGGGACAGTCCCATGCTCACCGTGAGCGCCGAACAATACTTGAGAAAATCTCTTCGTGAGACCCCTTTTTTTTCCAGGCGTTTGTAGAACTCCTGTTTTTTCATAGCACCTCCATGCGTTTTTTGATTTCCTACCAAAATTTTCAGGATATCCAGTCACTACATAGAGTGGGGAGCACCAGGAGGGCAAATTGATTGTCCTGATTGGTCTTTAAATTTCCATCGGGATTGCCAATAGGCCTCCGGGCTGGGAAAAAGCATCCACTTCAATGGAAGATTTATTTATGCTTTTGTGCCTTATTGATAGATTTTCCTTAAGAATCTTTGGATCCGATCGTCAGAAGATCCGATCAGGGCATCAAAACTGCCGTCAAAAGAAATGATACCCTTTTCCAGAAAGAGAACACGGGTGGCAAACCCTTTGACCATGTTCATCTGATGGGAGACCAGAACCATGGTCATGCGGCTGGAGGCCAGATGCTGGATGGTTTCGAACACCTCAAAGGCCAGTTCGGGATCCAGGGAGGAGGTGGGCTCGTCAAACAGCATAATGTCCGGGGCCATTGACAGGGACCTTGCAATGGCAAGCCGCTGCTGCTGTCCGCCGGACAGGGTGCCGGGATACTGATCCTTTTGTTCTGCCAGCCTGACCTTCTCCAGAAGGGATCGGGCCATGGCCGCAGCATCGTCCCTGCCAACCTTTTTCACTGTCATAAGGGGCCGGACAATGTTGTTTAACACCGAGTAATGGGGAAAGAGGTTGAACTGCTGGAAAACCATTCCCACCCGGCCGGCAACCGACCGGGTGGATTCAACGAGGATGCCGTCTATGGTCACGGTGCCGCTGTCCACGTTTTCCAGTCCGTTGAGGCATCGGATCAAGGTGCTTTTCCCCGATCCGCTGGGGCCGATGACCGCCAGTTTTTCCCCCCGGCGGATGTCCAGGCGGATCTCCTTTAACACCGGGGTGCCGCCAAAGGATTTGCTGATATTTTCAACCCTGATCAAGGGGTCCATTTGATGCCTTTCTTCTCAATCCACCGGGTGACAAGGGCCAGGGTATACGTCATGGCAAAGTAAATCGCCCCAATGGTGATATAGATTTCAAAGGGGCTCAGGGTACGGGCGTAGATATGATTGCCGATGCGGGTGATTTCCGCGATGGACAGCACCGATACCAGGGAGGTTTCCTTGATCATGGTGGAAAAATAGTTCATCAGCGTGGGCAGGGCGATGCGGAAGGCCTGGGGCAACACAATATGGACAAACACCTGGACACGGCCGTACCCCAGGCAGTACGCCGCCTCATATTGGCCCCTGTCCACGGCCAGGATCGATGCCCTCACCACCTCGGACATATACGCCCCCGAGTTAAGAGACAGCCCCAGGACTGCGGCCGTCACGGGCGCTAGGACGATACCGAAGGTGGGCAGGCCGTAATAAATAAAAAAGAGCTGGATCAGCAGCGGGGTGCCCCGGAACACCTCTATATAAATTCCTAATGGCACACTCACCGACCACGGCAGTGATCCGGACCGAAGCACGCCTGTGACAATTGAGACGGCAAGGGCCAGAACAAACGAGGCCACCCCGATAAACAGGGTGACCTTGGATGCTGAAACCAGCTGGGGAATATAGGGAACTAGGAAAGAAAAATCCAGGTTCACGGGATCATTCCTTGCTTACAGGGCCAGCCATTTCTGGTATACCGCGTCAAAAGAACCGTCCTTTTTCACGGTGTCAATGGCCTGGTTGATCTTCTGAACCAGGATGTCGTCCCCGTGGTCCATGACAACGACAATGTCCACGGAACGGACCGGATCATTGACGATCTTGAGGTCCGTATTGCCCTTTACCTTGGTGGCGGCATAGGCAAATCCCACGACCACGGCATCTGTCCTGCCGTTTTTCAAGTCGATCAGGGCCTCTGAATTTCTATTGTAACGACGGATTTCCGACGGTTCAATACCCATCCCGGCAAGGCTGTCAACGGCCACTTCACTGGTGCAGTTGGCCTGAACGCCGACCTTTTTGCCCGCCAGGTCTTCCTTGGATGCGATGTCATTACCATCGGTGCGGGTGACAATAATTTCACTGAGCCGGTAGTAGGGTTTGCTCATGACAACACTTTTAGAGGCCTGGGTGGCCTCCTCCGGGGACATGCAGGAAATCACAATATCGTGGTCGCCTTTTTTCATACCGGCCACAAGGCCCTCCCAGGCCGTATCTTTCATGACCACCTCAAGTCCCATGGCTTTGGCCAGGGCACGGGCGAAATCCGAATCAAATCCTTCCACCTGACTGTCGGTATTCCTGAAAGAAAAGGGCGGATATTCCGGGCAGTTGCCCACCACAAGGGCCTGGGATGCCACAATCTGATCCCATTTGGACTGGCCGGCCCATGCCTGTGCCGCGCACAGGGCCACTATAGTCAGAAGCATTACAATAACCGGTGTTTTTTTCATCGTTTCATTTCCTTTTTTATGGGGTTCTTTTGCCGGCCGTCACGGGCAGGCGTTGTATATTTTTTCCAGGGCGCGCCGGGCATGGTCCGGGGAAGGAAACCTTGGCTCAATCATGAGATAGAGGCCGTCCGGCCCAAGTTCCCGGACGGCCAGGACCGCATCCTCGATTTTTTGGCAGACGATTTCCAGCAGCATTCCCCTCTCCTTGATCCGCCGAAGCGCCGGTAGAAAGTCCTTGATACCGTCGAGGTAAGGCTCCGGGTTCCAGAAGATGCCGTCCAGGGAATCAATGCCGGCAAGCGCATCTATGAAACGGGCATGTTTCACCGAACACATGTTGAACAGCGTATGGTCCATGTGATTGCAGACCTGTGTGATTTCGGGGATGACAAACTCCCGGAACATATCAGGGGAAAGCATCAGGCTAAAATCGCATCGTACGCTTTCAAACGTTCCTTCGCAAAACACCTGGAACCATGACGACGATTCCCCGTATCCCCTTTCTGCCAGGTACGCATAGAAATAGTCGTAAAACCCAAGATAGGCGCGGGTCATCTCTTTTACACGCTGTTTGACATCTTCTTTGCGGTTGATGAGGGCAGTGAGCAGGGTATGACTTCCGCACAGGCCGTAAAGGGTGGAAAGCGCATCCAGTGTCATGGGGGGATTGACCGCGGCCCGCCGGCCCACCTGGTTGATCACCGCCCCATAGCAGGCTTTCAGATCCCTGACCAGGGAATGGCCCGGGGTGAAGGGCGGCACAGGCCTGTCCAGGGCAAATCGCCCGGGTTTGAAATCGATGAAATCCCCGGTCCGGCTGTAATCGTAATCCCCTCCGGCCAATACCGCCGTATTGGTGATATCCAAGCCCACCATCAGGCTGGCCACAGGCATTGCATCTGCCAGAAAGCAGGTACCGTCAAGGTAGTTTTGCACCATGGACAGATGCCACGCCGGATCAAGGTCCCATTCTTTTCTGGGTCTTTTGGACATCCAGGGTCGTAGGGTAAATCCAGGTTTGTCAGCCACGGCGAAAACAAGGGGGATGCCCTCGGAACTATTGTTCCAGAAGGCACGGTGCCGGCGCCGGCTCTCAGCTTCATTTTTTTTATCCGTATAGGCCATCTGCCACAGTTTTCCTTTCAAAGCGTAACAGTTTAGGAAGCCCGTGGGTTATGGTCAAATCGTTTATGGGAATGAAAACGGTTGAGAAATATAGAAAATTTAAATAGCCTGAGAGGTCAGGGCCGGTGGATGCGCTGCGACAATGCAGCGATCAACCGAGGAACCGAGGCGGTGGGATCGGATTCATCCAGGCTGAAAAAATCAAGATCCGCGTGTTTTCCGGCCAGCATCTTCTGAAAAGTCTCCATAAAAATGCCGGGCTTCTTAACCCATGCCAGATCCGCCACCTTTTTCCAGGTCAGTTCAGGGTCCAGAAAATCACCGGCCCACTTTTCCGATGCACAGGTTTTCTTCACGCCGCAGCAGGGACTGCCGTCGATACCGACCACACCAATAAGCTGATACCCGCCGTTCCGGTACATCTCAACCTGGCGGACAACAGGTGCCAGCATCTTTTCACAGCACTCAATGAAAAACGGATGGGACAATTGATTTTTCACATGCCCCCATCGCTGAACCCCGAGTACATCCACCTCGGGACAGGGCAGTTGAAGCATTCCCACCCCCTGGTCCATCAGATAGGTGATCAACTCCCCGGCGGCGCCGGGATAGGCTGCCAGCCCCTCGACCTTGGCATTGGCGTTCAGGATACAATGGGACAGGAATACAATCTTTTTTCCCCGGTTCACAATGGATTCTCCTTGGTTTCCGCAACAGCATCCGGACAAAGGCTATATCCGGTACTGAACCGTATGGTAATCGATAAGACTCATAGCAGAGCCTCAGGGGCCGGGTAAAGAACATTTCTATCTTGCGTAAGGCCTTATTAATCCGGCAATAAAATAGATGACAAAACTATAGTAAAATGCTTTACTCCTGTCATGAAAAAATTTGACGCACGCAAGCT
>MDTD01087264.1_pt1 | contig 12061 bp, 7 predicted proteins | sample 811221 | NCBI WGS metagenome assembly MDTD01 (sample SAMN05326646, study PRJNA326480) | marine metagenome | isolation source: seawater | place: Pacific Ocean: South West | collected 2011 | reverse complement strand
ACGACAAATCCAGTATCTGGATTAAAAAAATGTAGATCGATTAATCCACCAACGGAAACATATTGATCAAAATCAAAAGAAAACCAATTTTGTCCTTTATCAATTGTTTTTGCAAAAAATGCTGGACCTCTTACCCGTCCTACAGCGTACATAACTGTATCATTTAAAACTTGGATTCCACATAACCCCTTAGGTTTTGACCCAATAAAACTATCAAAGGGTTCCCATGAAGCTCCTCCATCAGAAGTTTGATATAAGTTTGTTGTATCAGTAGCTCCAAACTCACCTTCCCCCACATTACCTGCCCATCCATTTAATTCATCAAAAAAACCAACAGAACGAAAATGAGTTTCAGAATCTTCAAATTGTAAATCCCAAGTTTCACCTCCGTCAAAAGTATAGTAAATCTGTCCCCATCCATTAACTGCCCATCCTTTGTTCTCATTTAAAAATTCTATATCATTAAATCGTGAGACTACTGGAGCATTTGGTAATTCAACCCAACCACCAATTTGCGCAAATAATGGTACTGATATAAGTAGATAGCGGATAAACCGGAAATAAAACAAGTAGTTATCCAAGAAAATTAAAAATTAAATCCAATATTTAATCGTTTAACTCCACCTAGAGATCCAAAATCAGATAGGGAATAATCGATAATTAATAGAGTATTAGTGCGGTTCAAAAAATAATTCAACCCAAAGCCAAAAGAGGGACCTTCAACCGTATCTTCCTTATAGTACGAAGGTAGTCCTGCCCTTATGAAGACTAAATCTCTTAAGTTTAATTCAAGTCCTAAATTCAAATATTCTGTATTATCATTTGGATGAAGAGCATCTATGCCTACAGTTAATGAAAGTGATTCTGTTTTTATTAATTCACCTGATAAACCCACTCTAAAAAATAAAGGCAATGAGAAGTACTCTGTTTCATACATAGCATTTACAAACTCTACATTCCCTTCATTATTATTATCAGGATCAACGCTTATTTTCTGATCCCTGCCCTGCATTCTCATTTTCCCACCATAGTTACTAATTGATGCACCCAATCGAATACCATTAAATGGTGTCTCAAAAAGTGTTCCAATATCTACTGCAAAAGTTTTAGCATTTGAATGCCAAATACTTTGTTGAATGAATTTAAAAGAACCTCCTAGAGAAAAACGATCTGTTAGCATCTTAGCATACGTTATACTAGCAGATAAGTCATTTGATGAAAATTTTTCACCTGTTCCATGCGGTTGTTCTACAGTACGAACAAAATCATTTGGAGAAGAAAGATTAATTATATTAATACCAATAATCCCTTTGGAATTAAGATCTAATCCAATACTGGCAAACTGGTATTTCATTGCAGCCAACCACGCATTCGATCCAAACTGTATTCCAATTCCTTTATGACCAGCTATGCTTGCGGGATTCCAATAAACACCACTCAAATTTGCTTTTTGACCAGCAACTGCACCACCCATAGAAGTACTTCGAGCATCCATCCCAATTTTCAGAAACTGTGCTATTGTTGTTCCTGTTTTTGTTATGGATTGATTATTACCAAACTGTCCAAATATCAGATGTAATGGGATAAATATTATTATTAAGCTCTTCATTTTATTACTGCAAAACGTCCCATTTTTTCGCCAATTCCAGGCGCATTTACGTGATAGAGATATACACCAAAGGCAAGCGGAAAATTATCCTTCGTTGTCAAATCCCAATGTTCCTGACTATAATCTATGTTGGATTGGTGTTCTAAAGTTTTCACAAGGTCTCCACTTACTGTATAAATTGATATCGTACATTTTTTTGGAAGATTGGTAAAGTAGATTTTTCTAGGCCCGCGATCCATTGGGTTTTGTAAATCCAACTGCTCTAGGACATTTGTAACCACATAAGGGTTTGGAACAACATAAATGCTGTCAAGTTTGTTTGATGCAACGTTTTCATCATATTTTGTGGATATGGTAGTGAATCTCATTGTATCATTTTGTGCAAACGGACGATGTGTATCTATTAAAAATACATCTCCCTCCTTTGCGTGCACAGTGTCACCGCTATCCGGAAGAAAAAAAGAAAATTCCCATTTTCCCCCAAGTGGATCACCATCCATAATAATTGCTCTATCTCCCAGAGACCACAGGCTGTCTGGATCATCACCCTCTTCAATTATGGTTACTTCTTCTTTGGTTGGGATTCTACCAGGGGTAACATCCCATACTTCAAAGTTCATTCTTGCATTTCCAAAACTTGGGTGAATAGAAGTACTACTCGTATCCACAATTTCATCAAAAAATCGAACCTCATATGCACCGGGATACATAAACTGATCTGCTCCATTAAATGGAATTACAGTTGGTTCCCATGTACAAGTGGAAGACGATGACCATTTTGTGTTTTCTGTATCAAGATCTAAGGTTACATCTTTTGCAGTTATTTTTATCCCATCTACAATTGGATTTGTTTGTTCAAGATTTACTGCTTTACTATTCACTATAGGGTAGTATAAGTAAGAAATTGTATAGCCATTACCATCTACTAATGAACTACCTTGGATACCTTTTATTTTCCCTGATGATCCAATTATCTCAAAATCATTATTTATGCTTAGTATATTGCCGTTATCATCAATAACACTAACTGATTCTACATCTATGTTTTCATGAAGTAACTGTCTATATTGTTCAGTTGAAAGGTTAATCACCTCTTCCACTAACTTCAAATCTTTAACACTGTAACGAGTAGGAGACTCTCGAAAAGTGATCTCATATTGATTTTCATCTTCTAAGCTATATCGATCCACTATATCTAAAAATACTCTAGCAGTTGTGACTCCAGTTTTTTGAATAATTTCGTTTTCTTTAATTCCACCCTCTACCATCCCTATTGCAGGCGAACTTGGAACAATTCTTAATGTATTTATATCCGTAATGAGCTCATTAGTAGTTGGATTTAATGTGACTGTTTTTGAACATTCACTGGGCGGAATCTGTAAATCTGTGGATCCATGATCGTAAGACACCACGGCGTAGTAATATGTCTGGCCATTCAAAACATTATTTGAATCAACATAAGAGTGAACCAACCCAGTATTATCACCAAGGATGTAGTAAGCTCCACGTCCAGGGTAAACCACATCACTCATACCATAATGATCATTTATAAGATCAAAGCGCGCTGGTGCTCCATTATACATTTTCAATGGCTCAAATAGAAATTTTGAACCATTAACATCAGTAATTGTCTGTTGATCTAAAAATTGTGGATGCGTACTTCTATATATCACATATCCTTCAAAATCATTTTCACCCGAAATTGGATCTATTGATTCTTCAGCAGCAGCATCCCAATACAATGTTACTTTTTGATCCCCTGATACTCCAGTAACAGTAGGTTTGTTTGGTGGTTTAGCAAATTGATAATTCCTTTCATAAATATCCTGTGATGTTAATGCATTAAGAGTTAAATCATCATAATCTTCGCCAATCAAAAGAGCTATGGAAAACCTCCGTGTTTCTCCTGCAGGAAGAGAGATAGGTCCGGAACTGTAAATAAATACATAGTCACCAGATTGTGTAGCATTTGCTGAATCAAAGACTCCTGGTTGTAGGAAATCGTCAAAAACTCTCTGATCATCTGCTATGGTAGTACCTGAAAATGGTGGTGAAACAAATCCAGTCAAGCCAACCATATCTGATTCGTCCAAATCTGTCCACTCAAAATTTGGTTCTCCAGGTTGCCTAATATCGTATTGATCTCCTGCAGTTGGGACACCATCGCCCTCGCCTGCATCTCCCGTATTTGGAATCCCATCAATTCCAACATCATCGTTTTCTGGATCCCAGTCATTATCATCATCTATTCCATTACTTCTGCTCTCATCTATCATACCATCTAAATCATTATCTATCTGATCATAAGGGTTTCCTGGACTCTCTAAAAACTTATATCCAAAATAGCCGGGATTGCTGGCACTACCACTAGCACTGCCATCTTCATCCCAACAGTAAACCATATTGATATCTTGATCAAAATACGATAAGTCATCACTCCAATCACTAGGACCTCCGATATGTGGATCACCCCACATTCCAAAAATCACATTTTCTAAATCTTTAGAGCTGGTATTAGTTATTTTGTAAATTAAAAAAATAATATCTTCTGCTAATGGATTGGCCCATTGATAGTATCGATACTCAATCTGCAAACCCAATCCTTTTCTAGACGAATCATCAGGGAATGGGAAATACTCAAATTCTTTATTGTTCCTATCATCGCACACAAAAAAAGCTTCTTCATCAGCGTTCGATGCCCCTTGTCTCAAGTCCCCTGGCCAAACATATTCTTTTAAATTAGGATTATACCAATCATATGCCCAACTATCTGGCTTTCCATCAAAATCTCGATCAATATCACTTGCTGTTGGAATCTTGTCGTAATTCGGATCAGCATAATATAGTCCTTCATCACTGTAGGCTAACGGTTCCCACGTCCAATATTCTGACCCATCAGGAGATCTTTCAGGATCTGTCACAAGCCCATCACTGATCACCCTTGCGTACCACGTTGTATCTCCATTTGAAATTTTAGGATATGCATCTGGATGGCTATTAGACAATAGAGGAACCTCTGCACAGATGAAAGGCCCAAATTCATATCCATATCCCAAACCTTCCCAGATAATATCAGTTACTCTATTCCCAGGCTCTGATATAGAACCATAATTCCATATTTGAGTTGTTATTTTGTTGCCCGAGATAATTGCGTCCTGCCTCCTAAGGATTTGATCATCAGAATCAGCAGTCTTTTTTGAGTACCTTTGAATATGATTATAGTATTTTGCAAACTGCCTTTGAGTCCAATCTTTTTGTGGACCATTTATGTATTTTTCTTTTTTGATAAATGGATTTATTGCAGAAAGACTAGAAACAAAAAAACTTACAATAAATAATTTTACCATAAATATAGTTCTCATAAACCCACACTTAAACCAAAGGTTATCAATCGTGGAGGGCTAAAATAATCTGGGCGAGTAAAATATTCATCCCAAGTATGAACTCCTGGCTCTCCATAATGAGCTTTAAACCCCTCTGTCTCTTGAAGTGAACGATTAATATATGTATACCCTGATCGACCTGTATCAGTAAAGACATATCTCTCATTTCTAATGTCTAACACATTATAAACCTTCATAAATAATTCTATTCCTATCCCAGCTAACAAAATATTTTTATTCATTCTCATATCAAGGGATTTTTGTAGGGGTTTACGATCACTATTTGGTAAAGGGACATAGCCAGCAAATGGAATATTTGGTGTGTAAGGCCAACCTGTACTCAGTTTACCAATAAAACTAATACCCCAGCCTTTTTCCCCAGGTTCAGTAATTGAAATAGTAGTGTTAAAAACATGACTTTGGTCCCAGCTGAGAGGAACAATTTTCTTTTCTTCTTCAGTGTCTGTTAAGGCATTGAAATAAAAAGATCCGCTTGCGACGCTATTGCCTTCAGTCGTTTGGTAAGAATAATCTATGAAAGCACTAGTTTTAGTTTTTGCATCGCGTCGTTTTGTCAAACTCAGAGTAATTCCTTTTACCATTGAATAGTCCTTATTTAAATAAATTGCATACGAGGATGGACCATATGTAGGGGAATTGTAATTAATCGTTTGGAGCGCAAGCAAATCTCTTATATCCTTGTAAAATATGCTTGTATTTAGTGCAATAAATCTCCCTAATTGCTGTTGTAAACCGAATTCGTACATAACGGTTTTTTGAGGTTTTAGGTTGCTGTATCCCATTGTGGGTGAAAGACCTGCTCCAAAAATATTTTTGAGAAATAAATTTCTCATGGTCGGCATCTGGTAGAAATGCCCATAAGAAAAGTGTATAATACCTCTATCAGTAATAGGGTATGCAACACCCATGCGTGGTGAAAGCATACTTTTTATTGAACTTTTTGTTTTTCCAAATTCTGGATTAAGTAGGCTGTCAATATGAGAACTTTTAGGATCGAATGAGTCATAGCGTAGGCCTACATTCATTATAAAACTATCATATTCCAATTTGTCTTGAAAATATGCGCTAATAAATAATGCATCTTCGTTATAGTTGCTATGGGAAGGTGAAGCATTTTCTGGTGATATTGTGGGTATCCTATAAGTATTATCATCATAGAGGATACTGAATATTCTCTCATTAAGTTCATCCATTCGGAATTGTATACCTGTTTTAATTTCGTGCCTGTTATTAATTTGAGACGATATATCAAGTTTTCCACCATATGATGTTGAATACCTGTAATTATGTCCCCTATTAGACCCTCCAAAAGAAAATGTAGGACTACTTGGAGCTCCCAGAATTTTTTGTGAAGATGCGTACTTTGAATTTGGTAATAAATAAGTTTCCCCATCGAGGATTGTAATTATATTTGGTCCCACCTCATAAATGCCAGGACTATCAATATAAAGGAGGAGATCCTCATCTTGTCCAAAGGCATCCCCACTACTAAAATTAATAGCCTTGCTTAAATCTAGGGGTGTAAACTGATAAGATTCATAATCTGTATTATTCTGAAAAATATGTGCTTCATAAAAAGTTTTTTTACCGATAGCATGATTTACTTTGAATGAAATATTTTCATTCTCTGAAGCAAATTGAGAACGCCCATCTGGATTATATTTGTAAAAATGAACATATGATTTATTATTGCCACTCGAGCCAATATACTGTCCGGAAAATTTTAATGTCGGACTTACCTTGTAAGTAATTTTTAAAAGTGAATTAAGGCTGATACTCGGGTTCATTGCGATAATTGAGCTGTCTCCACCCATTTCTATGTACCAATCTTCACCAAAAAAATTCGCACTATCTTGAACGTCATGCTCTCTTATACCATACATGTATCCATCTTGAGAAGAAAAACGCAGACTAGAATTAAATGTTAATTTTTTTCCAGTAAAGGGAACTGGTCCACTAAAATATCCTTCTAATGTTTTTCTATTTAATAATTCAAACTCATTTATGTTTGAATATAGCTCTGTATCATTAGAGTAACGGTCGCCAGCATATAAAGACACACTGCCTTCATAATTTTCCCTTCCTTCCTTTATTTGTAAATTCACTATTCCGCTCATTGCATTACCATATTCGGCATTAAACCCTCCGCTCACAACTTTCAGCTCACTTAAGGCTTTATTTGATACATTGACAGATAAACTGTTTGTAAAAAATGGATTGCTTACTGATACTCCATCAATAAAGTACCCTACTTCATTGCTTCGACCGCCTCTAATATGTAATTCTCCTCCCGCACCTACGTTCACTCCTGCTTGTGTGGTCAAAACTCCTAAGAAAGATTCTACAGGCATATTTAAGATATCTTCAGATGTTGTTATTTTTTGAGTTGATGTTAGATCCTTATAAATCAATGGTCTGTCTGCTAATACTGTTATTTCTTCACCTTCTATTGTTTTCTGGATCAATGAAAAATTTTGTTCCGTTGATCGGTCAGTACTAACAATTAATCCTGTAACTTTCACTGTGGAATAGCCAATAATTGAAGTTTTCAAATCATAGGTACCTATGGGCACATTAATGATAGTGTATCTGCCATTTTCATCAGTGTCTGCACCTATTCCCTGATCAATCAATATAATGCTTACACCGATAAGGGGTTCACCAGTACTGGAATCTTCAACATAACCATTTATTTTCCCTGTTTGGCTGTATAGGAAGGAAAGCAAACTGAAAATAATATAAAAGTTTAACAAGTTCTTCATATATTTATGTAATGGTTGTGAAATAATCTAATCATAATCAAAAAGATTATAAAATTAATAAATAGAAAATATTTATTTTCTAATATGAAATCTAAAAGTTTAATGGTAATTGATCCATCAATGAAAATACCAGAAGTCGAATCTTTTAATAACATTTCAATCCAATCACCTGTACGATCAACTTATCACCTTCCAGCAATTCATTCATCTGATTCTATGTACAATAATTTTGAAGAGACTTCTGGGATAATTCTTATGGGCAGTGCAGCATCTGTACACGATTCATTTAAGTGGATAAAAGATATTCAAATAATTATCAAAAAAGCAATTAAAAGGAAAATTCCAATTCTAGGTATCTGCTTTGGTCATCAATTTATAGCTCACATTTTTGGCGGTGCAGTTGATTATTTATGGAGTAAGTCAAAAAAAAAAGGAGTCAGGAAAATTAAAATATTTGAAAACAATTCGCTAATTCCCAGAACTGAAGATCTTTTGATTTATTCACATCAAGAAGGTGTTGTAAGTTGCCCTCCAAATTTTCAGGTGTCGGCATCAAGTGGTATGGTTGAAATTGAGGGACTCGTTCACAAAAATCTCCCAATATGGACCTTTCAACCACATGTAGAATCATCTAAAGAATTTGCAGAAAGATTGGGTATCAGCTCGCAACAGTTCACAAAAACCATCCCCTGCAGTTCATTGATTCTTAGTTCATTCCTAAATAAATTAAAAAATTCCTAAAATGAAAAATCTAATTCCCTTGCTATTCATTCTTTTTTTCTTAACCTGCTCACCGATCCCACAATTATTTACAAATGAAGGAAACTTTTCATACAAATCTAAAATTAATAGAATTATAGCAAATTCCAATTTAGATGCATTAATGGGTATTAAAATAATTTCCCTAAATGATGGAAAAATATTGTATGAACTCAATAGCAATAAATTATACACCCCCGCAAGTAATAATAAGCTTTATACTTGTGCATCAGCATTACACTATCTGGGTGAAAACTTCACTTTCAGTACGGTTATTTATCACATTAACAATAATATTATTCTAAAAGGTGGTGGTGATCCTGACTTTACGATTGATCAATTAGATTCACTTGCAGATATTGTATCTAAAAAAATAAATGTAATAGATACATTATACATAGATGCAACAACGATGGATTCAATAGATTACGGAGAAGGCTGGATGTGGGATGAAGGTGCTTGGTGGTATGCTGCACCCATAAGCGCACTATCTCTTAATGATAATTGCATAGACTTTTTTATTAATCCTGGGGAGATAGGTTCACCTGCAATTGTAAATTATTCTCCTCCAACAAAATATATTTCCATATCAAATAATTCCATAACAGTAGAAAAGAGTGATTTAAACAGAAAGATTAAACTCGATCGAAATTGGATATCAAAAAACAATCATTTTACGATTTCAGGTGAAATATTTTTTAACGAAATGACAGATACTCTACGGAGGAACATACATGATCCATCTTTATTTGCAGGAACTGTTTTTAAAGAATTATTAAAAAATCATGGAGTAGAGGTAAGAAATCTATCTAAGCTAACAAAATCGAAAAAGCTAGAGCCACTTTCAGTTCATATATCAAAGCCACTAATACATTCCGCAAAAAACTTGATGAATGAGAGTGATAACTTAACCGCAGAACTATTTGTAAAAACAATCGGAAAAAGTGAAGGAACCTCAGGCAATTTGGTTAGCGGATTAGACAGTATACGTACTTTTTTGTACGATTCTATTATGATTGATACAAATAGAATTCGATTAGCTGACGGTTCTGGTGTTTCAAGATATAACCTAACAACTCCCAACGATCTTGTAAAATTACTAGAATGGATATACCATAGTAAATACAAAGATAGTTTTATTTCTACCTTATCTGGCGGCGGTTGGGAGCATGGTACAATGGAGGGAAGATTGAAAAAAGAAGGTGCTATGGTGAGAGCAAAAACAGGAGGGCTATCTGGTGTAAGTAATTTATCAGGGTATGTATTTTCTCCAAGATTTGGTCCTCTGGCTTTTTCTATTTTAATGAATGGATATACAGGATTTTCCACTCCTTACCGTCAACTACAAAATAAAATCGTTCAATTTATTATTTATGGTTAAACCTAAGAAATTAAACCCAAAGTCAACAATTGGCATCATTAGTCCATCTTACTGGTTAGATAATAAAAGTCTTAACGAGACCATAAAATATTACAAAAATTTGGATTACAATATTATTGTCGGTAAAAGCAACCACTTGAAAAAGGGTCCATTCGCGGGCACGCCGCAAGAACGCGCTGATGACATACATCAAATGTTCATAGATAAAAAAGTAGATGCAATTATTTGTGCAAGAGGTGGTTACGGTGCAAATAAAGTGCTTTCTCTCTTGGACTACAAACTAATAAAGAACAATCCTAAAATATTTATAGGATATAGTGATATTACCGCCTACCTGTTATCAATCACTCAGAAAACAAATTTAATAACTTTTCATGGACCAATGTTATCAAGTAATAAAAGTCGGTTTATCAAATATAATTATGATAGAATGATAGAAATTCTTACTCAGGAAAAATCCCTGGAAATTTCATATCCAATTAGTCATACTGTAAGAACACTAAAAAAAGGTAAGGCAGTTGGACCATTATGGGGCGGGAATATCACATTGATCATGAACCGTTTAGGAACAATCGATAGTTTAAATACAAAAGGAGTGATTCTATTTCTTGAAGATGTTGATGAATATTTATATTCTTTTGAAAGGATGTTAGTACATTTGCGGGAGGCAGGACTATTTAAAAACATTAAAGGGTTAATTATAGGTGAACTCCAAAATATCAAAGATCAGGATATCCCATTTGATAAAAATGCAGACGAAATAGTTATGGATATCTGCGGTGATTTAAATATACCTATTATTTCAAACTATCCCTGTGGGCATGGAACATATCAATGCACATTACCAATATCTATTCCTGTTGAGTTAAATGCAAACCAAAAAATTCCATCCATTACAATACTTGAAAGTGCAGTATCAGGAGATTAAAAAATGTTGAATTACATTTGGTTTGGAATGATGTTTATTGCAGTTGTTGTAGGTATTTTTACAGGAAATATTGATGCTGTGACTCAGGCTGCCATTGATATGTCAAAAACAGCAGTGGAAATAGCTATTGGACTCATTGGAATTATGGCATTGTGGTTGGGAACAATGAAAATTGCAGAAGAATCTGGTTTAATAACAATCCTTTCTAAAGCATTACGACCAATCACAATTAGATTGTTTCCAGATGTACCAGAGGATCATCCTGCTATTGGATCCATTGTATTAAATATGGCAGCAAATATTCTTGGATTGGGTAATGCTGCTACTCCTTTGGGACTGAAAGCGATGGAAGAGTTGCAAGAATTAAACCCAGATAAAGAAACTGCAACAAATGCAATGTGCACCTTTTTAGCAATCAATACCTCAAGTGTTCAACTCATCTTACCCGCTACAGTAGTTGCTCTCATGGGAGCTGCAGCAAATCAGATATTTATAACAACTATCCTTGCAACTGGTTTTTCAACAATAGCTGCGATCATAGCCGTAAAGTTTTTAGAAAAACGGAAACGATTTGCTCTTCAACCAAATAATAAAAATGACTGAAGCAGTAGTACTATTTACAAATGAGTTATCGCGGTACATAATACCGCTACTGCTTACAATCATTCCTTTATACGCTTTGACATTCAAAAAAATCAAGGTCTACGAATCATTCGTTGAAGGCGCAAAAGATGGTTTTAACATCGCAATACGGATTATTCCATATTTGGTAGCGATATTGGTCGCAATTGGTATGTTTAGAGCCTCAGGTGCACTTGATATTTTGTTGTCTGGATTATCACCATTTTTACATTTCGTTGGGTTTCCTCCAGAAAATTTGCCTTTGGCTCTGATGCGTCCTCTTTCAGGAAGCGGATCTTTAGGTTTACTTACAGATTTAATTGATCAACATGGCCCAAATTCATTAATATCCAAAATTGGTGCTACAATGTTCGGATCCACGGAAACTACATTCTATGTACTTGCAGTTTATTTTGGATCGGTTGGTATAAAAAAATCAAGGCACGCACTTGCAGCGGGCCTTTTTGCTGACTTTGTAGGAGTTATTAGTGCTGTATTCTTTTGTCAAATTCTTTTTGGCGAAACTAAAAACATATCTGCAGTAAACGTAAATGAGGAAATAGTTAATATTCAAGAACTTGATAATTCTATTTTTGT
>MDTD01082634.1_pt1 | contig 12062 bp, 15 predicted proteins | sample 811221 | NCBI WGS metagenome assembly MDTD01 (sample SAMN05326646, study PRJNA326480) | marine metagenome | isolation source: seawater | place: Pacific Ocean: South West | collected 2011 | reverse complement strand
TTATTATATCTGTTGCGATACTATCACGCACATCTATGATATACATATTAACTACATTACCTCCAGCAAAAAAAACTGGGCTTGGCCAGGCTGCCAATCAGAAAAATAGTACAGACATATACATTGCATATGGAGTTTCCGTAATTATTACATTTTTTGCCATTTGTATGTTTGTTGGATACCAAATATATTTTGTATCTCTTTTTGCAGCTATATTTTCAACTCTACTGTTGTCATTTCTTGCTTGGAGGGCGATCAAGGGACAAACTGGAGATGTATGTGGATCATCTCAACAATTGTCAGAAGTTGTGATTTATTTGTTTATTTGTGTTGTTATTTAATCAAGAATAGGTATCCGTATTAAACTCAATTCCTTCAACAGAACTAGCATATAACTCATTGATATAATCTAGAGCTGAGCAATTATTGCTTCTGTAATTATCCAGCCCTCTTCGCCATTTTTTTGCATTTGGCTTGTTGTTGAACAAACTCACGATAGGTTTTATTAACTTAGACCGTGAAGTCCCTAAACTAGTTTGAAAATCAGCGTAATCACTATAATTCTCGATTATACGCTTAAAATTATGATTTTCCCTTCCTGACAAAAATAACTTCTCATCCACCTCAAGAAGAAACATTGGGTCATTGATGATTTTTCGTCCAAGCATGACACCATCTATGTATTTCAAATGATTATAAATCTCACTTAGTGAATTAATCCCGCCGTTTATAATAATTTCTGTGTCTGATGCATACTCTTTTATTTGATAAACGGCATCATAATTAAGCTCAGGTATCGTCCTATTTTCTTTTGGACTAACACCACTCAAAATCGCTTTTCGTGCATGAACTATGACAAGATCCACTCCAGATCCAATAATTGCGTTCATAAACACCGGTAGCTCTTTATCGATATCCTGATCATCAATTCCTAAACGACATTTTACTGTAACTGGAATTTTAACTCTTTTTTTAAGAGCGGATATTATTTTACTAACGAGACTTGCATCGGACATCAGGCACGCACCAAAGTTCCCTTTTTGAACTCTCGGTGATGGGCATCCAATATTAAGGTTAATTTCATCATAGCCAAAACCCTCACCGATAATTGCGGCCTCAGTCATCTTTTCAACAGATGATCCACCAATCTGCAGGGCTGTAGGATATTCCGCAGGATTATATTTTAAAAGTTTTTCCCTATTTCCATGGATGATTGCATCGCATGAAACCATTTCAGTATATAGAAAAATATTTTTGGATAGCTGCCTCAGAAAGTAACGAAAGTGAGCATCTGTATAGTCCATCATGGGAGCAACACAAAATTTATGGGAATATATGTGCATTTAGTGTCCTAAGCCAAAATACTCTTCGCCGTATTCAGAGACTAGCGGAATCAGAAGATCTTCCTCGTCACATAGGTGAGCAATTAGTAATTTATTATAGCTCTCATTTACTTTGCTGTAATCGCCAACTATCAATTTATAGTCAATATGTTTTTTTTCATTAAATGAAGAAATTAGGTTATTACCTTCGGCTACAAGTACATCTATTGATTGGTGAATTAGATGGTGATCATTTTCTAGTAATTCCAATCCGTATCTAAATTTTTCATTTTTTTCATAAAATTTTGGAAAAATATAGTTATCCTCTACCATGTGATGAGACTCCAAATTATGCAGCATCATATTCATTAACTGAATATATTGTTGCATGAAATTTTGGTGAGATATTTTGCGATCCAGCAATTCATGAATAGCGTGTTTTATAGAGCTGCAAATTTCTCTAAAAACAGAATGCCTACCTAACCAAAATCCAACCCAGTTACCATTTAATGTATCATTAGTCCAAGTATCCCTCGGGTATTTGTCCAGCAGCTCACACAAGTGTTTAGGTAAGCCATCTCTTTCGGTGAGTTGATCTATTTTCTTTATTGAGCTCAATGCAACCTCTTAAGTATATTTACTATGTGTTATTACGAGAAGAATAATAATTTAAATTAAAAAAATACAGAAGAATCTAAAAAAAAATATTAATTTTCTATTAATTTTTATTTATCAATAAAATCAGTATCTTATATATAAATTTTCTTTTTTTTTTAAAAAAAAAACATATTTTCTATCATTTTTTTCTTTACATTCACGTCTAATTGCGAATCAATAGTAAGTGATTCGATCTTGCGGAACCGGATCACGAGGAGGAAACGATGCAGTTGGATAAAAAAAGACCAACTGTTAATCTACAGAGTCAAATTACGGGAATTTGCGTATCTGTAGCATTAACTATATTATTTATCACCACTATTTTTATGGCATACAATCAGTTTGTCTCCACTCGAGATTTTCTAAATCTAAATAATAATACCCTATTTTTTACTGTTACTGGCTCCAATACTATTTTCATTCTATTAATTTTTCTTGTCACACAGCACCAGAAGAAGGAAAAAAATAAGATAATAGATAGCCTCTCAACTCTAGAGCATCATCAAAAACTCATCTTGAATAATAAAGATATGCGATATTTTACATGGGATGTTAAAAATAAGAAGATTTATATGTCAAACAGGAGTTTTTCTCTTTCTAAAATAAAATCAATGAGCTCAATTTCTTTTGAGGAGTTCATCAGTCGAGTGCAAGCAAAGGATATTAATTTCTATCAATTAGCAAATAATGCGATTCAAGGAAAAATTAATCAACTCGAGGTTAGTTTTAAATATCAAACAAATATTGGAGATAAATGGTACAAATTGAAAGGAGGTCTTCTAAATAATACAAATGGAAGCCCATACATTTCTGGTTTGTTAATTGATATTTCACGCGATAAAAGCCAAGAAATTAATGCGCGGCGCCTACAAAATACTCTAAGTGAAGTGATTGACTCTCTTCCTTTATCTTTTGTCTTATGGAATAAGAAAAATCAACTTGTCATGTGTAACTCTAAGTATCGAGATTTTTACTCATTGCCGTCTAGTGTCACAAAGCCCGGTACTTCAAAATCTGAAATAATCCAGCTATCTATGAAATCGCTAATCGAAATAGACGTACAAAAAAATCAGGATAACCAATTACCAGGATTAATAGGGCAAAAAGAAATTCAATTGAAAGATAAACGGTGGATATTGAAAACTGAAATAAGAACTGGTGCGGGATATATTGCATCAATGGCACTTGACATCAGTGATCAAAAGATCAGTCAGCAGAATCTCTTAAGCAATGAGAATGAGCTAATTAATAAGGTAGAAGAACTAGATAATCTGAGGCGTAGACAAGATATACAGTCAAAACAGCTCATTGAGCTTGCAGAAAGATATAGCTCAGAGAAAAATAATATTGAAAAACTTGAAAACAATAAGTCAGAATTCTTACTGAATATGAGTCATGAGCTCAGAACTCCATTGAATGCAATAATTGGTTTTTCTGATTTTTTAAAAAATCAGATTATTGATGACCCCGAAAAAGTCAAAGAATATGCTCATGATATATATGAAAGTGGAAATGAATTACTGAGAATAATAAGCAACATAGAGTCAATGACAAGTCTTGAAAAAGAGGAAGTAAAAATCAATAAAAAAAGCCAAAAAATAAATACTATTTTTGACGAAATTCTGGATGACTTCCGTAATGATATACTGAATAAAAACATCACTATCAAAAATCACTTCAACTTTAGGGAAAATATATTTTGTAATGAAACAGCTGTCCGGCAAGCAATATCAAATGTAATATCTAATGCAATTAAATATAACAAAGATGGTGGTACCATAGGCATCAATAATAATGTGCAGAATGGATGGCTGAACTTAGAGATAACTGATAATGGCCATGGAATGACAAATGAAGAGATAGATACTATTTTTAAACCATTCAATAAATCAAGAAGGAGTAATATAATTAATCAAGAGGGAGCAAGACTTGGATTACCTATTGCGAACACACTTATCCAAATTCACGATGGTAACATCGACATAAAGAGTACACCTGGCAAGGGGACATGTGTCACTATATCCATTCCCTTAATTTCACAAGAGAGTCTTCCAAAAACCCAGAAATCTGCGTGAGCACTACAATTCTGCATTATCTTTTTAATTTAAATAACAAAAGGATGAAGCCAAAAGACAGCAGAAAAAATGGTAATATCCATAATGCATAGGTATTCGCTTGCACAGGCGGGGTCATTAGTATTTCATCACCATATTTTTTATGTAAGTCATGTATAATATCTTTTGTATTTTTACCTTTTTTAAGCTCTTCCCTGATATATGCCTTTATTGATTGAGAAAAATTTGAGTTCGACTCGTACACATTTTGCCCTTCACATTCAAGGCATTTTAGTTCAACTGCGATTTTCATAATATCATCCGATATACGTTCCTGATCATTTTCTGAAGCTGACCCCACTGAAAATAAAAAGACTATAAAAAACGAAAAGAAAAATATTTTTACAAAATTAATTTGCTGAAGCATCCGTAATACCTATTATTTTTGATCGAAAAAGAGTCTTAAATGATACACCAAAGGCCATTAAAAAACCACCAAGCCATATAAATCGAACAAAAGGTTTATACGAAACAGAAACAAATATAAATTGTTCCTGCACCTCTCCAACCGTTATGTAGATATGATCGAAATAATATTTTTGAATACTAGCCTCGGTTGTTATATCTCCACTCTTTCTAAAAAATCTCTTCGCTGGAGCCATATCAGCTACTTTTTTATCATCTTTCATCAATGAAAAATTTACCTGAAGATCATCATAATTCTCACCAATATGTGTTCCAAAGCCATCATACTGTAACTCAAATTTATTAATTTGAATTTTATCACCTAAATTCATTTTTAGATCTTTATTTTCACTGAAAGCTGATGCATATATGATTCCAAAGATCATCATACCAAATGCCATATGCACGATCCTTGATCCCATAATTGGTAAGTTTTTTCTTTTTAACTCAGAAAAGCTTAAATTAAAATTTGAGAGATTTCTTGGCAATAAATCTATAATTGAAACAATAATAATCCAAATTGCAAGACCTAGTAGCAGCAAATTAAAAGTGTAAGCATTTCCATAAATCAATATTTGGATCGCTATGGTAATGGATATTGTAATTACGAAGGATATCATTAATTTTTTTAGGGCATACTGTGTCCAATTATCTTGCCACGAGAGATTTGGTGCAATGGGCATCAAGAATGCAATGAAAATCACCAATGGAGCTATAACAATATTAAAATATTTAGGACCGACAGTAATGCGATCCTCCGTTAAAGCTTCAAGTAAAAGTGGGTACATCATCCCAAAAAAGATCACAACAACAGATACCATTAATAAGTAATTATTTATAAGAATAAACGTCCCTCTGCTAAAAAAAACGAAATCCTTTTTTTCATTTTCCTTTTGCAGATTACGTAAAAAAATCAAAAGAGAGAAGAGGATAAAGAATGACATTATAATTAAGATCCAAAGACCTCGCTGAGGATCTGAGGCAAATGAATGCACGGATGTTAATATGCCTGATCTTACAAGAAAAGTTCCCATCAGGCTGAAAGAGAATGATAAAAGTGATAATAATAATGTCCAGTCTCTGTGTTGGCCAGTTGATTTATAATTGTGAAGAGAATGTATTAATGCTGTCCCCGTAATCCATGGTAACAATGATGCATTTTCGACAGGATCCCAAAACCACCAACCGCCCCAGCCAAGTTCATAGTAAGCCCACCATGAGCCAATACAAATTCCAAGCGTTAATGCAGTCCAAGAGATGTATGCCCATTTTTCGACCCATTTGGCCCAATTATCTGTTTGTGGATTTTCTAACATTATCGCAACTGAGTATGAAAATAGTACTGAATACCCAACATACCCCACATAAAGCATTGGTGGATGGATTATAAGGCCGGGATCCTGTAAAAGTGTATTCAGCCCGATACCATCAATCGGGGCAGGCAGTTGGAGTGCAAATGGATTGGATGTAAATATAATAAATAATAAAAAAGCAAATATAATTGATGTTTGAACCGCTATAGTATTGAGTAATACACTTCTGGGAATTCTTCTATCATATTTAATTATGAAAAATAAAAAAACACTCAAAATTAAAAGCCAAAGCAGCATTGAGCCTTCATGATTTCCCCATACACCAGTTATTTTGTATATGAGTGGCTTTTGGATTTCAGAATTTTGCCATACTGTTATTAGAGAGAAATCCGATATTATGAAACCGTATGTGAGAAGGATGTATGAAAAAAATATAAATAGAAATTGGAATACACCAAAAAGGCAAGTGAACTTGTACTTCTTATCAACATTAATGGCTGGGGTTTTCGCAAAAATTAAAGTTGAAATCGATGATAGTAAAGCAAATAAAAGTAGTAGGTTTCCGGTAAGTGCTATCATTTAAAAGCCTAGAGTATTTGTTTGACTGTAGTAAAAACTATTTATTTTTAAGTGCCTCATATACTTCCTTCGGCATATAATTTTCATCATGCTTCGCAACGATCTCATTTGCCACAAATATGTTATCAATAAACTTCCCCTCAGCAATAACACCTTGCCCTTCTCTAAATAAATCCGGCAATATACCATTATATGTAACAGATACTTCAGCCACATTATCCTCAATAATAAATTTTATTCCCAAATCATTGTACATTTTAAGCGATCCGTTTTTGACGAGGCCGCCAACTCGAACTAAGTTAGTTGCAGCTGACTGATCAATCTGGCTCGGAGAGTAGAAGTATATGATATTCTCTTCAAGGGCAATTAAAACAAGACCTACAGCCAATGCAGAAAGTAGAGTCGCGGTTGTGTAGAAATATAATCTTTTTACTTTATTTGTCATAATCAATTATTTCTCTTGTAATATAATCTTCATAATCTATTTTTTCTATATCTGTTTCACTTTTTGCGCCATCAGTAACAACAGTATTTTTTGTCTCGTGTATTGTGTTGTAATTTCCGGACATCAAATGGTGCCAACTATACAAATCCTTTCCTTCGGCAACTAACTTATAAGCGCATGTATCAGGCAGCCATTTAAGTTTGTCGATGTTATTTACGGATAACTTAATACAGTCGTTCACGTATTTATGCCTTTGGGAGTAGTTTTTGCACTGACAGTTTTTTTTATCGAATAGCTTACAAACGAGCGATGTGTCAAAAAGCTGACCACTAAATTCATCTTGTAATTTGATTGTGCAGCATTTTCCACATCTGTCGCACAGTGATTCCCACTCGTCATCTGACATATCACGTAACTGTTTCTCTTTCCAAAACATAATTTAATATTAATAACTAACGTTGAACGTTAAAATAAAATAAAATTCGTATAATATGACTTTATAAATATATATATACTAATTCAAATATAAATATTATTCATGAATTATGGAAAAAATAGAAGAAATACTTGAAAATATGGAATTCTTAGACAACTGGGAAGACAAATATAAATATATTATCGAGCTCGGGCAGAGCCTTGATAGCTTTCCTGATGATCTAAAGAATACTCAAACAAAAGTTAACGGCTGTGTTAGCCAAGTCTGGCTTTATTCTACAGTTGAAAATTTTGGTCCAGATGAAAAATATATCAAATTTGTTGGGGATAGTGATGCTTTCATTGTAAAAGGTCTAATAGCAATATTAATTGCATTATATTCTAATAAAAAACCTGATGAAATTTTGGATATTAATCATGCTGATATATTTGAAAAGTTTGGTCTTGAAAGTCATATATCTCCCCAACGCTCAAATGGTTTATTATCCATGATTGAGAGGATTAAAAGTGATGCGACCCGAGAAATATAGTTAAGTTTTTGACATGAATAAATATATCCTTATCCTGGCCCAGTTTCTAATTTTATTCTTATTTTGGTATTTGCTCTCTGGAAAGAACATGGTTTTGTTGTTATCGCTTGGAGCACTCATTTCTATATTGATAGTGATTTACCAATATAAATTAAAAATCCTAGATGATGAGTCACTGCCAATTGCGATACTACCTCGCGCGATAATATATTGGATATGGCTTTATAAAGAAATCTTACTGTCGAGTTTATTTGTATCAAAATTAATCCTGAGATTCCCAATGAACATATCTCCTAAATATTTCAAATTAAAATCAAACCAAAAGACTACAATGGGCTTCAATATATATGCGAATTCGATAACAATGACCCCAGGCACAATTTCAGTGCTCACAAATAACAATGATAAAGTAATACAGATACACGCGATTTCAGAGGAGACCAAATCAGCACTTCTTAGTGGAGTGATGGATCAAAAAATCAAAAAACTTATGGGTGATAAAGATGTTTAGTTTACTAATTATCATCATCTCAATTACGCTTGCAACATCACTATACAGGGCCCTCATTGGCCCCACACTATTTGACAGATTGCTCTCTGCTAATATTATCGGAACAACCACTGTATTATTTCTTGTAATGTATGGATATCACTCAGGAAGGACGGATTTTCTTGATATAGCAATAGCTTATATTTTATTAAATTTAATAGGAACTTTTGCAGTTTTAAAATACTTTCGATATGGAGCATTGAGTCACGGTGAAGAGGATTAGATGAAATGGGTATAGTATTTTCATATTTCTCAAACTTCATGCTTATAATTGGGTCGTTATTCCTCTTAATTGGTGCTATTGGTTTAATTCGGATGCCAGATGTTTTCACAAGAATGCATGCGGCTTCGGTTATGGAGACCGCGGGTGCAAGTCTTATTATCATAGGGTTGATTATAAACACAGGTTTCACAATCGTCTCACTAAAATTAATTGTCATACTACTTGCTATATTTTACATATCCTCAGTAGCCACACACGCACTGGCGAGGGCGTGTATTCATGACGATTTGAAACCGATTGCAATTAATAAGGAGTCAGATCAATAGAAATTTATCTCAACATGATTATACTCTCTTTGATGGCTCTGACAACACTTGGTATCATAAGGCTAAGAAATCTCTTCAGTGTTGTTATTTTAAGTACAATATACAGTTTTCTGATGGCAACATTACTACTTATTTTTGATGCTGTAGACGTCGCGCTTACAGAAGCCGCAGTCGGAGCTGGTATATCAACTGTGCTCATGCTGACAGTTTTGTATTACACAAAAATGAATGAAGAAAAACCCAAATATAGATCAGTTCTACCTCTAATAATTTGCCTAGTTGTGGGTGGATTACTGATATATGGTACGTATGGTTTACCACCGTTTGGTGCCGCAGACACTCCAATTCACACACATATCTCAGTTCAATATCTTGAAAGATCCATTAACGAGACTGGTGTTCCAAATGTTGTAACATCTGTCTTAGCGAGTTACAGAGGGTTTGATACTCTTGGTGAGGTTATTGTCGTCTTTACAGCGGCGATTGGCGTTCTGTCAATTCTCAAAAGAGATAAGGTATAGGTTGATATTATGAGATTAGACTTACTGCTTAGGATATCATCAAAGATCTTTCTACCTTTTATTATCCTGTTCGCATTCTATGTTCAATTTCATGGTGATTTTGGACCGGGGGGCGGCTTTCAAGCAGGCGTTATTTTTGCAGCTGGAGTTATATTATACACAATAATTTTTGGAGTAAAAAAAGCGCAAAAAGATTTTCCGGAAAAGATTTTTAATTTCATGGTGCCTCTCGGCGTTCTAATTTTCACGGTAACTGGTTTGATAAGTTTATCAAAAGGGTACAACTTCCTAGACTATGATGCACTTGCACACTATCCAAAACATGGCCAGCACATAGGAATAATTGCAATTGAATTAGGTGTATTTGTCACCGTAATTGGTTCCATGGTCTCGATATTTTATGCATTCGTTGGACGAGGTAAAAAATGAGTTTCGAGATTTATCATTTTATTACGTCATATAATTACTACATCATTATATTTTTAATGATAAGTGGTCTGTTTATTGTCGTGTCAAAGGGTAACATGGTAAAAAAACTTGTAGGTTTGGCGCTTTTCCAAACGTCTGTCTACATACTGTATATATCACCCGGAAAAATTGTTGGCGGGACTGCCCCTATCCTCGCTGATGGATATACTATTTATTCAAGCCCCTTTCCTCATGTATTAATCCTTACAGCCATCGTTGTAGGAATTGCAACATTATCATTGGGATTATCTCTTGTGATCAGGATCAATGAAGAGTTTGAAACAATAGAAGAAGATGAACTATTCAACAATGAGCTCAATGATGAATGAACACGCTCCAGCCTTAGTAGTGATGCTTCCAATTATTGGCGCTATATTAATTATGTTGATTAGGCATAATCATTTGAACTGGCTGATTGCGCTACTCTCAGGCTTTGGTACAATGTATTACTCAATTATATTGTATCTCGATGCGAGATCTATGGAAACAATATCCTATGCGATGGGTGGTTGGGAACCTCCTGTTGGTATCGAATATAGGATCGACGAATTTAATGCGCTATTGATAGCACTAATTTCCATTATGTCGTTCCTGATATTGATTTACGCGAAATCCAGTTTAAGTAATGAATTAAAGAAAAATAAAATCTCAACTTTCTACTCCATGTATCTCCTTTGTTTAGGAGGATTAATTGGCATACTCTCCACAGGAGATGCATTTAATGCATTTGTTTTCTTGGAAATATCATCTCTGGCAACCTATGTAATAATCTCGATGGGCGGCGATCGAAGAGGTCTTCTTGCGGCTTATCAGTATCTAATAGTTGGAACAATTGGCGCGACTCTGTATGTGATTGGAGTAGGGTTAATTTTCATTATAACCGGTAGTCTGAATCTCTATGATATTTCTGTAAAACTCGGAGATGTTGAGCTTTATCGTCCGTTGCTAGCTTCATTAGCTTTCATTACCGTTGGTATAGCACTCAAAATAGCATTATTCCCCCTGCATGCTTGGCTACCAAATGCATACGCTTTTGCGCCGTCCGTCGGTACCGCATTCCTTGCCTCAACAGCAACAAAAGTTGCTATTTATCTCTTGATTAAATACCTATATCTTGTTTATGGATTTGACCTTGTTTACTCAAATCAAATCTTTATTTTTGTTGTACTTTCGCTATCCGTTCTTGCGATGTTTGGAGCATCCATAATTGCAATATTCCAGAGTAATCTAAAAAAATTATTTGCTTATTCCTCTGTTGCGCAAATTGGATACATAACTCTAGGCATTGGTATTGCAAATTATAATGGGCTCATTGGCTCCACAGTGCACATAATTAATCATTCAATAATTAAAGCGGCAATATTTTTAGCAATAGGTTGTTTGGTATTTAGCTCCAAAATAGTAAATATAGATCAACTTGCGGGTCTTGGTAAAAAAATGCCTATGGTAGCTGTTTGTATCACAATATCTTCATTAAGTTTAATCGGTGTTCCGGGAACTGTTGGTTTCATATCAAAATGGTATCTTGTTCTTGGATCTCTGGAACAGGGCTGGTGGGTTGTTGTATTTGCACTCGCTGTGAGCTCCATTTTGGCACTTATTTACGTTGGCAGGATTATTGAATTGATCTGGTTTCATGCGCCCGTTAGTAGCATTGTCAGTGAGAATAAAATTCCATTTGAAATGATAGCTGTAACAGTCTTGATGACAATAGCTACGATATATTTTGGGATTGATACAAGGCTCACCGGTGATCTTGCAAAAATTGCAGTAGAAAATGTACTCCTAGGTGAACAATTATGAGCCAACAAATCATCTATTTATTACCGGTACTCATACCAATACTTCTGTCGATTTTGATCAAAACTACTTGGGAAGTTCAACAGTTGCGCTATCCAATCCTTTTGTCGGGACCTATTCTGGCATTATGGAGTGTGTATAAAATACAACAAAATTCGGATTTTTTGAGTTATAGCATTAATATTTTTGATATTTTTCCAAATATTGGTATCTCATTAGGTCTTGAACCTATAAGTTTTGTGTTCATAATCATGGTCAATTCTCTATGGCTGGTCGCTACCTTATATTCATATGGGTATATGCTAACCAATAATGAAGAAAGACTTGGAAATTTCTTTTCTTTTTTTGCGATAGCTATAGGGTGCGCTAACGGC
>MDTD01191282.1_pt1 | contig 12065 bp, 14 predicted proteins | sample 811221 | NCBI WGS metagenome assembly MDTD01 (sample SAMN05326646, study PRJNA326480) | marine metagenome | isolation source: seawater | place: Pacific Ocean: South West | collected 2011 | reverse complement strand
CGCTTTGTTCGCCGCCCAATAAATTACCTGCTCCGCGTATATCCAAATCGCGCATAGCCACATTAAAACCACTACCCAAATCGCTAAACTGCTCTATGGCACTTAAGCGTTTGCGTGCTTCTTGCGTTAATGTACTAAGCGGTGGCGAAAACAAATAACAGTAGGCTTTTTTATTGCTACGCCCTACACGTCCACGCATTTGGTGCAAATCGCTAAGACCGTGCATGTGGGCATTGTTTATAATAATGGTGTTGGCATTGGGTATATCCAACCCACTTTCTATAATTGTAGTGGCTACCAAAACATCGTAGTCGCCCTCTACAAATTTTATCATTATATCTTCTAGCTGGTCGCCTTCCATCTGACCGTGAGCTACCGCCACGCGCGAGTTGGGAACCAGTTTTTCTATCATGTGGGCATACTCGTGTATGTCCTTTACTCGGTTATGTATAAAAAACACCTGTCCGCCACGTTCCAGTTCTTCCTCTACCGTTTCGCGTATCAAATCCTGATTAAATACGTGCAATTCGGTTTGTACAGGTTGCCTGTTGGGGGGTGGAGTATTTATTACTGATAAATCTCTTGCGCCCATTAGCGAGAAATGCAGGGTACGCGGTATGGGTGTTGCCGTAAGGGTTAACGTATCAACATTTACCCTTATTTTTTTAAGTTTTTCTTTTACAGCTACACCAAATTTTTGCTCCTCGTCTATAATCAGTAGGCCAAGGTTTTTAAACTTCATGTCCTTGCTTACCAAAGCGTGTGTACCTATGATTATATCAAGTTTACCGTCGGCTAGTTTTTGTTGTATTTCTTTTTTCTGTTTTGCTGTACGGAAACGGTTTATATAATCAATATTACACGGAAAGTCTTCCAGTCGGTTTTTAAAGGTTTTGTAGTGTTGGTAAGCCAAAATGGTAGTGGGTACTAATATGGCTACTTGCTTGCTATCGGCAACTGCTTTGAAGGCTGCACGTATAGCAACTTCGGTTTTACCAAAGCCTACATCACCACACACTAGCCTATCCATAGGCTGTGTTTTTTCCATATCCAACTTCACATCTTCGGTGGCCTTGCTTTGGTCGGGCGTATCCTCATACAAAAACGAGGCTTCAAGCTCTACCTGTAGGTATGAATCGGGACTGAATGCAAATCCCGTTTGTGCTTTGCGTGCTGCGTATAGTTTTATAAGGTCGCGGGCAATGTCTTTTACCTTCTTTTTGGTCGATTTTTTCAGTTTGTCCCACGCATCGCTGCCTAGCTTATTCATGCGGGGTTCTGTGCCGTCTTTGCCTACGTATTTTGTTATTTTGTGCAGCGAGTTAATGTGCACATACAGCAAATCGTTGTCGCGATATACTAGGCGTACGGCTTCGCTCATCACGCCGTTCATTTCCAGTTTTTCAAGCCCAGCAAACTTGCCAATACCATGGTCAATATGGGTTACATAATCACCCGGCGAAAGTTCTCTAAGCTCTTTTAGGGTAAGGGCTTTGCTGCCGCTATAGCCGCGTGCGCCTTTGCCTTTATAAAACCTATCAAACAGTTGGTGCTCGGTGTAGCAGGCTATTTTAAGGTCGTGGTCTATAAAACCTTCGCTAATACCGTGGTATATGGGCTCAAACTTCACCTCACGGTCAAGGTCTTCAAAAATGGTATGCAGTCGCTCTATTTGGCGGCTGTTGTCAGAAAATATTATGTTTTGGTAGCCTGCTTTTTGGTTGCCTTTTAGGTTTTCTATCAGCAGATTAAAGTTTTTATGAAACAGCGGTTGCGGCGACACTTTAAACTCTAGTTCAGTATCGGGTTTAAAAAAGTGGCGTGTGCCATATTCAACCAACACTTGTTGTTTTAGTTGACCTAAAACCTCGTTGCCCGTTTGGTATATTTTGGCTACATCAATAGGTTCATCAGCATCTTTAGCAAATTTTGCTGCTTTTATAAGGCCTTCTTCTATTATTTCGGCAAGGTATTGTGCATCGTGTACCCATACCACTGTATCTTGGGGGAAATAGCTGAAAATAGGCACTTTTTCTGTGGCTATTACTTCGCTTTGTATGTTGGGTACTATGGTGGTATACATCACCTTTTTTACCGATAGCTGGTCTTCAGGATTAAAGTGGCGGATAGATTCTACCACATCACCATCCAACTCTATACGGTAGGGAAGGTCGTTTGCAAACGAAAATACATCTATTATACCCCCGCGTATGGCGTACTGTCCGGGTTCAAACACAAAATCAACACGGTCAAAATCGTGTTCGGCCAGCATTTCCATCAAAAAATCAAGATCGAAAGGGTCGCCCACCTTCACGTTAAATACATTGTTAGAATATGCCTTACCGCCTATCACCAATTCAGCTAAGGCGGCGGGGTAGGTGATTATAATAGTGCCCTGTGGGTGGGCTGATAACCGACTAATAACCTCCGCGCGTTTAAGCACATTGTTATTATCAATATCGCTAACCTTAAATGGTTTTCGGTACGATTGGGGCAATAACAACACCTCTTTGTTCTCAATCAGATTGTTAAGGTCGCTATACAAGTAGGCGGCCTTTTCATCGTCATCGCAAACAACAACAAAGGTATTATCAGTATTTTTTTGGAAGGTATAGGCTATGTAGACTGCAACAGCCGAGCCGAGAATATTTTTTAGGGCGAATTTTTGCCCATTTTTTCCAGACAATACAATGTCATCCATCCCGCTGGCTAACGGGTGGCGACCATAATCTTCTAAAAATTGCTTTATGTTCAAAGCGCTGCAAAGATAACGAATGAGCGTTAGTTTTTGGATAGTTTGTAGTGTTAAGTTTATAGTTTTTGAGAGATGCCACGATTTTATGTTAAGAGTAGATTTTTTGTTAGATTTATAATTATGGATGTTGTAGAAGTTTTAGAAACGTTTAAAGCTGAACATAGATTGGTCGCCATTGTTCAATTTCCCGAAGGGGTTACCCCAAATGTGGGTGATGTGTTTAGTACTACGACAAATGAAAAGATTAAGGTTACAGGCGTTGAGAGTAGAATTAGTGGTGATGAACTGCAGCAGGAAAATTGGAATAAGCAAAGAGCTAGTGGGGTATTTGGTTGTTTAATTGAATATATAGATTAATTTTTGATCCCTCACCCCCGGCCCTTCTCCATATGGAGAGGGGGGCTGTATGGGCAATTCTACATTTTGGTATTATTGGGGTGAGGGAAAATCATTATTTTTGATAGAATGCAGAATGACTTTAAAGACAATCTTTTCTATAATTCAAATAAAACCACTTTTGATAATGCAAAATCGTTAAGAAAGGAATTGACGAATGCTGAAGAGTTGCTGTGGCAAAGGCTTAGGGGTAGAAAATTCCAAGGGCTTAAGTTTAGAAGGCAACACCCTATCGGTAAATACATAGCAGATTTTTATTGTCACGAATTAAAATTTGTTGTTGAAGTTGATGGTAGTTTGCATGAAATAGAGGAGCAAAAGGAATACGATGTTGGTAGAACGTTTGAGCTAAATAAAATGGATATAAAGGTTATTCGGTTTACAAATAATGAAATAGAAAGGGAAATGTCCCGTGTCTTAAGTAAACTAAATGATTTTATAAAAGGGTTGAAATAACTCTTTGCTCTCGCACCCCCGACCTTTCTCCAAGTGAAGAGGGGGACTTTATGGTATTTTATAAAGTAATTAGGTTATTAATCTGTACTGAGCCGAAGCATAGTATTTGCATTTTTTGCAACAGAATAGCTTTTATCATTATTTCTTCTGCAAAAACTACCAAAATAAAAGAGGGGATTAGCAAAATGTGATTTAGTGTAGCCATAGTAAGTCAACATTTTTGCTACATGGAATTAGCATTTTTTCAAAACCAACTGGCCGAGTTTATTATCCTGCACATCATTGCCTTTTGCGAAGGGCTTATGGTAGTTAAGGGAGGTGTTAAAGTTAACTACACCCGCAAACTCAATCACTTTTTTGTGTTCTTTTTGCCTTTCATCATCAAGGTTTATATACCCTTTACAGAAAACCTGCTCACCATGATATTAATGGTGTGTATTAGTATGGCCACCTTTATTATCTATTTAAAACCGGTACGCACAAAAGCTAAACTGTTTGGGATGATGTATGCAGCTTTTGACCGACCCGAAGACCGTCCGCATACGATGAAGTGGCTGTTTACCCAGTACCTTGCCACCTATATGGTAGCTGTACCTTTGTACTTCTATTTTCACCATATTGGTATGCCACAATTGCTGATGCTTATAATATTGGTAAACGCTATTGGCGATGGATTGGCAGAACCTATTGGTGTAAAATGGGGAAAGCACAAATACAAAGTAAAAGCCCTTTTTACTCGCCAAACATATACCCGCAGTATCGAGGGTAGTGCTTGTGTGTTTATAACAGCCGTATTGGTGCTGTTGGGCTTTCAGCATTTGTTTACTACTCCACAACTAATCACAGCATTATTGGTATTTCCTATTGGAGTAACATTGGCTGAGGCCTATTCGCCACATACATGGGATTCTCCGTTTATTTTTTTGGTGGGAGGGTTGGTGCTGATAGCAATAATTAATATAGATTTTGAGGCAATAGAAAGTGTTTATAAAAATATGCTGCATACCATATATCAAGCTAAAACATAAAATGGTTTATGGCATTCCATTAGTCGAAAAAACGAAAGGAAAGTTCAGAAATAGGTAGTTTTAAAATATATTGTGAGAAATACTTTAAAAAACATACTAGAAAATGAAAATTTTTACAACATTTATTATTGCTGCTGTAGTTTCTCTTTCTTTAGCAAGCTGTTCTAAAGACGATAAGTCTAGCGATAACAATCCATCAGGCAGTCAATCAGAAAAGATGAGACTTATAACATTAAAGCCTTGGAAACTTACGGGTAAAACGTATTTTACTACAACCAATCCACAGCACAAGGACATATTTTCGTTGTCAGGAGCTTGTTTTGTTGATAATATATATACGTACAAAACCGACAATAAGGTGATAACAGATGAGGGAGCAACAAAATGTAATTCAGGTGCACCACAAACAAGTGAAGATACTTGGGCGTTTATGAATGGTGAAACTGAATTAAAAGTTGGTACAGCTTTGAATACGATAGTTTCTTTAGATGAAAACACAATGGTGCTACAACATAAAATTAATGAGTATACTTATCATGATAAGTATACTCATTAATTAAAATAACATTGCCTCAACTATAAATGCCGCTATATGCGGCATTTATAGTTTAATACAGGTAAGAATACGATAATTCTTATCTGCCATGATAACTGGCATAGTTATAGCTTAATTCAAATCTGCAAAGTTTGGCTTAACTTCGCGGCGTTTTTATGATAATTGAAGTATTAAAATCTAAACTCCACAGGGCAAAAATTACTCAAACTGAGTTGCACTATGTGGGAAGCATTACGCTTGATGAGGACTTAATGGATGCTGCTAACCTGATTGAAAATGAAAAGGTACAGATAGTAAACATTAATAATGGTGAGCGTTTTGAAACATACGTTATAAAAGGCGACCGTGGCAGTGGTATGGTGTGCCTTAATGGCCCGGCTGCACGCAAAGCCCAAAGAGGTGATTTAGTGATAGTGATATCATATTGCCAAATGGACTTTGAAGAGGCTAAAAAACACCAGCCTACGTTGGCCTATCCTGATGATAATAACCGAGTTATAAAGTGAAGTTAAAACTGCCCACCCTACACCCTACTCTTAAAAAAGTACTGCGCTACACCATTTTTATAGGCATTAGTGCCGCTTTCATCTATATGGCTTTTAAGGAGGTTAAGTTAGATGAATTGATTGAAAAAATAAAAGGTGCAGAGCTTATATGGGTGGCAGCAGCTATTGCAGCTGGAATAATAAGCTGTGTTAGCCGCGCATTGCGCTGGCAAATAATGGCGTCTCCTTTGGGCTACAAAACCAATTTTTGGACTACTTTTCACGGTATAATGGTAGGCTATATGGTAAATTTTGCTATCCCTCGCGGCGGTGAAGTTGCTCGTGCTGCCATTGTGTCTAAAACCGAAAAAATACCGCTAACTACTATGATAGGTACTATTGTGGCCGAACGCCTTGTAGATCTTTTGTGCATGGGTATTGTTTTGTTATTGGCAGTGGGCTTACAGTTTGAAACGCTACAAAAAGCTTTTGAATTATTTTCAGCAAGTAATACTGATGGAGGTGAAAGCAGTGGTATTAGTTTGATACAAATAGCAGGTATTGGCTTTGTTGTGGTAGCTGTTTTGTTTTTTATTTTTAGGAAAAAAATACAAGCTCTTGCGCTGTATAAAAAAGTTATTGAGTTTGTGCGTGGTTTTGGTGATGGTATAAAAAGCCTTCTCACTATTAAAAAACCAATACAGTTTATATTTCACTCAATTGTTATTTGGGTGATGTATTACCTTATGGTTTACTTATGCTTTTTTGCCCTTGATTCTACCTTGCATTTGGGTTGGGAAGCAGGGCTAACTGTTTTGGTAATGAGCACCATTGCTATACTATTACCAGCTCCCGGGGGAATGGGTACTTTCCATTATTTTGTTGCTCTAGGGCTTACATTGTATGGCATTGAGAATAGTGATGGAGTAGTTTATGCTACCATTGCACACGCTTCGCAAATGATAATGTTTATTGGTGTAGGGTCAGCAAGTATGATTACCCTTCTTATTATGCAACGCAAACAATTGGCTGGTGAAATTGCAACAACAAATACAGAACAAAATTCTAAATAATTCAACTGAATTTAATGCTTTGCTTGATGATTGGCGGGCTAATAATTACAAAATTGTATTTACCAACGGCTGTTTCGATTTACTGCACCGTGGGCACGTGGATTATCTTACCAAAGCTAGAGACCTAGGCGATAAGCTGTTTTTGGGCTTAAATACCGATGCCTCTGTAAGTAAATTAAAGGGAGAACACCGTCCTATACAAGATGAACAGAGCCGTATGCACATTATGGCAAGCCTGCAATGTGTTGATGCTGTTATTTTGTTTGATGAAGAAACACCCTATGAGTTAATAAAAAGCGTACAGCCTGATATTTTAGTAAAAGGCGCTGATTATAAGCCCGAAAATATTGTGGGTTACGATATTGTTACCGCAAAAGGCGGTGAAGTAATCACTATTGAGTTTCTTGAAGGGTATTCTACTACCTCTATTGAAAAAAAGATAAGAGAATTTTAATTACACTTATACGGGTCATTTGAGCTTCTTGTATTAAGTTTGTCTTTCTCATAGCATAAGTTTAAGTCAGAAGAATATATACTCATAATTTCATAATCAGCTCTTTGCCCTTTATTTGAATTTGGAGCTTGCTTGGAAATGGTTTCAAGTGGAGCAATATTATTTATTATAACTCTTTCAGTTTTAAATAGTCCGCCATTACCTCTTATATATCTTACTTCAAGTATTACTGCATCAAAGTTATAATTCGATTTATTTGTTACTTCAAAAGATAAGTCGGTAATACCTCCCAACAATCTATCAACGCTATAATTGCTTCTTTTGATAGATATATATTGATTTAAGTGTGTTCTTACAGCTAATTTATCTCTTTCAAGTTTTTCTTGCTCCTCTATCTGTTTTTGTAGTTCTTGTTCACGAAGCGCATTTTCTATACTGACCTCTGTACCCTTTTTCGAAATAGAATAAATGGAAAAAGCTCCTCCTATACCTATTATTGCTATGATTATAAAAAGGAGGGATTTTTTATTGGAGGCGGGTTTCCTTTTTTTTCTAAGGGGGGAATAAATTTCGGGGGAGTAACTACTAAAAGACCTTTTAATTCAGGTATTTCAGAAGCTTTTTCCCAATCTGAAGCACCATCATACCAAATATTCGTGTCTTTAGTTACATTAAGCTGTTTAAGGTCTTCTATTGAAAATGGTCCCGTTTGCTCACTACCATTGTGTATAAAGTAAATTTTGTTATGCATATTTGATATAATTACTATTACGATTATAGCAATTATATCGGATAATGAAAAAATATTATTATTTATTTGCTTTCGCTACCAAACGGGACAAAGCCATGTCCGTTAGTAATGCTAAATGTTTGACCCAAAGAGTCTCTCACAACACAATTAAAACGTATTTCAGCCATTTTATATAAAGAGCCTTTGTGTATAGTGTCGGTTACGGCAACTATTTCAAAACTACCTGATACATCTTGATTGTAGGGTATAGTATTGTACTTCTGACCCGTATTTTGATCAGTATAAGTAAGAACTATCTCGTTGTTTTTACACATATATATAGATGAGTTGGCATAAGCAAATTTATATATGCCGGGTCTAATCGTCCTTTCAAGGTCAAGAGGTAAAGCCGTTAGCGTATCTTGGCTGCTATAAATTGATATTTGAAGCGCTTTTTTTAACTCGGGAGATTCTATTGTAAAAACAAACTCGCGTAAATAATCATTAATTACGTTAGTAGTAGTAGTAAGAAAAGCACTATTATTTCCAGCCTCTAGCTTAAAAGGCAAAGCATTAAGCTCTCCGTTTACCCAAATTACAGGTGTGCCTTCAATCGGTTCAGGCAATTCGTTTTTCTTACATGCACTCAATCCCATCAATATAATAACTAGCAGGCTGAGCAGTATTGTCTTTTTCATTTTATTTTTGTCCAAATGGGATAAATCCGTACCCCTCGGTTATATCGTACCACCAATTGTTATAGGGGTTCTTCACTCGGCACGAAAACTTTATTTCGGCCAACTTATATGTCTTTCCTTCGTGTTCAACATCTTTTACCGATACAATTTCAAACTGTCCGCTAAGTTGTTGTGCATAGGGTATAGTATAATATTTTACACCCGCAGCAAGGTCGTTATACAAAAAAATCACTTCGCTTTTTCTGTAGGGAATAAAAGGAAAGGCATTTGAGTATGTAAATTTGTACACACCCGGTTGTATTGTGTTTGCAAGGTCGCTATTTACATCACCCAATGTTTTTTGCCAATTATTTATCGATATTTCTATCGACTTTTTAAAGTCGGGCGCATCAATTTTAAAAATAAACTGACGGCTTTGGCTGTCAATATTATGGGTAATAACATTAGCATAGGTAGCATTTTCTCCTGCCGTAAACTTAAACGGCACATTGTTAACCTTGCCTTCAATCCATACAATAGGTTCGCCATCTTGAGGTTTAGGTAATTCTTGTTTTTTGCAAGAACTAAGCCCCAAGAGTAAAGCAAAAACTATTACTATGTAGTGTTTCATTACTTGGTTAAATTCAGCTTAACATACAACTGCAAATGTGCAGGCAAATTGGCTTTTCCGCCGCCAGAAAAGCTATTGTTAGTTACGGTGTTAAACATTTGGTTGTAGCGCAAACCTAAGCTATACATACCGGGAAGGTTATACTCGTAACCAATATTAATACCGTAGTTAAACCTATTCATATCTTCGTATACACCCTTTTTGGTGGTGGTTGTATTGTGCTTTTCTACATGACTTTGTTTTTGTTCAACAACTTCGGTGCGAGAGTTTAGCATATACATACCAACCAAACCAAAATTTACCCGGTGGTTTTTGTTGATATTATAACTTATAAAAAGGGGAGCCTGTAAATAATCAAACGATTTTGTTACTAAAAAATAGTTTGTAGTACTTCTTTCAAAAAAGTAAGTAGTTTGGGTAACACTACGGCTAATGCTGTTGTTGTTGCTTCGCAGGTAGTTAAGTTCAGTACCAAAACCCCAGCGGCGATTAAAGTTTTTACTTATAAATACACCCGTCATAAAGCCATTACCTACTTGGAAACTCGAAGAAGTATTGTTTTGTACGCGGTTAAAGTTTCCGCCTGCTTGCAGGCCAAATTGCCAACTATAAAAATGTTGTATTTGGTTTAAACTTCTTTCAGCCTTAAGGGTAGAGTCAGCCAAAGAGTGTTGTGCTAAAAGGCTTTCGTCAAAATTTTCAGAACCATTACTAGCAGTAAACAACGGTAATTTACCATCAAGCAATAGTGTACTTAATGTGCTTTTTTCTATTGCTTTTGTCGCTAAAGTAGTTTGTACTTCGTCAGTAGTTTCTGTATTTTCTTCAGTTGCCAATGCTACTGGTATTGGTAAATTTTGTTCAGAAACAGCAGGTGTAGCAGTATTATTTGTTACACTTCCTCCATTATTTGTTTGCTGAATAGATGTGTTATTTCCGCTAGTTGCATTTTCTGCTGTAGTATTAGCAGACGCATCGGCAATATTGTCAGTTGTGGCACCATTATCAGAAGTATTATCAATACTATTGTTTTGTGCTTGCAACTCAGCAGCCACAGGATTTTCTGTAACCGTAGCATTGCTTTGCGCTAAATTTTGTCCTGCTTCACTGCCCGCTATATAAGCCGTAACAGAACCCGCTAATAATATAGCACCCACTACACTGGCTAAAATGTAGCGTTGTACATTTTTCAGCATATAGCCACTATCGCTAGCATCAAGCATTGCCTCCATATTCTCCCAAGCACCCTTTACGTATGGGCTTTGGTGGTCGGCAAGACTGTCTTTAAATAGCTTGTCTATGTTGTTAATATTGTTCTCCATGGGTAATTTCTACCTTAGTCTTTTTTTTAATCATTACTTTAAGCTTCTGCCTTGCAGCATGAAGATATGTTCGCGAGGTAACTTCTGAAATATTCAGCGCCTCACCAATTTCTTTATGGTTGTAGCCATCAATGGCATACATATTAAACACTGCTTTTGCCATTGGCGGTAAAGTATTTACCAGCAGCATAATTTCTTGAACGTTATATTTTGATACTACATCGTTTTGTGTTTCGCCGCTATATATATCCAAATACTCAGAGTTGGGAGTAATATTCAGCTTATAATTTTTTTGTTCCTTTATAGCATCAAGTGCAGTATTTATAATAATCCGCTTTATCCACCCTTCAAAACTACCTTGGTTTTTAAACTGCACTATGTTTTTAAAAACCTTAAAAAAACCCGTGTTTAGCACGGCCAATGCCTCATCCTCCTGCTTCATATAGCGCAGGCAAACAGAGTACATTTTGCCAAAGTACAACTCATAAAGCCTTTTTTGGGCTTTGCGGTCGTTATTACGGCAGCCTTCTATCAACACTTCGTTCATTGGTGGTGTAACTATATGACGATGCTTTTTGGCACGATGTTGTTACGTGCTATTAAAATTTTATTTAAGATACGGTAAACTGAACAAAAAAACAGATAAACAGGTTTTTACTTTTACAATCCCAAAGGTATAAATAGGGGAGTAGAGGTAATAACCTATTATCTTTGCAAAGATAAAGAGATGAGTAAAAAAGGAAAAATATTAGTAGCCATGAGCGGCGGTATTGACAGTACTGTGGCGGCTATTATGCTAAAAGAAGAAGGCTACGAAGTGGTGGGAATTACCATGAAAACATGGGACTATGCATCATCAGGCGTAAACGGTAAAGAAACAGGTTGTTGCAGTTTAGATTCAATAAACGATGCCCGTGCTATTGCTGTGCAGCATGGTATACACCATTTTATTTTAGATATACGTGAGGAGTTTGGCGATTTTGTAATTGATAATTTTGTTGATGAGTATATGGCAGGGCGCACACCCAACCCTTGTGTACTTTGCAATACGCATATAAAGTGGGAGGCATTATTAAAACGTGCAAATATGTTGGATTGTGAGTTTATAGCCACAGGGCACTATGCCAATCTTAATGTTAACCCAATAAACGACAGATACTACATATCAAAAGGATTGGATACCAACAAAGACCAATCGTATGTATTGTGGGGCTTGGCACAAAAAAATCTAGCGCGCACAAAATTCCCAATGGGTAAATTTCATAAGCCTGATATTAGGCAAATGGCTATTGATATGGGGTATACTGAGTTGGCGAAAAAAAGCGAGAGCTACGAAATTTGCTTTGTACCCGATAACGACTACCGTGGTTTCTTAAAAAATAAAGTTGAAGGGCTAGAAGAACGCGTGAATGGTGGAAACTTTGTGCGCAAAGATGGCACAATACTAGGCAAACATCGCGGTTATCCATTTTACACCATAGGTCAACGCAAAGGTTTAGAGT
>MDTD01158336.1_pt1 | contig 12065 bp, 9 predicted proteins | sample 811221 | NCBI WGS metagenome assembly MDTD01 (sample SAMN05326646, study PRJNA326480) | marine metagenome | isolation source: seawater | place: Pacific Ocean: South West | collected 2011 | reverse complement strand
CCCAACGCAAGACGATCCGACTAAAGTGGCTACCATCGGCTGGATCGACCCAACGATCGTTCACCGAAGCCACAAGAGCCACTTGGACAAAAATTTCTTTCGCAGGATCTGGCTCCAGCAGGGTTAAGGCAGGAGCCAGCCAAGCATCCAAAGCACCGGCGAGTTGGGAGGCGGCCACCATATCAGCGCCGGCGATCCCCTCAGCTGCCGCAGCCTCTCCAACCGCAACAACCCCCCGACGAGCGACGGTCGTCTCTGCTTCAATCCAGTCCGGCGCCGGTGCGGGCAGATAGGCGCAGCCAATCAAGAGCCAAAGCCCCAAGCCTTTCATCGCCGATCGTTTCATCGCTGCACCTCCACGATCTGAGAATAGCGCACAGACTCACCACTGCCCAGGAAACGGTTCATGGTTTCGGGTAAGAATACAGAAAGTAATACACACGCCCCTCTTTACCAGACCAGCGTCCTTGCGGATCGATCCATTCGGCCTCCTGCTTCATGCCCTCGAGGACCGATTTAAACAGCCGACTGCTTTCGCTCCGATCCACCGCAAAGTGGCGCTGCACTGTACCTTCCGTGGTTTGATCCGACCGGGTCACACGACTCGAAATGTCCACACCGGCCACGGAAACTGTGCCGAGCATGCTGGCCAAATCTCGAGCCGCACGATCCTGGGCGATCTGCCGAGCATCAGCGGGCATCCCCGTGGGTCCGCCGTAACCCACGACCCATAGCCGACTCGAGTCCTGAGCGGGTGGCTCTCCCGTCGCTTTCCACTGACGAAGCCAATCGGGTGCATCCGGTATCGGTGGCGTGTGCGCACAAGCCAAAACAAAAAGGGATGCGACATAAAGTCCCATCCCTTTCCATTTGAATTTCCGAAACAAGGAAGAGCTCTTAGTTTCCACGAGCCTTTTCGAGTTCAGCATTCAGATCCTCAAAATTACTTTCAGCGCGAGCTCGGATGGCAGCAGCAGCTCGCTTATCCAACTCATTCATCTTCTGTAGATTGTCACCAAAGGCATCCAGGTTCAGATAAGCCAGCGAATAAAGAGTGCCATCTTTACCCTCGTAGTGGTTGATGATGTTCACACCCACCAGTTTCACATCCACCAAGCTCTTCGTGATGTCAGCTGTGTAGGCTTCCACGTTCTCGTTCTCAGTATCCGTCACGCTTTCACGAGAACTCTTGTACAGGTTGGTTACGTGCTTACCGAAGATCGATGCCATCTCTTTGAAGGCTTCGTTGTGAGACTGAGTGCGACGCATAATCTTGTCTTTCGACGTCCCAATGCCGACGGCGTAAAAGCCCTTTCCATTCGGGGCGTCATAAGCGCCACCACCTCGATGCACCCAACTTGGAGCGCCTCCCGTTGCGGGAGCTGCGGCACAAGCCAGCATCATACCGGCCGTAGCCATCACAGTGAGTGTCTTTGCAAATCGCATGTCGTCTTCCTTTCAATAGCCCCACGGGCTGGTCAAAGTCGGGGCTGAGACGAACGCCCCTGTTTTCCTATTCAATCCGAAGGTTGTGACTTCGGACACACGTTCCCTAATCCTTGGCAACCAAGCCGACAACCCTCAGCGAGACAGGGCTTGGCGCAAATCTTTGACCAAGCGCTTGCCAACTCTCTTTTCTGCTTGCTCTGTGGCTGCATCGTCATCGGTTTGTGTCCCACGACCTCTCACCTCCAACCGTACCCGCTCAGCACCTCGTTCCCGAACGATCAACTGACCGCTCACTTTGCAGGTTCGACGCATGCTGAGATCTTTACATCGGGCATCCCCGAGGGCGAGTTCAAGGTGCCAGGGTGCGCTGGAGTCATCCACCAAATCCATCCCCAACTTTTTCGAAAGTCCTTCCCGAAAGGCTGCCGGTGGTTCACTTCCCGAGAGCCGTACTCGAATGGGCTGAAGGTTCAATGTCATCTGCAATCGAAGACGGGCAACAACACCTGGATGCTTCATTCGTAGCCAACTGTTCTCCGTCTGATCGACGCCCGCTAACGTCGCCATATCAACGGCGATCACCAGGCTTGGACTGCGTCCCCAAATGCGCCAGTCACGCACCCGAGCAACTCCCGAACGTGTCGTGACCAGGTGACTTGGCGATCGGGGACCCATGCGTAGTTTGAAACGCACCGGCACGCCATCCACCGGCTCACCGTCAGCGCTGACGTCAGCACTCATCGTCATGGCAGTTCCGACAGCCTTTGAACCGGGACCGGCGGCAGACAACTGCAGACCTGCGCCAGCCCGTGCGACAAGATCATTGACCAAGGCTTCGGCAGGACGACCGCCGATTTGAAACGGAACGCCAAACAGATTGCGCAATGCCAAGCTGGCACGAAGGCCATGACCCAGTGCTTTCACCGAATCCCCTGCCGCTAGGGACTTTTCCGCTGCTCGGACCTGATCGAGAACTACATCCTGTAAAGCGGCCAACTGGGCCGCAATTTTCGCGTCCAACTCCGCCTTGTTGAAGCGTCCGAGGACATAGGCATATTGATCATCACTGTATTGGTCGTGAATCTCAGCACCCTCCAAAGAGGCATCGACGTGAGCCCGGATTGCTTCGTCGTAACTGCTGGCCAAATTCTCACCCGCTTCGTCCTGATAACTGCTTCGGAAACTGTCCGCTACCGACTCGACATGAACCTTGAGTTGGGAGCCGATCGCCGCAAAGGCTCGATCTCGAGCCTGCGTCCGAGCCTCACCTTCATCCCCCTCGATGTTGGCCATGCCCATGCCGTAAACCCAGGTCCCATCGGCGGTAGGGACCTGCATGATCCAAGCGGGCTTTGTCCTGGGTTTCACCGGTTCCGTCGCGGATGCTGAATCCGGCTTCGTACGAATAGGAGCCGGTGCAGGTACTTCTTTACGAGGTCGAAGTGTGGTTGGTTTCGGTGGATTTTCCTCAATATCCCGAACCCGTTCTTCCTTCGTTTTCATCTTCCGTCGCTTTTCAAGATCGAGAAAGTTGGCGCCGGCGCGAGCCTTGATACGGTCTCGCTTCGCTTTCGAAAGACGCTTCGGGCCCTGTTTGGGTGGCGGCGTACTCACGCAACCCACCAATGCGAACAGCAGTAATCCCCGTTTCATGCGTTTACCTCCTCGGCATCGGGCGATCGACGTCTCCCCTCGCCCTCCATTCAGCTAGTAGTTAAAGATGAGACCAACCATTCCCGTTTGCAGGCCTGCCTGAATGCCGCCGCGGGCGTGGATCCCGGCCCAGCCGGAACCCAAGAAGTAATCGGCGAAGACATGGGCACCCGGATGGACATCCTCCGAGCCTTCATTGGCACCGACATCAAACTGAGCACCGAAGCCAAATGCACCACTATGCCAGCGTTTTTTTAGACCGAGAGCACCAAAGCCAGCGAAGTCACCAAGGTTGCTGCTGTAGTTAAGACCCAAATCGCCCACGAGCCAAAGTTCACTCAAGGCCGAGCTGTTGAAGACAAACCCTAAACTCTTCGCGAAGCCGATGGTGAAACCGGTACCGCCAGCCAGGAGTAGGTTGCCCCCATTGTCCCGATGGTCTTCGAGCATCTGGTGTCCTAAATCCCCCCGACCGGAAATGAGCTCCGCTTCAGAACTCACATCCCGTTTCATTCCGTCTTTACCCGGACGGTTATCAGCAACCCGACGTACTCGAGAGTAGCCTATTTTCTGGCGCTTCATGGCGGTGTTGTATTCGGCGACGAAGAATCCCTGATCGACCCGAAGACCCTCCCGAGACCCCAAACCAAAGCCAAGGCGATCGCCGACTTTCGAGTTGATGGGCGCCAACAAACGGAAAGGCTCTAACCCTCTCATCCCTTGCTGAATACTGCCACCGATACTCGAAGCAGCACTGCGGCAAGCATTCCTTAAACGCCGCTGTTGACTGCTGCCGCTGGCCCGCAACTTGGCAAAGTGCTTCTTGTAGGGCGGAGTGTGGCGAAGATGATGAAAGTCGACCTTTGCGCTGAGGTTACACTTCCATTCAGGGTGATAGGGCTTCCGAGCGCCGTTTTTGTTTTGGCCCGGCGGAAACATGCATCGACGGGGATACTGAGGCTTCTGAGGCGCTCGCTGACCCTTCTGTGGATTCTTCTGCCACGCCTGATAAGCCTTTTGCTGTTTGGCATAGCGATTCTTTTCTCGATTGCGCTTTTGCAACCACTGACCAGCTTTCATCCAATCGGTTTCACCGGGTACCCGGATCTCCGTTTGCCGACCAACACTGCCGTTCTTGATCTGCGCTTCCAGGTTAGCGGCCCGCACATTCCGCCAAGAGCCAAAGTTTTGTCGCACATGAATTCGCTGGTTGTTGCCGTCATTGCGCGGACGCTTGGAAATCGGAATATCGCAAACAAGGACCCGCTTCACACGAGCGCCGGTTAGGGTCGGTTGGTAAAAGAAGGCCGAGTTCATCACCCGTTCGAGGTCCCGTCCTTTGATGTCGAACTCCTTGTATTTCACGTTGAAGTCCGCCTCGGCTTTGGCTTTGTCCATCTTGGAAGCCTTCATGTAATCGCTGAAAGCCTTCAAGTTCCCTTGGTTGGGAGGGACCCCGTAAGGCATATCGACAAAGTCAAAACGAACCATCCGAGTGGCGCGACCAATGGCCTTACCAACCATTTGGTTCATCGCTTCCAGAGTCCAAGCACCGCCGGGAAACTTCTGACCGTAGAACTTAAACCAACGCACCACATGCCAGCCTGGCTGATCCCAGACGGTCTCGGGCGCAAAGTAGAGGAGCGTTTTTCGACGATACGTCGCCGCACTTTTGTCCTCTTGGCTCATGGCATCTTTGTCCGCCGTGGTCGCATCACGATGGTCTGTCTTCGGTGCCGAAGGATTCGCTGCATCACGAGGAGCAACAGGGCTCGCCGAAGGTGCCGTAGGCCCTGCGACCTCGCCTTCTTTGTAGTGACTATCCTGAGCGATACCGGGCGTGGAAAGAAGACCAACAAGGACGATAGTTAGTGATTTTTTCACCCTTTACTCCTCGCAGGAAACCACAGCCATCGCACCGCGACTGGTCGCAACACGACACCCCATGCCTTCCACCTGACTTCCCAAGGAGAACATGAGTCCGCTGCTGTCACCTTTAACTCTCACGATAAACTGCATCGTGCCATCGGTGGCGAGGGTGTTCTTTGCTTTGCCCAAGGCTTTCATCTGCTGAAACACCTGGTTCTTGGCCGCACCGCTGCTAAAGTCACCGCGCCAGGTGAAGAAAAAGTTTTTCCCCTTCTTCGCCTGCTTCTTCCATTTCTTAGTCATCATACCAATGACCTTGTTGGCAGCGTCAGAAATGGCTTCACTCATAGCAACTTGCGCCTGACCCATCGGGCGGGTCGGACTGTAACCGGTGGCATCCGCAAGTGCACGCCCAGTGGTGGTCTCATAAACTCGAAGCTGAGATTCCACCTTCATGTTGCTGCCTTGAGTCTGAACGGTCGCTGCATAGGTGATGTAGACCTCAGCGCCCAAAGCGAGAGCGACTTGCGCCGCTTCGTCTTCATCATGACCCGCAATTTCTCCCAACTGACTCACGACTTCTTGGAGATCACTGATACCGGTACGATTCAGCACGTCGAAGTCTCTCTCTTGAAGATACTCATTAATACGAGTTTCTGCGCTGGTCTGCAGTTTGGGATTACGGAAAGATTTTGACGGTACGGCAACGATGCTGGGATTACCGATGGCATCAGCTACATCACCATCGTCCGCAACCATACCCTTCGCTTGCAAACTCTCACGCAAGTTCGCCACATTCACCTCGACCATCGCGGTGTACGTGACACGGTTCGCATCGAGCCGTTTACTGCCAAGCATCTTCTTCTCGGTCGCAAAGCTATGGGGATCAATTCCGGCAAAAAAGCCTTCTCGCATGCCAAGATAACGCTTTTTCTCATCCGGCCCGTTGGCTATTTTCTCCTTAATGGCTGCGTCGATCGCCACCTTCATCGAGTCGAGTTTTGCATTGCTACCGTCAGCACCAATACCCACGGTTTTGTACGTGACGCGACCCACATCGCCACTTTCGTAAAATTGGGCATCCATACCCACTGGATGGGCCGGATTCGGGACGATCGATGGTGCGCACGCCATCACACCCAAGGCAAAACTAAAGAGTAAGTACGACTTGTTCATGGTAGTTTCCTAATTCGCAAAAATAACACGTTTGGGTCTGCGCTCTGGACGCTCACACCCGATCTTTGATTCACGGCCGGGACCTTGGATCGATGGGTCGCTTTGGGTCAAGGGGGCAAGCGCTGGTTCAACCAATCTCGAATGTCTGCTCGCACTGCCTCCTGCTCTGGCTCATTAAGGATCTCGTGAAACAGCCCAGCGTAGAACTTTAAGGTCTTGTCGGTACTGCTGACCTGAGCGACCAAGGCCTCCGATCCGGCAGGAACTGCAACACAATCTTCGCTGCCATGCAGGACCAACAAAGGACACTCTATCTTATGAGCTTGGGGTAAGACCTCTGACCCAATGTTCAACAACTGCTGCCCCGATCGGGCTGGAATCATACCGTGGTAAACCAGCGGATCTTGCTCGTAAGCACGCACGACCGCAGGATCACGAGACACGCGATCAGGATCCAATTTCGAAGCAGGTAATTTGGGCGTGATCGTCCCCATAAAACCAGCGATCTTCTGCAAGAGGGGACTGATGTCATCGCTGACTTTCAATGGCGGACCGCTGACCACACAGAGGTCGATCCGATTGGGTGCCTCCGCCGCGGCGAGGGCAGCAAGTGCCCCCCCCATGCTGTGACCAAACAAGATTCTCGGCTTGCCCGGGTGCTCCTCGGAAGCCCACCGCAAAACTCGGATCAATTCCGGCAAAAGCCCACGAAAGCTGCTGATGTATCCCATCTTTCCACCGGATTGACCGTGTCCTCTTTGATCATAAGCATAGACAGCGATACCCATGGCCAGCATCTCATCGACAAAGGCTTTGTATCGGCCACAGTGCTCGGCATAGCCGTGAACAAGGGTTAAGCAGGCACGTACATCGCCCTCAGGCAACCAACGACAGCGAAAAATATCGTGACCATCCACGCCTGAGACGGTCTGAAACTCGTAGTTCATAAAACGCTGTTATCTGGCCTCAAGGTATCCGGCTACCTGTCGCGACAGAAACCCGTGTTAAAAGTCGGAACACAGAAACGGCCACCTGCCCTCGGGCCGGTATCGTCCGGGCCAGGCGCATCGCCTCCTAAGCCAGCGTCATCGATACCATCCGGTGGTCCGCCATCGTTTTCCACACCGCCATCGTTTTCCGCGCCACCATCGTGACCTGGCGCAAGCCCCCCATCAAGGCCCGTGCCGCCATCCTCGATGAGCCCGGTATCGTTGGCTAGCCCCCCGTCATTCGTGGCGCCACCATCGTTAGCCACACCACCATCTTTGGCCACGCCGCCATCGTTATCCACACCGCCATCGTTATCCGCACCGCCATCGTTGTCCGCACCGCCATCGTTATCCACACCACCATCGTTTTCCACACCACCATCGTTTTCCGCGCCACCATCGTTCATCACGCCACCATCGTTCATCACGCCACCATCGTTCATCACGCCACCATCGTTTTCCACACCACCATCATTGGCTACACCGCCATCGTTAACCGCACCGCCATCGTTAACCGCACCGCCATCGTTTTCCACGCCACCATCGTTAACCACCCCGCCATCGTTACCCACGCCGCCATCGTTGATCGCGCCAGCGTCGTTCTCAGAACCACCGTCTTGACCGGCCTCAGGGGATAAAGTCGCCGAATTTCCTGCATCATCGGCGGTAACTGGAGATGCGGGTACGGTGGGCTGAGGCCGATGGCACAACCCAGCATAGCAAAACTGTCCCAGCGGGCAGTGGCTATGCCGCATGCAGTTCACGGCGGTGTCGCCCGCTTCATCCTCTGCACCGCAACCCAGCATCGCGACTGCGGCCACCAAAAACAAGAACCTCATAGACCGAAGCGTAGACCGAATTGCAGTTGGAGGCGATAGAAGGAAATATCCGTCGGCAGGTCGTTACCAAAAAAGTAGAGATCGGTGACCAACCCGATGACCCCGTCCACAATACCACTCAGTTTCGGTCTCCAGGCAAACTCCACCGCTGCACCGTAAAGCGTGTAAGGTGTAATGAATCCCCGCAGACCCACCCCCAACTCGAACGGCTGTCGAAAGATTGGCTTTAGAGGAATCGTCAAGCCCGGTGCCAATCCGAGAGCAACCCGTTGTTGCAAAGGCACCACCAGTCCCAACCGCCATCGCTTCCGATAATCCTCTTCGATAAACGCGGACCATTCGAGGTTGAGATGAGCCGGTGCGGTCAATGAAATCACGCCATCCGCACCCGTTCCGAAACTCACGCCTTTCTCAAGGAGAACACCGAATTGGGATTCCACCTGCTCGGCCACCGCGCGGCTGGACAATAAAAGCGAAGCAAGGAAGAGCCAGCGCACGAAGCCTCCGTCAACGGTTACACCTGGTTTATCGGACCAATTTCGCCGGCTACTTAGGCCTAGTAGTTCTTCGTAAACAACTCCACATCCAGCGTCCAAGACCGCCGGTTTGCCTGACTCAAATCTCCGTAAGTCCAACTCTCGAAATCAAAGTCAGGGATGTAGATCGCCTGCAAAGCCCACAGGTAGGCACCCGGGCCCGGAACAGGTGGTTGCTCTGGATTACCGGTCACCGGGACGTGAGGTAGTCTGAACTTACGCTGATCCCCCGGAACCACGAAATCCCATCGATGGTTCGTCACAATGTTGATGATGATGACTTGGTACACGGTTGGCCGAACGCCGGTTTCCGCTGGTTTCCACCGAAAGTATCCACCCTCCAAAAGACCATTGTTCACGGGTGAAGTGATCTCAGGAAACTGCAGAATTGGATCCAGCGTCACCCCTGAATCAAGACGCCCAACGCCCTGTTTTAAGGTCACGGAGTAGGGATAACTGTAGACGAACTCTCCAGCGCAAGCGTTGCCTTGCATGGTGGCAACACAACTCTGACCCGGCTCGCACTGAGCCACGGTTTCACAGGAGGGTCCAGTGACGTTGTCAGGCTCCCAGCGCCGAGTGAAAGACCCACCGTAAAAGGTCATGAATTCACCAGGAAAGGACGGCAATTCCTCTTGGACGATGATGTTACTGTCGCTGTCCGTTTCTCCCAGAGGATAAACCCCCTCACCGCCGAAATCGATATAGGTCGTCACACGCTTCTTGTTGGGGCCCAGTTTTCCTTCCAGCTGACCTGGTGCATCGGGCAAACTAATGTTCACCGTCTGTTCCAGTGGGTACTCTAGATTAATGTCCAAACCGCTGTGAATCTCTCCAAGAACCGCTGTGACGCCGCGCCGGACGCCCAATTGCCGCAGTTCCACAATCTCTTCAGTTCTGCTGTTGTAGATTCCCGCCCAAGCCAAGAGAGCGTAGCGCCCAGGCATCGTGATAAAGTCAAAGGTCGCATGATCGGCGAAGACCATATCATTGCCTTGAATGACGATGCAGTTCCCGCTGCCTCCCTGACAAGGTTGACCCCCTTCATCCACCGGAACTTCCCAAATGGTCGCTTTCGGTGTGGGGCTCGAGAAAGCATTCCGTTGCGTCAATTGAATCTGAGCGAACGGCACCTCATCAGGACCCAAGGTTGCGGGATCAAAGACAGCCTTTGAAAATCCACTCACGGACCCCTGCAGGCGAGGATAAAGCGCGGGGGGTTGGCCACCGCCACCGCCTCCAGGGGAAGGTGGTGCAGAACAATAGAGAATCAACGTGACATCGGCACCCTCCGACTCCACGACGGTTGCGCTCGTGCACATGTTCTGCATCGCAGTCACCGTCTGAGGACCGTGAATGTCAGGCCCGCTTAAGGTGACCTGCCCGACCCCATTTGTGTAGCCAAAGTAAGGTGTCTCCGATTCGAGGCCTAAGTAAACGAGAGCACCCTCTTGAGGGATCATCTGACCCATCAGAACGCCATAGACGGTGACGTTAACTGCCCCCTCGACATCGCCTCCATGGGATCCACCATTGATAAATGCTGGGTCGAAATAGGTGAATGCCAGGGCTAAGGTCTCTGAATCACCCCCCACGCTGACCGTTACATCGACCGTTCCAGGGAGATTGGCTGGTGTCCTTAAACTGATGGTGTTGTCATTGATCACGCGCACGTCACGAGCAGCCCCCTGACCGAACTGCACAGTGACCGGACCGGCACTGAAGCCAGAGCCTGTCAACACCACGTAGGTGCCACCCGACTGGGCGCCACGATTCGGATGCAAGCCATTGAGATGAAGGGGCGCTTCATAGGTAAAAGCATTGGCCAAGCGTGATCTTTCAAGGCCTCGCTCCAGGCGAAGCTCAACGGGGCCGCCTGCACCAGCGGGGGTCGTAAAGGTCAGAGCATTTCCATCACGAATAATTCCCTCCAACTCCTCACCACCGAGCCAGGCTCTCAGGCCCTCGCCGAAACCAGCCCCCTCCACGCGGACCTCGGTCCCGCCGTCCACCGGACCCCGTCGAGGGTTAAGATTACGAATCGCCAATGGCGTCACATATTGAAAAGCGTTCCGAAGTTCTGCCACTCCCGATTCGGTCTCGACGGTCAAATCAACGACGCCTTCCGCACCCGGCGGAGTCGTCACCAGCAAACGTTGGCCGTCGACCTCTAAATCGGTCGCTTCTTCCGCTCCCACAAGGACACGTTGAGGCGCATTGGTGAGACCATGACCATAAATCGCCAATCGAGTACCGCCTCGTATTGAGCCTCGGTCCGGCGCAGAACCATGAACCACCAAAGCGTCCCCTGCGGTGGTGTAAACAAATGCCGCTGGCCGCTCGTAATCCCCTGCTGCATCCGAGGCGACGACCGCCACGGCCCCGACCGCTTCTCCCGCGGGAACCTGACACTCAAGGTGTGTTGCATCGACAACGATCACATCGGCGCACTCGCTGGCACCGAACCGAACGGATACGCCATCGTGGAAGCCCTCGCCGACCACAGTCACACCGTAGCCGCCCGCAAGATCTCCACCGCTGGGTTGAACCTCGTTGACTCTCAGGGGTGCGTAGTAGCGAAACGCTAAGGGAAGAACTTTCCGTCCGTAGGCATTGATCACCTCCACATCCACCTCACCGGGGCTGGTTGCGGGTGGCACGATGCCAGTCATCTCATTGGCGTCGATCCTTTGCAGGCCCCGTACGGCAGCACCGCCGACCAGCACGGCTGTCTCCTCGCTAAATCCGTCACCCAGAATTCGGATCTGGCTTCCGCCCAGATAACTTCCGGACCGTGGCTCGACCGAATGGAGTTCGAGGGGGTCGTAATAGGTGAATGCCCCCTCACTGGTCGCAGTCCCCAAACTGTTTTGAACGACGATATCCGCAGGGCCTGGGGTCCCAGGAGGTGTCCTAAAAGTAATGATCCGTTCGTTGGTGAGCAGCATATCCAGTCCAGGCTCACCCCCCACCAGAACGATGCTATCTGGGGCAAAACCGACACCCCGCACACGGACCCGAGTCCCACCCATCGCTGATCCCGAAACCGGTGATACCTCTTGGATTTGTACCGGCGCCGGACCGGCATCTTCTGGGATCGCCGAACCCGCATCCGGGACCACCACGACACCAGCATCGTCCACCGGTGTCACCGTGCCCGCATCGTTCACGCTCGGACCATCGTCCGGGCATGCGATCAGCAAGGCGAGCAAAGGAAGAAGTGTAAATCTACGTGCCGGCATCAGCCCTCCGCGCCCGCTCGCGAGCGGACTTCATGGGTGTAGGTCAACCTAGCAGTTCTACGGCAGGCGGGCAAAGGCCCTTCGCTTGGCAACGCGTCGGGTACGGGGCAAGGGGAAACAGGAGCCGATCTATGCACGAACAAAAGATTCGAGAGGCTTTGGCTGATCCGAGCTTGGTCGATGAACAAGGTCCTCATCGAGACGCTGTCCTGTCAACGTTATCCGAATTGAATACAGGACAACGACGAGTGGCGACTCCCGAAGGGGACGACTGGGTGGTTCACGACTGGGTTCAGGCCGCTATCAACCTGT
>MDTD01111514.1_pt1 | contig 12065 bp, 13 predicted proteins | sample 811221 | NCBI WGS metagenome assembly MDTD01 (sample SAMN05326646, study PRJNA326480) | marine metagenome | isolation source: seawater | place: Pacific Ocean: South West | collected 2011 | reverse complement strand
TTTCTTTGTTAACTGACAAAAATTTCATTTCAACAAAACTTTTTATTGTTGATTTTATATTTTGTTACCATAATTAGTAACATAATATAACATAAAATATTTTATTTTACATTTTCAGTAACAAATTTTAATAATTTTTGGTTTTCTGCTTATTTTTTATTTCTTACCAGTTATCGTAACAAAATAATTATTTTTATTTTATTTTTGAATTTTATGGTCACAAATATTGTTGACACACTTTCAACAAGATCGCTACCAAAAACCGCACCATAAACCGTCACAATGGGAAAATAAATTTATTATTATTTACACTGATTTTTATTACTCATTTTACTTTTTATTTTCACATTTTTTAAAATTACACCATCTTTGGTGTTAATTTTATTCTTTACTTTATATATACAATGTTGCGTAGAACACGAAAAAAAAAATCAAATAACTATAAAAAATTATACAATAATCCCGCTTTCGAATCTAAAAGTTTAGCAGATTATAATTCTGAATTCACTGTTGTCCTCATTAGACATTGCCAATCTTGTGCAAATGTTGCCAATCCTGTTTTTAAACATACAAAGAAATTTTGGAGACAACCTCTCTGCACAACAGAAGGTGTTCATCAAGGTATTCGAACCGGAATTATTTTACCCAAAATTCTTCAAGATCTTAATCTTTATCAACGACCTCCATTCGGTGCATCCATTCTTCCTCGCGCGTTTACTACCGCCAAAATTACTTCCATCCCGTTTGATACACCCCCACAACAATTACCTCAGCCTGAAAAAATTAATAGTCCCTGGTCTCAATTACCAAAATATTCATCTGATGCAGATACCGAACCTTATTCATCCGATTCAGATTATGATCAAGCTGGTGGAGCTCCTCTTAAAAGATTACATTCCAAAAAATCATACACTCCATCCACCAATCCTCCATCACCAGATAAAATATTTCGTGTTGCTTATATTAAAGAAAAAATGAACCCATTAGATCCATCTTCTAGATTTAAAAAAAATATGGGCCCCAAACAATCACAAAATTTAACATCCGTTCATCATAGTGATTCTTACCTCCTCGCAATGAATAACATCTTCAAAACTGTCGATGGTCAACCCCTCGGTAGACACGTCTCTATGAATACAACTTTCCTTGAGGATATTATTGGTGGTAACGAAAATACATCAGCCTCCGTTCGCAATAAATTAATTACATCCGATTGGGACTCCTTCGAACGCCACGTTCTACCATCTCTTCGATCATATTGTCAATCTATCGGTTCAAATTGTGTTGTCCTTTTTGTTCACGGACATCTACTTGAAGATGCCTTAAATAGAACATCCAATAATACTAAACTTTCCAAACAATATAGAAGAGTTCAAAAAAAACATTCCGACCCACAACGCAGGCGCGAAAATCTATCCGTTCACTCTATTGGTTACAACTCCGATGGGTCGAAAACAATTCTAACCAATCATCAACTTAGATACCTTCCTAGTATTGATCCTGAAATTGTTCAGAGATATATTCAACTCATTGATATTGGTCATCCCGTATTTAATTGCAACTATAAATATCATTACGGAAAATCTCATATTGTATCCAGCGCAAATGATGAAACACAACATTCTAATAATTATCCACTTATTGCTAAGGGTGGTCGTAAAAAAAGAAAAAAGAAAAAAACAAAAAAAAAGCGACAAAGAAAAAATAAAAAAACTAAGAAAAGAAAAAAAAAAGGTGGTGGTGTCAATGTATGTGCATTGATGAAAGATGACGAAGGATTGGTGCAGGCAAGAAAATATGCTTTAAGTCAATCAAGAAAACTGAAGCGCCCATTTCCTATAGATCCAACCATAGAAGATCTGAATAAGATGGCAAGTTTGGAAGCAAACTTATACTGTCAAAAATACGCTGCGGACGCTCCGGATAATAAGTATAAATGTAATAATCAGTTTGGAATATGTGTGGAAATGAATGAAATGGAACATAATTTTATAAACCAAGTAATGAAAAACAACGGATATATATTGCAATGAAATGGAGAGAACAACCCTTTGTAGTTTTAAAAAAAACTAATTAAATTTATACTTTTTTTTTAGTTCTCATTTTTATGCTCATTGTTTCCCGTTAACTTACACATACTATTTTTTATCATAACATCTAATTTCTTTGTAGCCTCATCAGTATTTATTAGTTTTTTTGTTATTAATCCTAAAGTAATATCAAAAAAAGTATGCAATATATTATTCTCTTCCTTATATATTTTTGACATCCTCGCTAACTCATTTGAATATTTTAAAATATTTACTCGTATATCTCCCCTTATTCCATAACTCCTATTTACAACATCGCATACATCCCTCACTGATATAGATTTGTTAAATCTCTCCTCAACCATTACCAATAATATATCTTTATTTAAATTAAAATTTTCCATAGTGCCTTTTTCTTTGCTCATTTTATATATAAATATATTTAAATTTTTATGTTATTTAAATATACAAATGGATCAATTTAGACAACACTCTATTGATTATTTCAAAAATAATCATATTAATATACAACCCAAAAATAATAGAAATGTTTTGATAGAACACATTAAACCACACCTATCAAAAGATATTGAAATCTTTATTCCATCCGCTAAAACTGGAGAATTTATACACGATCTAAAAGATATTGATATTTCATTTAATATTACTGCTTGTGAAAAAAATCCAACACTCTTTGATACTATTAAAGATATTTCTGGTGTTACTATTTTTAATTCAGATTTCTTACAACTTTCCACTCCACATAATTTTAAAAATTATGATATTATTTTAGGAACTTTACCCAGTGAAATCATTGATAAAAAAATAGACGTTGGTATCAAATTTAAACATTGGTTTGTTAATAAAACTGATATATATTCTTTTTATTTTATGCGATCTATTGATTTGCTCAAATATCAAGGTATAGCTGCATTTATTATACCAAACTCTATTTGTAATTCACCATATTTACAATTGCTTAGAAATAAAATTTATTCATCTGGTTCCATTCTTAAATTACAATACTTATCTAACTTATACACAAAAACTACACATAATTCATTACTTATTATTTATAAAAAAGATAAAATTATTAAAGATGACTATGTTCATAAATTTTCAAATATGGTTTTTTATACACCTAATACACCTTTGTATAAATCTATTTTTAAAAATGCAACTACATTACACTCATTAAAAGCTCACATACACAATGGTTTGGCTACATCTGACCTTTTGAGATGTAAAAATAAATACTCTATACCGATTATTTACCACAAAAACATTTGTTCAGATAACAGATTACAACTTTTTGATAATTCAAAACAATATATTTTAGAAAAAAATATTAATTTTAATATTAATAATACGCCATCATTACTATTTTCAAGAATTGTTGGTAATAGAGAAGATGAACATAACTTATTTTCTGCTTCTTGTTCTCTAGAAAAATATATATGTAATCAAAACATTATTATTGTTAAGTTCCCACATCTTAATAATGAAAATGCACTTATTCTTATTAACAGGATTATTAAATCTATTAATAAATCGGATACAAAGCTTTGGTTAAAACATTTTGTCAAAGATGGTCAAATCTCTAAATTTCAAATTAAATATTATATGCCGATTTACGATATTGTGTTTTAAATACCCGCACACCATATTTCATCCTCATCCTTTTGGTTTATCTCTAAATAGATCTTCATTATTTCACGCTCTTGTCTTATTCCACAACAAAACCATCTTATAAACCAAGCTCTTAACCCACGTTCTCTCCTAGGTTTAATTATTTTACCACTAGGTAAATACATATATATATATAAAATTGATTATTATTAAGTATATCTCAAATATTCTTAATAAACCTTAAAATGTCCTTGAAAAGTTCTTCTGTTTCACCTATTCCAAAGAAATACACATTGTATTTGCCCAAAAAATGTAGACACAGTGCCACTGTTAAACTTGATTTAGAAATGATTAAAAACCTTATGCCTGAAAAATATGAAGATCTTGTTAATAGTATGAAAACTAGTGTTAATGATGATTGGGTTTTTGTAACCATTTATAAAAGTAGTTTTGTGTTTTTCGATTACAAAAAAATCGCCGATCTTGCAAAAAAACAAATTGGATTTCCTATTCAATTCATTAAAATCGTTATTGCCGATATTGAACAGCCTCAATGTGCATATCATACTGAAGAAATACATAAACCTTGCCATATTTTTGAAAATTACACAGATTATCCTGCTACTTATACTTTCGAAAATGCTATATAATATAGAAAATTCATTTAAATAATTAATTATTTTTTATTGTATGTATCTTTGGATAGTTATTGCTTCTGGTTGTTTTGCCTTCTTTGCCTCCGCTGGTATTGGCGCGAATGATGCCGCCAATGCCTTCGCCACTTCTGTTGGATCTAAAGCCCTAACCATAAAACAAGCTGTTGTTTTAGCAGCTGTTTTTGAAACTGCTGGAGCAGTTTTAATGGGTAGTCACGTTACAAACACTATTCGAAAAGGTATTGCTGATTATAAATGTTTTGAGAATGAACCCGACTTACTTATGTATGGGTGTATGTGGGTCATCTTTTCTGTTGGAATATGGCTTTTCTTAGCCAGTTATTTAGAAATGCCAGTGTCTACTACTCATTCTTGTGTTGGTGGTATGATTGGTATGGCTATGGTTCTTAAAGGATCTGAATGTGTAATTTGGTATAAACCGGTCGAAACGTTTCCATACATTGGTGGCGTCGGTGGTATTGTTATGTCATGGGTTTTGTCTCCCGTTTTTTCCGGCATTATTGCTTGTGTTATTTTTGGTATCACACGATCTTGTGTTCTCAGAAAAGATTTTCACTCTAATCGCATTAATTGGGCATACCCTATTCTTATTGGATCTACTATGACTATTAATACATTTTTTATTATTTATAAAGGTGCTAAAGGATTGGGACTACATAATACACCTATATATATTGCTTTACCTACTGCTTTTGGTATTGGTGTCGTTTCTGGACTTATTACCATACCAATTGTGCCAAAACTTAAATCATATGTTTCCAATAAACTAGGAAATAATATTGAACTTCATACTATTGAAGATGAAATGAAAAATAATAGAAGTGAATATAATATTAAAAATGAGAATGAATTTAGAAGAGTCGTTACTTTGCATAGTCGTGCTGAAAAATTTGATCACAAAACTGAAGAAGTATTTAAATATTTACAAATTTTTACAGCTATTTGTGATAGCTTTAGTCACGGTGCCAATGATGTCGCCAACGCAATTGGTCCTTTTGCAGCGATTTGGGTTATTTATCAATCCAATGGACAATTAGACAAAAAATCCAGTATGGAAGATGATGCATATTGGATTCTAGGATTAGGTGGTGTTGGTATTGCTATTGGCTTATTCGTTTATGGTAAAAAAATTACATATGCTATCGGTGAAAAATTAGTTAAAATTACACCATCTCGTGGTGTTGCTATTGAATTGAGTTCAGCTCTTATTATTATTACAGGTAGTAGACTCAAAATTCCTTTATCTACTACACATTGTCAGGTTGGTGCAACAGTAGGTGTTGGTTTATTAGAAAATACCAAAAAATGTTCTGGTATTAATTGTCGCGTGTTTTACAAAACCGCCATTGGATGGATTATTACGTGTGTTATTGTTGCGTTAACATCTGCTTTGTTTATTGCTCAAGGTGTTTATTCACCCTCAAAATATTATAGACCTGTTAATGCTACCATTTAAATATATTCACACTTACTTATTTTATAATTATTGTAAGCTATTTTTATTATTTTAAATGGTTTACCACAACCATATATCAAACCATCCCGTGCTAATTGATCACAATCCGGCTTCTTCATATGTGGATCTATTTGTAATAAAGTATCTTTATATACACCGTGTCTATATATTTTACAATTAAATTCTTCCTTAGGTAATAATACTAACATATTACAATGAGGACATTGTTTAATTATACTCATATTTACATAAGTTATACATTATAAATTATGTAATTAATACTAATAATGATCTGTATAGAAATTAACCATATCATATGGTAAGTCAAACATTTTTTCATTTATTTTCGGCTTGTCTGTTTGGATTTTTTTGAGATCCTGCATTCTTTCATTAAACGGCTTTACCTTTCTTTCCTCATTACATTTCTGTGTTTCGCGTATGTCAAAATGCTCCATTTTTGTCCAATCAAAACTATATAATATTATTAACGTGCATATTAACATTATTCCCCACACAAATCCCTGACCATATCGTATTCCTAATATACCTGGTGCTGGTTTATGACCATCTCCTACGTGACCACCCATTGATGAAAAATTCATACCAAAATATCCTGTTAATACACCCAAAGGTAAAAATATTGTTTCAACTAATGTCAACATATTTAATGTATAAGACTGATTCTCATCTGTCTCTCTCTGTAATTCTTCATTCAATAGATCTAATGAAGCCTTCATTTTTTCCATCTTATTATCATAATTTTTCACCTTTTCAGATTTATATTTTTCATTACTCTCCTTTTCTAACTCGTGCATTATATGATTCAATCTCAATCTTATTTCCAAATAAACCTTATTAATATTTCTAAATCTTTCTGTATTTTCCATTAAACTTTTATCTTGACTCAAAAAATCATTGTTTAAACCATCCAATCTATTTTCCAAATCAATTAAATCACTCTCTAATTCTTGAATCGTTAACTCATTAATTTTTGGTCTCAACACAGCAGCTTTGTCTCTCAATACTATTGGCTTTTTTCTCCATATTAATGTTCCTAACTTCCTAAAAATTAATCCACTTATTATAAATAATAATACTCCTACAAACAATTCCCTCTTGGATAAACCTAATATTACCCAACTATTTATTGATTTACTCTGTGTCATATATAAATTATATTAATATTAAATATTTAGTTTATATATATAATGAGAGTTGGTGTCATTTCTACTAATGCTAGTCCATATGTAATTCGTAATGGCGATAAATATTCAGGTATTGCTATTGATATATGGGAAATTGTTGCAAAAAAACAAAATATAGAATTTAGTTATGTTGAAGTTGGTCCTACAGAGGAAAATGCCATTAAAAAATTAAAAAATAAAGAAGTTGATATACTTGTTGGACCATATACTATTACTGGTAAAAGATATCAACATATTAGTTATTCTACCCCATTTTATTATTCTGATTCTGCTTTAGCATCATCCAGAGAAACAAATAATTTAGAAAATTATATTAATATTTCAAAAACATTTGGTGCTATTATTTTTTTATTTATTTCTATTCTTTTTATTAATAACTTCATAACAAACTTTAATAAAAATGTATCATTTGCCGATTTCTTTATTAACTCTATACCATCTTTTAATAACAGAAAAATGTATTTTCTATATACTATTATCTTATTTGCAATTATTGTTCTCTATATTAACATTTATAAACCCAATCTTAATTTAAATCCTACAGGATTATCTATTAGAGGAAAAAATATTTTATATAGTAACAATCAAGAAATTATTAAGAAAATTCTAAAAATATACAATGCAAAAGGCACATTTGTAGATATTAAAAATACTGCTGATCATCAAAAACAAATTCAGGACAATGAATTATTTAATAAATATATTAATAATAAAGACACACAATATGGTATTGTAGATGATTCATCAAAATTAGCATATGTTTTACATCATAATATTAAGAAATATGAAGGTATTCGAATTGTTGAAAATAATTTGGCCAAAACATTGTATGCTTTTATTACACCAAAAGGTGCACATTACTTAGATTCTGTAAACACAGGATTAAGAGATGCACAAAAAGAAAAAATTAATCAAATTATTGTTACAAAATATTTAGGTCCAAAATTTGAAAATCACGTTTCTTTTTAATCATTATATAGTGTATATATATATAATGGTCCTCAAGGTTGGTGTTCTACAAAAAGATCCCTTTGTCATAAATAAGGATAAAATCACCGGTTTTACAGTTGATATATGGGAAAATATTGCAAAAAAGAATAATATAAAGTTTCAATACCACACCATAAAAAATGAAAAAGAACTCAATAATGCTATTAATAATAACTTATATGATGTTATTTTAGGTGTTGTTGAAATTGACGCAGAGCGTATTAAAAAACTAGATTTTACTGTTCCATATTATTTTTCTAATTTCTCATTAGTTAATAAGAGACCCGATAGTTATAAAGAAATTACAATACAATTAGCTAAGTTTTTATTAATGTTTTTTTTATTTGTAATAACATCTATGACTATTTATTATTTTTCAGTTAAAGATGATGTTAAAATAAATGAGATTATACATTTTACATTCAAAAATATGTCACCCTATGTATTTGGTAAAAGAGATCCTGGATTACTAGCAAAAATTAATTACTTCTTTGGATTCTTTTTTATTATACTATTTATTATTGGTGTATATACTACATTTTTTACAGAAAAAAATATATCTAGTGTTCCAAAAAATCCTATTCTTGTCGATAGCAAATCTAGTATGCTAATAAAATATTTGAAATCTAGAGGCGCACAAGTCCGCATTATTAATAATTCCGGTGGACTTAATAATCTTTTAGATATGTATTTAACTGATCCCGATAATCTTGCTGGAGTTTTTGTTCAGGAAGAAGGAAAAATCGCAAAAGATGGATCTATTTTTAATAAAAATCCCAAATATCAAAACTTGCAATTTAGTCGATATAACTTTGGACAAAATCAGATTTCAATTGTTTTGAAAAAAAATCATCCCCTGTATGAAAATATTAATTCTGAATTAATTAAAATGCGCGAAAAAGGAGAAATATATGAAATTTCCAAAAATTGGCTATCTTATTCACAGCGCAAACAACTTCAAATTTAAATATTTTTATAAGTATTTAAATTTTAATTTTACTGTTTTCACACACCTTTTCTACTATTTCATTTTTCGCCTTGTCCATCTTTATTTCCTCACTACTTCCCATTATATTCTTTTGCATTGCTCTCCACTTCTTTATTCCTAATTCTGTTTCACTCCATTTTGGATTCTCTTGTGTCCACTGTTTTAATCGCTCAGCCTGTTTTTTTGTTATTTTTCCTATTGCAGCATCTATGTTTCCATTCTTGGACCACTTATTATCATCTTTTACATAATACTCCAATGGCTTTACTTCAGTGCATTGAACAGGTCTCTCTGTTTGTGGTATATTTTCTAAATTTTTGATTAATATTTGCGATACACCGTCTATATATCCTAAACTCTTTGTTTGTAAAACATCCGTTAAACTTACTCTGATCTTTTCAACAAAATCTGTTAAATTTAATGCATTCTTACAATCCTCATTTAAATACAAGTTTATATTAATCTTATTATTTATATTATTTGTAGTATTGTTGCAATTTGTATTATTTACCTGTTTCTGTGTTTTTAACATATCCAATAATTGATGAATGATTTTGTCTTTTGACTCCTTCTTTAATTCCTTCTCCAATTGTGCCTTAATATGACCCTTGCATTTTTTTTTATGTCTAGATAAACCAGACTGATGTTTGTAACTTACATTACAATATATACACTCCCAATTCCGTTTTTGGATAAAAAATTTACCATTTTTTACCCGTTTTTTACCATTTTGGATAAATTTATCCATTTTTTTATCCTTGTGCTTTTTTGTTATATGTTTGCATAATCCGCTCTGGTGCACAAAAGTTTTTTCACAAAAGTGACATTTCCAGTCATTACCATTTTTTACCCGACTTTTTTCATTTTTATCCATTTTTTTATCCATTTTATATAAAATATAGAATATTTTTTAAGTAATTTAATCTTTTTTGAATTTTCGGAAAAAATTTTGTGCACCCCTTTTTTTTAACAAATGTGATGGTTGAGAGTAACATAAAAAAATATAAGAAAATGTCTCAGTAAGGCCCAGTAACAAAAAATTTTGTGCACCCAAAAAAAACAACATTTTAGACGCTAATCAATAACAAAATTTTTTGGCGATTTTGCTGTTTTGAAAGTCAGTGACATCTTTTTTGTGCACTCATTTTTTTTTCATTTTAGACGGTTGAGAGTAATAAAGTAATTTGTAGCAAAAGTGCTCAGTAAGGCCAGTCACAACAAATTTTGTGCACTTAAAAAAACATCATTTTGTTACCGTAATTCGTTTGCAAATATTTCTATGATTTTAATTTTCACGATATCAGTAACAAAAAATATATTTATTTTATTTGTCCTACATAACACGTAAGGATATTTTATTGTTATAAATTATTTGTTACTGAAAAATTTTTAAAATGCACAAAATCACAAAATATGGTGGTCAAAAAAGTAAAATCCGTTTTTTTTTATAATTTCAAAATTACAGCCCAAAAATCTGACATAGTTTGTAAAAATAGCAAAATTTTGTGTTTTTGTGCACCTCCTTATTATTACCATACTATCGTCTTAAACCCAAAAATGCGATTTTTCCCAGTCTTAAAGTTCATTTTTTTTGGTTATTTTTTTTATGTTACAAATAATTTTTAAAATATTTTTTAGATTCATTATATATAATATGCCTCATCCAAATATTAAAAGACTTAGATCCGCAAAATATTCCAATTCTATTAATCACTACAGTATGTTGAATTCTGTTACTGGAACGAAAAGATCACCTCAGTGGAATCAGATTATCACTAACAAGGAAAAACTAGACAAACGTGTCGATAAAGATATTCTTGTTGCCGGTGGAACACAGCATACTTTAGGCAATGCTGTTAATGATGGTGCAATTACTATTGAATCGAATAATAAACAAAATAAAAAATTAACTATTGCAAATCAATCATTAAATATTAATGATGCTTCCGTATTTGTGGGTGCCAAAAATTTTAAAGTTACAAATACATCTATGGTATGGGCTGATAAAACTGGTGCAGCCTTTGATATTACACCAGATGGTAACAACCCAGACGATCTTGAATTAGTTAATATGTTAGATCAATTAAAAATAGATGATATTTTCACAGTTACTGGTGGTATTGATGATACTGGAAATGGAAATAAAGATGAAACCTGGATCAATAACACATACCGTCTCGAAAAATTTATAGAAAAAGATGCAGCTGACGCCATCACTTATAATGCTACTGACAATGCTGCTGTTGCCGGAAAAACAAGAATCGGATTTTTTATAAATCCATTGGCTGCTAACGCTACTGGAGATTTAACAAATGATAGTGCAAATAATACAAGTGATGTGCCTTCCGCTCTTGGAAATATTAGATTAAAAAAAAATATATTGATTAAAAAATATAGAAATACAGCTAATGATGGTGATTTATTTTATTTAGAATAAATAATATATTTTAAAAAAATATTATGTATTTTATTTATAAATGCCACGAGTTGGAAGAGCGCGTTGGACACCCAATCCAAATTCAAAAGTAGTTAAAAGACAAATTAATAATTTTTCACATAATATGCCTGCTGGAGTTCAAGTATTACAGAGATTAATAAATGAAGGCGGTGGTTTAGGAGGTGGAAACTTGTCAGGTGAAGGTAAAACTGATTTAACTTTAGGAGATGCAAATAATGATGGTAGTATAACAATTAAAAGCACTCACCCAGAAAATACTGTTGTTCAAACAAAAAAATTTGATGGTAATTAATATTTATATAAATAATTTGGTTAATTATTTATCTAAATTTATTCTATAAATGGCTATAAATTTTAAAGAATCAGCATATGGTAAAAATCTATGGGTAGCTGTTGGTTCAGATTCTAATAGTAAGGCAGCTATATATGTATCTAATGATGCAAATTTCAATGATCCAACTGTAGTAAACTCTTCTACAGAAGATCCAATTAATTGTATACATTCAGCTGTTGACAAATTTGTATGTGGACATTCAAATGGTAATATTAGTTATTCCCTAGATGGAATTAACTGGGTCAATAGCAGAGTAGCAGATAATGGTGCCGAACCTATTATCGATATTTATTATGGT
>MDTD01010665.1_pt1 | contig 12065 bp, 9 predicted proteins | sample 811221 | NCBI WGS metagenome assembly MDTD01 (sample SAMN05326646, study PRJNA326480) | marine metagenome | isolation source: seawater | place: Pacific Ocean: South West | collected 2011 | reverse complement strand
TACCTCGATGAAGGCGAAAAACAAATCAAGGATATGCGTCGACAGTTTCCTCAGGAAGCCCAACAGTACGACGATCGGTTGAGCAAATACGCCAGGCAATTCCGTTACATGCAGGCCGAACGTCAATGGTGGGTAGCTCAGTTTTATGAAGGTAAGGACGAAATTGGAGCCGCTCGGTTCTACTACCAGAAAGTTGCGAAAGACTTTGCTGACACGCCTTTTGCGAATCGTGCCTTTACCAGATTCAACGACCTGAAAAACTTGCCCGATAAACCGGAAACTCCGGTCAAATGGCTGGTGGATCTGTTCCCCGAAAATGATCCAGTCAAACCATTAATTGCCAATGAGTCGGGTGGGGCCTTCAGGTAGTCAGGGATTCGTAAGGAGACCCATGAGATTATTCTCAGCTAGCTTGACGTTTAATTTGCTCATCCTGACTCTGGTGGGATGTACCGGATACCGGTTTGGTAATCAAAGCCTCTTCCGCCCCGATGTACGAACCGTCCATGTGCCGATTGTTCACTCCGAAAGTTTTCGCAGAGGATTGGGAGAACGTTTGACTGAGGCTATCGTCAAAGAGATTGAATTGCGGACGCCCTATAAAGTAGTGGATGCCGCCGATGCTGACAGTATCTTTCAGGCGAGGTTGGTTGATGAGCATAAACGTGTCATCGCTGAGAATCAATTTGACGAAGCTCGCGATATTGAAACGCAAATGATTCTGGAAGTGTCCTGGCTTGACCGGCAGGGACAACAACTGATTCAACGATCGGAGATTCCGCTTGACGAAGGAATCTATATTACACAGGCGGCCTCCTTCGTTCCCGAAGGTGGTCAGTCACTGGTGACAGCGCAGCAGGAAGTCATTCAAAAGCTGGCTTCCCAAATCGTTGCTCAAATGGAACTGCCCTGGTAATCACTCCCTCTTGGGAACCGGCTGAGCTCGAGGCATAATGAACTCTATGAGCAAACATTCTCGCAGCCAATGTTGGGCGCTTCGGTCTCGAACTCTCGAGTTCACTTCGTTGCCGGTTATTATGGGCATTGTGAATGTGACCCCCGATAGCTTTTCTGACGGAGGAAAGTACTTTGGGGCTCCGAATGCAGTGGAACACGCTTTGCAACTGGTGACCGATGGTGCCGGCATTCTCGATATCGGAGGAGAAAGCACACGGCCTTATTCTGATCCGGTCGGCCTTCAGCAAGAGCTGGATCGAGTCATCCCTGTGATTGAACAAGTTGCCCGGCAAACCGACGTACCCATCTCCATTGATACCTCCAAAGCAGAGGTAGCTCGAGCAGCAATCGAAGCCGGAGCTGAAATTATTAATGATGTCACCGGACTGGAAGGTGACCCACAGATGATTGAAGTTGCGCGGCAAAGTGCTGCCGGGATTTGTGCGATGCATATGCAGGGGACGCCGCAGACCATGCAGGACAATCCTGTTTATGAGGATGTCGTGGAGGACATTTATCGATATCTTGGTCAACGGCGTGATGTATTAGTGCAGGCAGGCATTGCGATCGAAAAGATCTGTCTGGATCCGGGAATTGGCTTTGGTAAGACCCATGCCCACAATCTGCAGCTCCTGAAGTCCTGTGACCGATTCCATGCCTTGGACTGTCCTGTCCTGGTAGGCCATTCCCGAAAAGGGTTTATCGCGCATGTGCTCGATGATCGTGAGTGCGAACGCATGAGTGGTACCGTCGGGGCCGCCTTAGGACTTGCCACTCAGGGCGTGCAAATAATTCGTGTTCATGACGTTGCTGAATTGCATCGAGCACTGATACTCTTTCAAGAGACTTTTCCGCAGCGAAATTTGAGCCGTTGACGCTCTGCCGGTTTTTAATGAGAATTCGAAGAGAAGCGTTGTGAAACCATTTGAGCAATCCATGAGATCGCTTTTTGGGGTTTCGAACGCCAGATCAACGAAATAGTTACTCCCTGTCGAAGGTAAACCGAGATGTCCACTACTGACCAGGACCTGGCTCAATATTGTCGCACTGTTGCTCAAAATGCTCATCAAGCGTCGTCTCAATTGCAGCTCTGTTCGGGGGAATTGAAGAATCGTTGGTTAAACGAAAGCGCTCAGGCACTGCGAGCGTCAGTAGCGAGCATTCTGGAGTCTAATGCCAAAGATATTGCGGCAGCTCCCGAGTATGGACTTACCGATGCCCAGATCGATCGATTGGTTTTGGATGAGCAGAGGATCGATGGCATTGCCACGGCTCTCGAGCAAATTGCGATGCTGCCGGATCCGGTAGGCCAAACGATACAGGGTTCCGTGCGTCCCAATGGATTGGAGATCAATAAAGTACGAGTGCCTTTGGGAGTGGTGTTTTTCATTTATGAATCCAGACCCAATGTCACTGCGGATGCGGCTGCCATTTGTCTTAAAAGTGGCAACGCTGTGATCTTACGTGGAGGTAAGGAAGCCGCTCATTCAAGTCGTGCCATTGTCGACGTTTTGATGGAAGTAGCCGCGACAGTCGGGATTCCCGAAAACTCAGTGCAACTGGTCAATACAACAGACCGTGAAGCCGTGGGCCAGTTCCTTAAACTCGATGAATTCATCGATGTGGCGATTCCTCGCGGAGGAGAAGGGCTCATTCGACGCGTCTCTGCCGAAGCAACGATGCCCGTTATAAAGCACTTTGACGGTAATTGTCACGTGTACATTGATAAACAGGCCTGTTTAGACATGGCAACTGAGATCGTCATCAACTCGAAATGCCAACGCATGGGGGTCTGCAATGCTTGTGAATCGTTGGTGATTCATCGTGACATTGCCGAGCAGGCGATTAGTCAGGTCGTCGGAGCATTGGTCGAGCAGGGGATCACGATTCACGGTGACCAGACGGTTTGCGAGTTGATCGAAAGTGCTGTGGCAGCGTCCGATGACGATTATGGGACCGAATACTTAGGGCCTGCAATTTCGGTCAAAGTGGTTGAGGATGTTGATAGTGCAATTGAACACATTAATCGTTATAGTTCTCACCACACCGAAGCGATTGTGACATCAGATATTGTTACGGCGCGACGGTTCGTTGCCGCTATCGATAGTTCGGCTGTCATGATCAATGCCAGTACGAGGTTTAATGATGGGGGTGAATTTGGACTGGGAGCGGAAATTGGAATTAGTACGGATAAATTCCATGCTCGAGGCCCTTGTGGCTTGGAGGAGCTAACCAGTTACAAGTACATTGTGACCGGTAACGGCCAGATCCGCGGATAGGTCGTGAACAGAAACCATGGATGGAATTCAAATGCAGGATGCAAGGAAACCTACGGGACAGCCAATAGGTTATGAAGTTCTCGGCGGCCTTAATCGCCTGTTCGCCGATGCTTTAGAGTTGATCTCTTCCACCTGGACTACGCAATTCGACGTTCAGGTTGACCTGGGTTTGGAGTTGGCATCGGTTCGTTCCTTCAGGCAGTTTGCCTACGCTCAGCAACCTCCATTCAATCTCTTGCAATTACGTAATCGCGCAGATCACACCAGTTGGTGGCTTGTTATCCAATCTTCTGCCGCTTCGGCATTGCTCGACCTGTTACTCGGTTCGAAGCATGCCGAGTGGGAATCTTTGCCACGACCTCTCAATGCCATTGAGTCAGAGTTGCTGACTCCGCTCTGTGAAGAGATCATCCATGTGATTGAAGATGTTTGGCGGCCGGTTACCGAATTAGACTTGTCTGTTTTTCAGTGGTTTCAGGATTTGCCGGAAATCGAAACAGACCTCGAAGAACTCCTCGATGTTGAAATGGTTTGCCTCAAATGGCGTTTGACGATTGGAAGTCATCAGTCGCAGATGGGGCTGTGCTTACCGGCAGGTTTTGTTTTGGCCTGGGCTAAGAAACTGATCCAGCATCATTATGGTGAATTGCCATTGGAACCACAGTACGAAGCGGTCGTTGAGTTTTCGACAGGCAACGTGGACTTATCTCAACTCGAAGTCGGGGGCGTTATCGAAACCGGGCATTCACCAGAGAAACCACTGAAGCTGACCATCACCAATGGCGACCAACATCAGGTACGACTTGGTGCGAAAGACGGAATGAAAGCGTTTCAGATTGTCGAGTAGTCCCTTTGGGCTAATTCGCATCAGCGGTTTCTAACGGTGGAAGCATCTCTTCCAATACGCCGCGACTTTTCGGCATCAGTAAGACGCCTTCGATGATCATCCAGACCTGCAGGCATAATGTACCAATGCCAATCGATCCTAGCAGGTAGTTCTTACTTTCATTGCCAGCAGCCAGCCAGCCGGTTTCATCGTTGAATAGCTGCCAGGACAACGCCCAGGCGGGCATAATCAGCATGATTCCCATCGGGATGGCAGCGAACCAGATCGGTTTGTTACGACGCCACAGGTAAAAGACGATCACCATGAAGGCCAGACCGGCGAGTAGCTGATTCGTTGCTCCAAACAGCGGCCATAACAGCAGACCTCCGGAGCCGGGACCCTTAGGACCGGGAACCATCGCCATCGCTCCACCCAGAATGACAGCCAGAACGGTTGCACAATATTTGTTGTTCAATTGAGAGACACTGATGGTGGATCCGATTTCCTGAACGACATAACGTTGTAATCGTGTTGCTGTATCCAGCGTGGTCGCGGCAAAACTGGCAACCAGCACTGCCACGATTCCAGTTGCAAGCTCAAGGGAAATTCCCAGAGTGCTGATGAAGTTGGCGCCTCCTTCCACAAACGCTCCAACTTTTTGAGGTAAGCCAAATCCAGCCCAGGATCCATTGGCATCGTACTTAGTATGCCAGGCTGCGAGTCCCGTTAAATTAACCTCATCGATACCTTCTCCGTTGGTCACTCCCATGCCAACGCCTGCACAACAGGCCAGGATGACGATCACCGCCAGAGCGCCTTCGAGCAGCATGGCACCATAGCCAACGTATTGAGCATCTGATTCGGATTCGAGCTGCTTGCTTGATGTACCGCTGCTGACCAGACAATGGAAACCGCTGATCGCTCCACAGGCAATAGTGATAAACAGGAACGGCCAGATCGGCGGTGCGCCGGAAGGTAGATTTTCAGCCACTGCCGGAGCGCTCTCAATCAGGTCAGCCTGACCTGTTGCTGCTGCAATCAGCAGTCCTCCTACGAGTAATGCCAGTGCCACCATCAGTTGATGACTGTTGATGTAGTCGCGAGGCTGCAACAATGTCCAAACCGGTAGGATTGAAGCAATAAAGCAATACACCATCAGGATCAGCGTCCAGATCACGACAGCGTTCTCCCCAAAGGGTTGGATCTGATAGTGATAGACGCCAATATAAATGCAGAGGTATAGGACGCCGAGTGCGACAAGTGACGGGATGAGTAATCCGCCTCCTCGTTTATAGACGTGGTAGCCTATTAAGATCGCGATCGGAATTTCAATCCAAACGGAAAGCACGGCTTCCGGATAGACGTTGAATATCACAGCGATGACTAATCCGAAAATGGCTAAAACAACCGTGAGTGCTGAAAACAGGATTAATAAGAAAAGTAGTCGTGCGCGAGGGCTAATCAGGCGACCGGCCACTTCACCAACGGTCTGTCCCCGGTTTCTCAACGAGACAACCAAAGCTCCGAAGTCGTGGACGGCCCCGATGAAGATAGATCCGAGTACAACCCAAATGAGTGCGGGTAACCAGCCCCAAAACACGGCAATGGCCGGACCTACAATTGGCCCCGTTCCTGCAATAGAAGTAAAATGGTGTCCGAAGATCACTTCTTTTTTCGTGGGGACGTAATCCACACCGTCCTTCAGTTCGGCCGAAGGCACCTTGGCTTGCGGATCCAGCCGGAAAATCTTATGAGCAAGCCATTTGCCATAGGTGTGGTAGGCTACGATAAAGCCAACAAAAGAACCGACTGCGATAAGTAATGTTTCCATGGAGAGTGCTTTTTGAAGTACTTTTGAGGGAGGAAAGGCGGATTTTGGCCAGCTAGCATGCTGTTCCGGCATTTTAGCAGAATCTCCAGTTCTATGTCCCGCAGATACTTCACCCATAGCTAGCAAAACTCTTATAATGACCTCTTTCAAATTCAAACCATTACTACGATCTAACATGAAGCGTTTTTTCAGCTTGACGTGTTAGTTTGCCTATAGAAGGATTTTCACAGTGGCAGAACATGTTGTCATTATTGGAAGTGGCCCGGCAGGATGGACCTCTGCCATTTATGCATCTCGAGCGAGTCTCAACCCGTTGGTTTTTGAAGGAGCTGTTACCGAGGAAAACCGACAACAGGGTACGTTGCCGCTGGGGCAGTTGGCGCTGACGACAGAAGTCGAAAACTATCCTGGATTCCCGTCCGGTGATCTGGAAGGATATCTGGATAACTCCATCGAAAAATCCCGCCGACAGTACATGGCACCTCATATGAAAGAAGGTGTCAGTGGTCCGGAATTAATGGAATTGATGCGACAGCAAGCACTCAATTTCGGCACTCGGGTTGTTACTGATGATATTGTCGAGGTTGATTTCGACGTGCGGCCATTCAAATTGACAGCCCGCAGCGGCGACGTTGTGGAAGCTCACACGGTCATCATTGCGACCGGTGCCCGAGCTAACTATCTGGGACTGGATTCGGAAGAAAACTTCAAGAATCGCGGTGTCAGTGCTTGTGCCGTCTGTGATGGTGCACTTCCTCGTTTTCGCGAGAATCCGGTTGTCGTGATAGGCGGTGGAGACTCGGCAGTCGAAGAAGCTGATTACCTGGCCAAGTTTGCATCCAAGGTGCTGTTGGTTCATCGGCGAGATGAATTGCGAGCATCCAAAATCATGGCACAACGTGCGATTGATAACCCCAAGATCGAAATTCTATGGAATTCCCAATGTGTCGAAGTACTGGGCAATGATGAAACAGGAGTCACCGGGGCTCGCCTGCAAAGTACGGTGGACGACTCGACTCAGGAAGTTGACGCGACAGGATTCTTTGTTGCCATCGGACACACACCGAATACGAACTTCCTTCAGGGGGCTTTAGACATGAATGACAAGGGTTATATCGTCTGGACTCAGTCGCACCGTACCAACACCAGTGTCGAGGGCGTTTTTGCGGCAGGAGATGTGGCCGATGATTATTATCGTCAGGCGATCACAGCAGCTGGTACGGGTTGTCAGGCAGCTCTGGATGCCGAGCGATATTTGGCAAGTCAGGGACTATAGATCCAATAAATACAAATCAAACAACTGAGTTCATCAGTTTTGAATAGACTACTTCGGAGTGAACATAATGAGTGACCAAGTCGCTAAGAACAGAGAGATGATCGTCAAAGCCCAGCAGGAAGGTTTGGGTTCGACACTTCTGGCATATACAAAGCTTTCAGGGCCTGGTTGGCTGCAGAGTGCTATCACGCTGGGCGGCGGTTCGCTTTCAGGCGCTTTGTTCCTCGGTATTTTGACCGGAACAAATCTACTTTGGATTCAACTGATCATGATCGTCATGGGTGTGATTATGTTGTCGGCGATCAGTCATGTCACCCTTTCAACCGGGAAGAAACCTTTCGAGCAAATCAATACGCACGTCAATCCTGTACTTGGATGGGGCTGGTTGATTGCGACCTGTGCTGCCAACATGCTGTGGTGTATGCCGCAGTTTAGCCTGAGCTTTGCAGCTCTGAATAAGAATCTTTTACCGGATGTCGTGGAAGATACGATGAACGGCAAAATGATGGTGTCGGGAGTCCTGTTGGCAGCTGCTGTCTTTGTTCTGTATCTGAATAACAAGCAAGGCCGCGCTGCTAAAGCATTCGACTATATCCTCAAAGGAATGGTCGCCATCGTTGTTATTTCGTTTTTCGCAGCTGTCATGATTATGGCTGGTGACGGTAAGGTGAACTGGGGAGAAGTCTTCGGTGGCTTTATTCCTGATCTCAGTCAATGGTCCAGCCCCACAGGTGAATTGGCAGCGTTGATTCAGAGTCTTGGTGCTGGTGCCGGAGATTTCTGGAATGAAAAGATCGTGGATCAACAGAGGGCTGTCATTATTGGAGCGGCAGCCACAGCAGTGGGGATCAATATGACCTTCCTGTTGCCCTACTCGATGCTGGCTCGGGGATGGGATAAACCGTTCCGTGGAATGGCGAAGTTTGATTTATCTACGGGAATGGTGATTCCTTATCTGTTGGTTACCACCTGCGTTGTGATTGCCTCGGCAACCATGTTCCATGCCGGTGGCGAAGGATTTGAAAACACTCCACTCGCCAGTACGGATTTAGCACAAATGAAAGAGAGCGAGTACTACATAGCGGTCGCTCCTACTTTGGCGGCTCGTTTAGGCGAAGATCTGGAAGGGAAAGAGGGAGACGCATTAGCAGCTATTGAAGCTAAGATTGCGGCGATGCCAATGGCCGAGAAGCAACTTGCATCCTCGCTGGTCAAGCGGGACGCTTTTCAGCTGTCCAGTGCATTGGCTCCGATCTTCGGTGGCGGTGATGTTGGTAAAGACAAGGCCAGCCTGATTTTTGGAATCGGCGTTCTCGGCATGGGATTCTCGACCATCATCATCCTGATGCTGATTAATGGATACGCGTTTTGCGAAATGTTTAAGGTCGAGCAGGGCAGCAGCATGCATATGATCGGCTGTCTGGTTTCGGGCGTCTGTGGTGCGATTTGGCCCTTGGTTTGGGATGGCCCGGCTAAACTTTGGTTAGCCATCGCTGTTTCGAGCTTCGGATTTATTCTGCTGCCCATCGCTTATTCAACATTCTTCATGATGATGAACAACAAGAAGATTATGGGGGATGAACGTCCGGAAGGCGGGCGACGTGTCCTGTGGAATGTTCTGATGGGAGTCTCCTGTATCGTGGTAATCGTTGCGGTGATTGCAACAATCATGCAGAAGGTAGGAGACGAAAAGACAGGCAGTTTGGTGTTGGGCATGGTGGTGATCTATGTGATCGCGGTCATTATTGGTTTTCTTACCAAAAAGCCGGCGCCCATTGCCGTGGAGACTACAACAGTATCCGAATCTGAAACTGAAGTTTATAAGTAAGTCTCAATCTGGATTACAGGGAGGGAGCCTTGGAGAATCTAACAGTAAGTCAAGCTCGTTGTTCCGAGTCGATCGGAACATCGGCTCTGGTACAGGGATGGGTTCGTACGCGGCGCGACAGTAAGGGTGGCTTCAGCTTTATCGAAGTCAACGATGGTTCTTGCATGGGAAACCTGCAGATTATCGCAGACGGTTCGCTGGAGAACTACGAAGATGAAGTAAAACGCCTAACGGCCGGTTGCAGTGTGAGTGTTGAAGGCGAAGTCAAGGAGTCCGGTGGTAAACAGGACACGGAGATCTTTGCATCCAAAGTGACGGTGCATGGTTGGGCAGACCCTGAAGAGTACCCTTTGCAAAAGAAGCGTCACTCGTTCGAGAAACTGCGTGAATGGGCTCATCTTCGTCCTCGTACCAACACCTTCGGAGCCGTGGCACGCGTCCGTAACTGCATTTGCCAGTCCATTCATGACTTCTACCAGGAGCGTGGATTTTTGTATGTACATACGCCAGTGATTACGGCAAGTGATTGCGAAGGTGCAGGCGAGATGTTTCGGGTGTCAACGATCGATCCGGAGAATCCACCACGAGGTGACGACGGTGGCGTTGACTACACACAGGATTTTTTTGACAGACCAAGTTATCTGACAGTCAGCGGACAGTTAGAAGCGGAAATCTATGCCACCGCGTTAGGGAAGGTTTACACATTCGGTCCGACTTTCAGGGCAGAGAATTCCAATACCTCCCGTCATTTAGCTGAATTCTGGATGATTGAACCGGAAGTGGCGTTCAATGATCTGAATGACAATATGGATTTGGCGGAGGCCTTTCTGAAGCGGATATTTAGTGACGCGTTGGAAAAGTGCCCGGAAGATATGGAGTTTTTCAACCTACGGATTGATGACACAGTGATCGAGACGTTGCAGAAGATTGTGGATTCCGAATTTGTTCGTCTACCCTATACCGAGGCAATCGATATCCTGCTGGCGAGTGGTCATCAATTTCAGTACCCGGTTGAATGGGGATGTGATCTACAGAGTGAGCATGAACGCTATCTCACCGAGCATCATTTCGATGGCCCGGTGATTCTGTATGACTATCCACGAACGATCAAACCATTTTACATGTACGTCAACGATGATGATAAAACGGTGCGAGCCATGGATGTTCTGGTTCCAAAGGTGGGCGAGATCATTGGTGGGAGCCAGCGGGAAGATCGGCTGGATGTGCTGGAAAGCCGCATGCGGGAACAGGACTTAGAACCGGAAGGCTACTGGTGGTATGTTGACCTGCGACGCTATGGCACCGTTCCTCACGCCGGGTTTGGTTTAGGACTGGAACGAGCAGTTCAGTTTGTGACCGGTATGCAAAACATACGCGATGTGATCCCGTTTCCCAGAACGCCGGGAAGTGCCGAGTTTTAATCGGCGGTGGGATACTACCAGTTTATTTAGGAAATCGCTATAATCGGCGTTCAGTATGTGATCACTACAGAGTCCCGAACTGTGGTGAGTACAAAAAAAGTGGGCTCTTGTTCGCCGAAACAAGAACCCACCGATTTCGGGCTGATAAAGTGCTGGCATCCTGCCGTGCACTATAGACCCACAGCCACGAAATCAATATCGGGAAAACCGATGTTCAGGCTTTAGCGTGCCCACGCTTCTGAACGGATTAGGAACTGTTTTCACGTTTGTTTTATTTCAAAGCGGACAAATTTCATGACACAGATTGCAAAACTTGCCCTTGAAGACGGAACGGTATTTACAGGTGAAGCATTTGGAGCTTCCGGTGAAATTGATGGTGAGGTCGTCTTCAATACATCCATGACCGGTTATCAGGAAATTCTGACCGATCCCAGTTACTGTGGTCAGATTGTCACCATGACTTATCCAGAAATTGGAAACTATGGAGTCAATCAGGAAGATGTCGAAAGTGCAAAGCCACATCTGGCGGGATTTATCGTCCGTGAAAATAGCCGGGTAGCTAGTAACTTCCGGAGTCAGGGATCTCTGGAAGATTACCTCAAAGACAATAACATTATCGCACTCGAAGGAATTGATACCCGGGCACTGGTTCGCCGCATTCGCACTGTCGGGGCACTAAAGGGTGTTCTTTCGACAGAAGATCTGGACGATGCAAGCCTGGTCGAAAAGGCTCGCAACTCAGAAGGGCTTGTTGGTCGTGATTTAGTCAAGGAAGTAATCCCGGAAGATAGCTGTCAGTGGGAAGAAGCCTTGAGCGAGTGGGCCAAGTTACCTGCAGAAGCTCCAGCCGGAGGCGAACAGGCTTATCATATCGTAGCACTCGATTTTGGTATGAAATGGAATATTGCCCGGCACCTCAAAGAACTGGGCTGTCAGGTTACCATTCTTCCCGGTACTGCAACGGCAGACGAAGTAATGGCGCTTAGTCCTGATGGTGTCTTTCTATCCAATGGCCCGGGAGACCCGGAACCGTTGGATTATGCGATTAACACCATCGCCGCGTTGGTTCCTCAGGTGCCGGTATTTGGAATTTGTCTGGGACATCAACTGCTTTCACTTGCTTGTGGTGCGAAGACCTTTAAGTTGAAATTTGGCCATCGTGGTGCCAATCAACCCGTCCAGAATATGGAAGCGGGAACTGTGGAGATCACAGCTCAGAATCACGGATTTGCTGTTGAGGAAGAATCGCTGCCGGATCATCTGGAAGTCACTCACCGAAATCTGAACGACAACACGATCGCCGGAATTCGACATAAAGAGCACAATGCTTTTGGAGTGCAGTATCACCCGGAATCTTCATCAGGTCCGCACGATAGTCGTTATCTTTTCCAGCAGTTCTACGATAGCATTGCAACTTCTAAGAACGGCTAACCTGAATCTCTGCAAATCGTTGTGTACGTCCTATGAGCAGGAAGTCTAATCGGAAACGTGGCAAGCAGAAGCTACGACCCGGTAGTACTCGTGATGCTAATCAAAAACGAGTGCGTTCTGTTAAGCGGGAAGACGACGCGGTCAGCGAAGAAGGTCGTAATCCGGACCTGATGCAGGGGACTGAGACGCGGGCCGCTGAAGCAGTGACCACACTCT
>MDTD01139590.1_pt1 | contig 12066 bp, 10 predicted proteins | sample 811221 | NCBI WGS metagenome assembly MDTD01 (sample SAMN05326646, study PRJNA326480) | marine metagenome | isolation source: seawater | place: Pacific Ocean: South West | collected 2011 | reverse complement strand
CTGCTCCAACGACTTAACTCGGCCATGGAAGCGTAAGCCTGAAGGCTACACTACATGGAACCTATAATAATTTATTCAGCTATCTCTCTAGTCGTTGGACTGGCGTTAGGTGCGCTTGGACTCAAGTTTGGCCTCAAGTCCCAAGCTGATGCAATCATCAATGAAGCGAAAGTAAAGGGTGATGCTATCAAGGAGAAGAAGATTAGCCAAGCGAAGCAAAAGTTTTTTGAACTCAAAGAAAAGCAAAAGAGTGAGCGTAAGGATTTAGATCGAAAGTTTAAGGATAGAGAGGAAAGAATCAGAAACACTGAGAAAAACCTCAATAAGCAGATCGATAAAAACAAAGAACTTGAGAAAAGACTCAACAAGGAAAAGCAGAATTTAAGTCAGCGTTTAGAGGCAATTGACAACAAGGTAAAGGACACAGAAAAGGATAGGCTTAAGGCTATTGAACTCCTTGAGAAGATCAGTGGAATGTCCGCTGAAGAGGCAAAGCAAAACATGGTTGAGCAAACTCTTCAAGACGCTAAAATTGCTGCTGCCGCACAGGCAAGTGAGATATTAGAAGAGGCCAAACTCAAGGCTAGCACTGATGCAAAAAAGATTGTAATTCAAACCATTCAAAGGGTTGCCACAGAACACTCTGTTGAAAATTCTGTTTCCGTTTTCAATATTAAAAATGACGATATCAAGGGGCGAATTATAGGACGTGAGGGTAGAAACATACGAGCACTTGAAGCAGCTACAGGTGTTGAGTTTATTGTAGACGATACTCCTGAAGCAATTATGCTTAGCTGCTTTGATCCAGTACGTCGAGAAGTTGCTAGGCTCGCTCTGCACCAGCTTGTGACTGATGGCCGTATTCACCCTGCAAGAATTGAAGAGGTTGTAGGAAAGGTTGTTAAGAAGCTAGAGGAAGAAATTATGGAACTTGGAAAGAGAACTGTAATTGATTTGGGGATTCACAACATGAAGAGTGAGCTTGTTAGAATGGTAGGTCGAATGAAGTACCGTTCATCGTATGGCCAAAACCTACTTCAACACTCTCGCGAAGTTGCTAATCTATGCGCAACTATGGCAGCAGAAGTAGGCGTTGACGCAAAGGCTGCGAAGAGAGCAGGACTGTTGCACGATATTGGTAAGGTGAGCGATGAAGAAAGCGAACTACCGCACGCGTTATTAGGCATGAAACTGGCTGAACGTTACGGAGAACGCCCAGATATACTTAATGCTATTGGAGCCCACCACGACGAAATTGAAATGACCAACCTCATCTCCCCTATTGTTCAGGTTTGTGACGCTATCTCTGGAGCGCGTCCAGGAGCTAGAAGAGAAATGGTTGAAGCTTATATACAGCGTCTTAAAGACCTTGAAAATCTTGCTCTTGAATTTAATGGGGTTACTAAGGCCTACGCTATTCAGGCTGGACGTGAGCTGAGAGTTCTTGTAGAAAGTGAAAAGGTTAGCGACATTGAAGCGGATCAGATTTCTCTCGACATAAGCACAAAAATTATGAATGAGATGACATATCCTGGGCAAGTCCGCGTTACAGTTATCAGAGAAAAGCGAGCAGTAAACATCGCTAGATAAAAATGACAGAGACAGCTAAAGAACCAAGGTTTACCTCTTCCTTAAAGTGGCAGAGTGTAAACGTGACGGTTCAAGTTGTTCTTCAACTTGGTTTTATTGCGGCCCTTGCTAGGCTGATTTCGCCAGACGCTTTTGGCGTGATGGCAATTGCTTTAGTGGTTGTGGGGTTTATTGAGATTTTTGCTCAAGTAGGCATTGGCCCTGCTTTAATTCAAAACTCACATGTAAGCGATAAGCACAGACAAACAGCTTTCATATTTAGCATCCTTTTAGGAGTTATTTTCTTTTGCGGCACATACGCAGCCGCGCCCGCTGTTGCTGATTTCTATGAAAAGCCTGAGCTGACTAAAGTATTGAGATGGATAGCTCTAAGCTTTATCATTTCAGGTGCGTCAGTGGTTCCAAGGAGTATGCTGATTAAGGAAATGAGGTTTAAATCTCTTTTTGCCTGTTCAGCAATTGCAATGGTATTGGGTAATTTAATTATTGGACTGGGGCTTGCAATGAATGGCTATGAGATTTGGGCTTATGTATGTGCACTATTATCCCAAAACTCAATCCTAGGCATCTGCTACTGGTTCGCATTCCCAGGACCTGTTGGATTAAAAATGGATAAAGGAGCTTTAAAGGAAATGGTTGGATATGGGGGAAGAAGTACCATTTTTAATATGATCAACTATGCTGCTGGAAAGGTGGACACCATGATTGTTGCGAAATTCTCGACTGACTGGAGACTTACTGGTTTTTACGATAGGTCATCTTACTTGATGGGGCTTCCCGTTACGGTTTTGGGCAAACTCGGCGATAGTGTCCTGTTCAGCGGCATGTCTATGTTGCAATCAAATACTGAAAGGTTGAAAAATACCGTGCTCAAGGCTTCTCATGCCATTTCAACTTTGGTTATTCCACTTACTGCCCTATTAGTTTTAAGAGCTGAGAATTTCACTGTGTTAATTCTAGGAGATCAGTATTTAAAAGCAGTTCCAATAGTTAGTGTTCTCTTCTTATGTGTTGCTCTTAGAAGCTTTATTAAAATTGGAGACGCATCTATGAGGGCTACAGACTCTCTCACAATTGGATCTCTGATTAAGTTAGGGTTCCTGGGAGCAGTGTGTTATGGGGTTTGGGATGTTATGAATTCAGGTGGAGCAGAGTATGACCACTTTTATCTAGCTGCTGGAGCTGTAGTTGTTGCTACTGCATTGCAAGCAGTGGCTGTGGCAATGTGGATTTGGCTTGGTTTGAAGGTAAACGTTCTTAGACTTGTCAAAAGCATTTTACCGGGTTTAGCATTGTGTCTTCCTGTGCTTGCAGCTGATTATGCATTACAAAATGAGATTTTCGAAGGTGTACTATTGTGGTCTTCTGGCCTTCTAACTGAATTAGACCAAATAGTTAGAATATCACTTCACATTACAATTTCAGCGATTGTGGCGTTGATTTTGGTTTTGGCTTTGCCTAAAATATTAGACGGTGGAATTCCAGAAATGCGTCAGCAATTAGCTTCAAAAATTCCAAATTCATTTATTTCAAAAAGATTATCAAAGTGAGAATGATATATTTAATCATAGGATTGATCCTAACATCTCTAGTACTAGTTGGGTGGAATATGTACAAGGGAAGTAGTTCATACGCACCTGCAATGTCGCCAGTTGATTTTTACAGCCTAAGTTGTAACACACTTTCAGGAGAGAAGTTTTCTTTTTCTCAATTGAAAGGAAAAAGAGTGATAATCGTTAATACTGCTTCAGCGTGTGGTTTCACTCCACAGTATAAAGGCCTTCAGAGATTGCATGAAGAATTCGGAGAGTCTTTGGCTATACTAGGATTTCCATGTAATGATTTTGGAGCACAGGAGAGCGGAACTCATGATGAAATAGAATCGTTTTGCGAAAAAAATTATGGAGTGACTTTTCAGATGATGGAAAAAATCAGCATAAAAGGAAGTAGCCCCCACCCTGTTTACAGGTGGCTTATGAGTAAAAGCGAAAACGGAGTAAGTGACCACAGTGTTAGATGGAATTTCCACAAATTCGCCATAGATGAGAACGGCTCTCTTGTCGGTTCATATAAAAGCGGAGTAAAACCTTCGGATAATCAATTAATTTCTTTCGCAAGCAAAAAATAAGTAAGACCTTTGTGCCAAATTTTCTACCACCTATGAGTAAAGTGCACAATTTCTCTGCCGGCCCATGCATACTTCCACAAGAGGTGCTGCAAGAGGCATCAGAGGCTGTAAAGTCTTGGAATAACCACGGACTTTCATTAATCGAAATGTCTCACAGATCGCAGCCTTTTGTTGAGGTTATGGATGAAGTGAGAAGCTTGACAAAAGAGCTTTTAAATCTACCCGATAGATTTGAAATACTTTACCTTCAGGGAGGTGCTAGCTTGGGGTTTTTGACTACAGCTTATAACCTAATTCCTCAGGGAGGATCAGCTGCATATACAGACACTGGCACTTGGGCTAACAAAGCCATCAAAGAAGCAAAACACCTCGGAGACATTGAAATAGTAGCAAGCACAAAGGATAGTGGATACACAAGCGTTCCTAAACTAGGCGCTGTCGACTCAAAACACAGCTTCCTTCACCTCACTACAAACAACACGATTTATGGAACTCAGTACAAGGAGATGCCATCTGATTTAGGAGTGCCACTTGTAGCTGACATGAGCTCAGACATTATGAGCAGAGAGTTCGATGCCTCTCATTTCAAACTCATCTACGCAGGAGCCCAAAAGAACATGGGGCCAGCTGGAACTGTGATGTATGCTGTTGACACAGCAGCTTTAGGCCAAACAGGACGCGACATTCCTTCATATCTAGATCTACAAGTACACTTAAGCAAAGACAGCATGTTCAATACTCCACCGGTATTTCCAGTCTTCACAACGCTTCTAACAATGCGTTGGCTTAAAAAGCTCGGTGGTGTAGCAGCTATTGAAAAGATCAACAAAGAAAAGGCTTCCCTACTCTATTCAGAAATAGATCGCAATCCGCTTTTTGAGGGTCATGCTGATATTGACAGCAGATCAAATATGAACATCACTTTCCGCCTTACTGACGATACCGTTGGCGCTAAATTCGACGAACTATGGAATGGTGCTGGCATTAGCGGAATCAAAGGACACAGAAGTGTTGGTGGGTACAGAGCATCTATGTACAACGCTATGCCATTAGAATCAGTTCAGATACTAGTGGACGTAATGAAAGAATTTGAACGAACAATCTAAATGAACATACTAGCAAACGACGGTATTAGTCCTTCAGGACTTGCAGCACTTAAAGAAGCGGGTCACACAGTTTACACTGACTTTATTGAAGCTGCAGACTTAGAATCATTTATTAATTCAAATTCTATTGATGGAATTCTAGTAAGATCTGCTACTAAGGTTAGGAAGGAACTAATGGATGGCTGCCCTACTTTGAAATTTGTAGGTCGTGGAGGTGTTGGAATGGATAACATCGATGTTGAGTACGGAATACAAAAGGGCTTAGCTGTGTTTAATACTCCTTCTGCATCATCTCAAAGTGTCGCAGAATTAGTTATGGGGCATTTGTTCTCGCTTTCAAGATCTCTACACCATTCAAATAGAGCTATGCCATCTGAAGGTGCGGACAGCTTTAAGGTGCTAAAGAAAAAGTACTCTAAAGGAAGTGAATTAAGAGGCAAAACTCTGGGTATTATAGGCTTCGGTCGTATTGGGAGATCTCTCGCATCATATGCTTTAGGCTGTGGCATGAAAGTAATTGCACATGACAGATTTGCTGAAAATGGCGAGGTAGAAGTAAATGTTGGAGATGTAAGCATAAGTGTAGATTGCCCAATTCTTCCTATGCAAGAAGTACTTGAACAATCTGATGCAGTGAGCTTACATATTCCAGCTCAAGAAGATGGGAAGCCTGTAATCGGTGCTTCTGAGCTAGCTACTATGAAAAAGGGATCTATCCTTCTCAATGCTGCCCGTGGCGGGGTTGTAGATGAAGATGCTCTTATGTCTGCTCTTGATTCAGGCCAAATCTCAGGTGCAGCCCTTGACGTTTTCGTTGGTGAACCTGCTCCAAGGGGGGATGTCCTTTCACATCCTGCAATTTCTCTGACACCTCACACTGGAGCTGCAACTGCTGAAGCCCAAGACAGAATAGGCTTGGAATTAGCTTCTCAAATTGCCGAACTTATAAAATAATATGAGAAAGCTTGTCCGACCATTTAGACTAGTACAGCCGCCAAGACATTTGGCTCACCTTGTAGCATCAAGATCATATCTCAGCTACGACAAATCTGAATTACAGGATAAACTTGTACGCAACCCCTACTCATACCTCCAGGTTATCAATCCTGACGCCAAAAAAGAGGTTAAAGGCAAGCGAGGCACAAAACCTTTCTTCCGTGCTGTACGTGATGAATACGATGAATTCCTAGCAAAGGGATGGCTAGAGGGAACTGACGGTCCTGGTTATGTGATCTACAGACAAACCACTCCAGAAAAGACATATACTGGAGTTGTATGTGTACTTGATCTTGAACGAGCAAAGGATGGAGATATCAAAATTCACGAGCAAACTCTTGAAACAAGAGAAGAACTTTTTGTTGAGTACCTAGAAAATGTAGGTTTTCATGCTGAACCAATTTTATGTGCCCGTAAAACTGGCCATCCTGGCGAATCGAAAGTTGACTTGTGCATAGATGAGATTATAGCTGGAAGCCCTGCTACTTGTGACTTTTCAACTACTGACAGGATTAGACATTCGATTTGGTGGGTAAATAAGGATATGGATCATGGGTTGAGCGAAGCTCTTGCTGAAATGGACAAAGTCTATCTTGCTGACGGACACCATAGATTAGCTTCATCATTAAAGCTTATGCACCGATATTCAAATGAGCCTGGTGTAGATAGGATTCTAGCATTTGTCATTCCTGCAGAGGAGTTAAACATACTAGGCTTTCACAGAGAAGTTTTGAATTGGAAGGGAGATGTAAAGAAACTTTTAGCCCAAATCACCGCTCATAACTCAGTTGTAAAGGTTAGTAAGCTCGACAACATATCAGACGAACCTCACATTGGAGAAATAGATGTGATATTTGGAGGAGAGGCTCATAGAATTGTACTAAAAAGAGACAACAGCGGAAATAGAATTGACGCTCAGTGGTTGGGAGAAGAGGTGATAGAAAAGGTTTTGGACATAACTGACCCAAGAAACAATCCAGATCTCAAGTATATTCCTGGCACTGAGTCACGAGAAGACATCGTAAAACGAGAGGGGAATTTAATGTTTTGCCTTCACCCTATTCCTGTAGATCAAATAACAAATACTGCTGATGAGGGAGGACATCTTCCACCAAAAAGCACTTGGGTTGAGCCTAAACTCAGATCGGGGTTGTTTGTTTATGAATTTGGCAACCACGACCATCCAGAGTACAAGCCCTATGGTCAACGTTGATGCTTTAAATAGCATAAGGACTGATATTCCTGATCACGTCACTCTTGTTGCAGTCAGCAAGACAAAACCCATATCTAATATTCAAGAAGCCTACGATTTAGGAGTAAGGGATTTTGGTGAAAATCGAGTACAAGAGCTTGTTGAGAAGCATGACGCACTACCTGAGGACATCAATTGGCATGCTATAGGCCACCTTCAAACAAATAAGGCCAAACAAGTGGCCAACATCGCTCATCTTGTTCACGCTGTAGATTCTACCAGACTTTTTAATGCATTAGCTAAACACGCAATTAAACCACTCGATGTTCTCCTTCAACTTCACATAGCTTCGGAATCAACCAAACACGGTTTTACAGAGGAAGAACTAATAAATTCTATTGAGGAGGGTCTGCTATCTAATCCAATGATAAACATCAGAGGGGTGATGGGTATGGCTACGTTCACGGATAATCACAACCAAATTGCAAGTGAATTCAGAAGTTTGCGCAATGCCTATGACAAAATCAAAACTGGCATGGGAGAAGGTTTTGATACAGTAAGCATGGGAATGAGTGGTGATTGGAAAATCGCCATTGATGAGGGCTCTACATTGATAAGAGTGGGGAGTGCCATTTTTGGCCACAGATAAGTAACTTGAGGGCATGAAAAATCTATGCCTCTTTTTCGCACTTGCGATTTCATTTTCATGTTTAGCTCAAAATCCTATAAGTATAGAATCTGTTGAATACGATCCAGGACAAGATCGTTGGTTTGTAAGCAATGGCAACAATACAATGCTATATACTTACGACGCGGGAGATAGCTGGGGTTATTTTGGAAGTGCTTCTGCAAACTATGGTATGGAGGTAGTAGGAAATTACCTCTATGCAATAAGTGATGGAGATATTATTTGTTATGACTTGTATAGTGGTGATGTAGTTGATACCGAATCTATAATTGGGACTAATTTCCTCAATGGAATGGGTTCTCATGAAAACACTCTGGTTGTTAGTGACTTTGGGACTGGAAGAATAATCAAAATAGACATCAGCGATCCAACTAACATGCAGTCTTCAACTCTTGTAGCTAGCACTGGAACTACTCCAAACGGTGTAGTAATAGATGCAGATGGCTCTAGGGCTGTTGTTGTGAATTGGTACGGTAACGCTGACATCCTTGGAATTGATATAGAGACAGGTGAGGTAACGACTCTTGTTGATGGATCAGGTCTTGGAAACTGTGACGGCATAGACATAGATTCTGAAGGCAATTACTACGTTAGTTCTTGGTCTCCTACAAGAATCACTAAGTTCTCTCCAGATTTCAGCTCAAGTGAAATTGTCGTTAACAGTGGACTTTCTAATCCTGCAGACATAAGTTATGCTATTGAGACAGACACTCTTGCTGTAGCAAATAGCGGCAATAACCAGGTTACTTTTCACAGCTTTGCAAATACTGAATCTGTGAGCGAAGTTATTGAGGCAGTAAAGTGGGTTGAACTAAAAGGTGAGGAGTTAGTATTCCATCTAAGCGAAGGCGGAAACTTCGAGCTGCAAATGTTTAACATCAATGGTCAGGCTTCTGGATTTGAAGAGTTAAGTCTTCTTACTGGAATTACAAGAGTTGATTTAAACAGATTGTCTAACCCATTTTCGAAAAGTGGAATTATCAGCGTTCGTAAACAAGGTGAACCTGAAACCCAAGAGTCATTCAAGGTTTTTAGATAACTAAACTGGGTCTACATCGACCTTCAATCTCAATCTTTTAAACCTAGGATCTGTAGCAAAATCGTCAAGATCTTGTTCTAGCAATAGCTTGTACTTATTTGGATTTAGCTCTCTTTCAAATTTGATTAGCAATTCTAATCTGAATAAATCATTTACCCTACTCAAATAAGGAGTATCTGGACCTACTACCCTTTCGCCAAACCTTTGCCTCAATCTCTTAGCAAGCACTTCTGCTCCTGTTTTCACTCTCTTTTCATCACTGTGCCTCAGTGAAATTCTAATGAGTCTAACAAATGGTGGGTATAGATAGCTTTTGCGCTCGATGAGCTCGTTGCTAATCAGTTTGTCGTGTGATCCGTCAACTACTTTTTGGATTACCCAATGGTCAGGTGAATATGTTTGAATGACAACCTTTCCTCTAGAATCTGAACGACCTGCTCTACCGGCAACTTGGGTCAACATTTGGTATGCACGTTCGAATGATCTGAAATCTGGGAATGTTAGCATTTTATCTGCGCTCATAACGCCTACCAACGCAACATCTTCGAAGTCAAGTCCCTTGCTAACCATTTGGGTTCCAACAAGAATATCGAACTCCTTATTGCTAAAATCCTCAAGTAGTTTTGCGTGTGCATGTTTTGAGCGAGTTGTGTCAAGATCCATTCGTCCTACACGCGCTGAAGGGAATAATTCCTTGAGCTCCTCCTCTATTCTTTCCGTACCAAGTCCTTTTGCCAAAACTGACTTACTTCCACATGCTCCACACTTGGTCGGTGAAGGAGTAATGTGGTACCCACAGTGGTGACAGTGAAGTCCCTTTATGTGTTTGTGGACAGTCAGTGGTATATCGCAGCGTTCACACATTACAGCGTCACCGCAGGCATCGCATTGCCATGAGGGCGCGTAGCCCCTGCGGTTTTGGAATAGGATCATCTGTTTATTGTCGTCGAGGACAACCTCCATTTGGTCTCTCAAAAGCTTTGAAAAACCTCCCCTCATGCTTCTCTGCTTCTGCTCCTTTTTTAAGTCAGCAACTAACACCTCAGGCATCATTACGCCTGAATATCTTTCCGTCAGATCCACCTTTGTCAAACGACCTTGGTCTGCAGCCCAAACAGCCTCAACACTAGGGGTTGCCGACCCTAGAACACAAGGAATATCACCTTTAGCAGCCATCCATAAGACTACATCTCTAGCATGATATCTAGGTGCGGGGTCTTGTTGCTTATAGCTTGGTTCATGCTCCTCATCAACGATAATCAACCCTAAATTCTTAAAAGGCATAAACAGCGCAGACCTCGCTCCCACTACTAAACTACCACCTTCGTCATTTAAAACTTTGAGCCATGTCTCAGTCCTTTCACTAGAGTTAAAGCGACTGTGATAAACTAACACCTTCTGACCAAAAAACTTTTGAAACCTCGTTATAAGCTGAGTCGTTAACGCGATTTCTGGAACCAAAAACAGAACCTGCTGACCTGTTTTTAATGTCTCGTCAATAAGTCTCACATAAATCTCCGTCTTTCCCGACCCCGTTACACCATTCAACAATGCCGGTTTACGATTTACAAGAGAATCGCGGATTTCATCATGAGCCTTTTGTTGAGCTTGGGATAGTGTTGGCATTTCAGAGATGTCGCCCTTGTATGAGCTAACCCTAGCCACCACTCTTTGCTCTATCTCAAAGACATTTAAGTCAACCAACTTCTTTGCTACTGCAGAGCCTGAGCCAGAAAGTTTTTGAAGATCCACTTTGAGAACCCCCTCAAATTTGGGGTCTAATTCCAAATACTTCAAAAGCATACGCGCCCTTGCGGGTGCCTTTTTTTCAGCTGCATCTAACTCAGCCTTTAACGCCTCTTCATCTTGCTGTAACTCCTCGTGAAGCTTTATGTATGACTTTTTCTTTTGCTTGTATTTCTCCTTTAATTCTTCTTCGCTAATTACTAAGCCCAAATCTATCAACCCCCGTATCACCCTATGAGGGTACTTGAGATTTAATACCTCGCCAATCTCCTTTATGTCCATTCCCTCACGAGCCTGAAGAGCATCCACAAGTTGCAGAGCCTTGTCGGTGAGTTTGACATTAAGATCAGCATCTGGATTTATAAGTATTCTAGTTTTACTCGCTAGCTTCATGCCTGAGGGCATGGCAGTGTTTACTACGTCGCCGAGCGGGCACATGTAGTATTGAGCGAGCCAGGACCAGCATTGGGTTTGGGCTAGAGTAACAACAGGTTTATCATCAACAACTGCTTCTACTTCTTTAGGGATGTATCCTGCAGGATCATTATGATGAACAGCCCAAACCACACCTGTAAGACGTCTATTCCCCAATGGCACCACCACTCGCATACCCACAGATGGTGGATTTTCAGCACCACCCCACTTATATGTAAGCACCTTGGGCAATGCAGTTGGCAGCGCAACGTCTAAATATGTTATTGGACTTTTGATAACATTCACAATTTCGGTACAAAGTACCACCTTCTGCACTTCAATTACACTTGAAATTTGAGTAAATTTATCCTATGGCAAAATGCATTTCACATCTTAAACCTGGCGACGCAGCTCCAGACTTCAATTCTATCAATCAAAATGGAAAATCATTGAGTCTTGGGGACTACAGTGGGTCGAAGTTTGTAATCTATTTCTACCCTAGAGATATGACACCAGGCTGCACAACTCAAGCATGTAATTTGACTGAAAACTTTGAAGAATTGACTTCTAAGGGTATCAAGATTTTAGGGGTAAGTCCTGATACACCTGAAAAACATTTAAAGTTTATTGCTAAGTACGATATAGCATTTGATCTATTGGCTGATGAGGACAAGAGTGTGCATAAGGCGTTTGGGGTTTGGGGTGAGAAGAAGTTTATGGGTAAAGTTTTTGACGGAACCCACAGGACTACTTTTTTAATTGATGAGGATGGTGTGGTTGTAGATATAATTGCCAAACCCAAGGTGAAAGAACATTCAGCTGAAATACTTCAGGGGTTTGGGCTTTAATAGATGACAAATACAAAGCAACATACCTCAAATACAAATGAATAGCCACAACGTAAATCCATTACGTACCCATATAAATACCTTCGCTCAAAACAAATAATTATGGCTTCAGAACAAGAACAAAAACAAAAGGCACTTAAGCTCACTCTAGAGCGTTTAGACAAAACTTACGGTAAGGGAATCGTTATGAAACTAGGTGATGAGCCTGTTGAACAGATTGAGGCAATTCCATCTGGGTCGCTTACATTGGATTTGGCCTTAGGTGTTAAAGGGTATCCAAAAGGACGTGTAATTGAAATTTACGGTCCTGAATCTTCAG